>TARA_R110000737_G_scaffold194613_2_pt1 | contig 32947 bp, 25 predicted proteins | sample TARA_R110000737 | Tara Oceans TARA_R110000737 (sample SAMEA4398027) | marine metagenome | biome: Polar Biome; feature: [SRF] surface water layer (ENVO:00010504); material: water (ENVO:00002006), including particulate matter (ENVO:01000060) such as... | depth 5 m | reverse complement strand
TCAGATTTTTTGCTATCAGATTTTTTGCTATCAGACTTTTGCTCGGATTTAGCTGTTATTTTTTCAGCCTGAGCGTTAGCGGCTTGCTTTAATAGCCGGGATTTTTCTTTATCGTCATCGGGGTGTGTTAAGTGCTGGCCTGATGCCATGAGTGTTAACGTAACACCATACGCTTCATTTTCACCAACGTAAGCGGCGTCACCCCAAAAACGTGATGATGGCGCGCGATTGCTAACATACTGCTGGCCATCGGAAACACTTAATAGCTTAAGTGGTGCTTTAAATGACTTTTCAGTTAAACCACGCAAGGCGCTGTAGTCATCAATAACAATGATTGAACGGCCATGCGTACCTAGTACTAAATCGTTTTCACGTTGTTGTATTGCCATATCCATAACAGAAACCGTTGGCACACCCTGATCATATTTAAACCAAGAATCGCCGGCATCAGTTGAAGCATATAAGCCCAACTCTGTCCCCAAAAATAATAAGTTTTCATCAATATGGTCTTGCTGAACAGAAAGTGCATAGCCTTTGATATTTTTGGTCGTTAAATTGGTAAATTTGCTACCGTATTTTGCGGCTTTAAAAAGGTAAGGGCTCATGTCGCCACGACGATGATTATCAAAAACAATAAAGGCTTCGTCGGCGTTATAAAGCGAAGGTGTTATATGGGCAATAAATGCATTTTTTGGTGCTTTACGGGCTTTCTGCTCCACGCTTTTCCAACTTTCACCACCGTCTTGTGTGACATGAATGCGTCCGTCATCGGTGCCAACCCATATAACGCCTTGCTTGATTGAGCTTGGCGCAATAGCAATAATCGCGGTGTTATTTTCTGCAGCGGTAACGTCAGGGGTTAAACCACCAGAGTCTTTATAGCGTTGAAATTCTGGATTATTGGTGGACAAATCTTTTGAAATCACCTGCCACGTTTCGCCTCTATCGCTTGATTTATGCATAAACTGGCTACCGTAATAAATAGTATCTTTATTAAACGGGTCCTGCGCTAAACCAGCATTCCAGTTAAAGCGTAACTCAGTTTCTGGGTTTGGCGGTGGCGGCATAATTAAGCTTTGCTCACCGGTGTTAAGATCCCAACGGCTTAAATACCCCCCTTGTGATTGGCTGTAGCCTTTAGTAACGTCATCAGGAAATGGCATGGCATCAAAGCCATCACCAAAACCAATTTCTTGCCAATGGACATTACGAATGCCGCCGCTGTGCCAGACTTCTGCTGGACCGCGCCATGAACCATTATCTTGTAGGCCACCATAAATATTATAGGGTTTAGCATCATCGACACGAACATGGTAGAACTGAGAGATAGCAAGGTTTTGTACGAAGCGCCAACTATCACCTTGGTCTTGGGTAATTGACACGCCACCATCGTTACCTAAAATTAAGTGCTTGGAGTCTTTGGGATTGATCCATAACGTGTGGTTATCAATATGGATATTATTACTAACCGCACAGCAATCAATCTTTTCAACTTTTTCAAAATTTTTGCCACCGTCAATAGAGCGACGAATAAAGGTGGCAATGTTATAAATGACATCAGGGTTGTTCGGGTCAACTTCAATTTCTGAATAATAAAATGGTCGGTCGGCAACGCCAACTTCACTGTTAACGGTTCGCCAGCTGTTACCGCCATCGTCTGATCGCATTAGGGCACTCTTTTCTGCTTCGATTAAGGCGTAAACTGTATTGGGCTGACTGTCAGCTATATCGATAGTAATACGACCTAAGTGGCCTTCAGGCAGACCGTCAGCAGCGGTTTTTTCTTGCCACGTTTCACCGCCATCAAGGGAGATAAATAAGCCAGAGCCTGGTCCACCCGATTCGAATCTATCTGGCCAACGTCTAAATTGCCACATTGAAGCATAAAGTTTATTAGGGTTACTTGGGTCCATTTTTATATCGGTTGCACCTGTGGTGTTATCAACAAATAAAATTTTCTGCCAAGTTTTACCGCCATCGATAGTTTTATAGATACCTCGGTCTTTATTTTCTGACCATAAGGTACCAAGGGCGGCAACATAAGCAATATCAGGGTTGGAAGGGTGCAGGGCAATACGGTTAATGTGCTCGGTATTTGCCAAGCCCATTTTGGTCCAACTTTTACCAGCATCAATAGATTTATAAATACCACCACCAATGGAGACGGAATTACGCACGTTACCTTCGCCGGTGCCGAGCCAAACAATGTCAGGAATAGCTTGGTTAATGGCGATAGCACCTGTGGAGGCATATTCTTCATGCTCGAATATTGGCGTCCATTTCAAACCGGCATTTTCAGATTTCCAAACCCCACCAGAGGCGGCAGAGGCATAAATGATATTAGGGTTTGAAATGACCGCTTCGATATCTGATATTCGTCCACTGGTGGCCGCAGGGCCAATATTGCGAACTTTTATACCCGAAAGTAAATCCGTATCTATAGCGGCTGATGCACTTGTGGTAATAGCAGCAGTTAGCAGCAAAGAGGTGAGAGATTTTTTCATCGACTTTTCCCTGTTATTTATATTTTTATCAATATCGTTTGCAACGATAATATTTAAGTGTTCTAACATTGCTTAATCTTGTATCACTTTATGGTTAACAATGTTTTAGCTTTAAGTTAAATAGGTTGATTTCTACGTTATATGACGAAATGCTAGTCCATAGCATAATTTGCTCGTATGATGTTTTTTTAAGGTTTAAATTGCGCACCTTCATGCATTAATAGCTTGGCCTTCAGCGCTAAACCGCCGGCATAGCCTGTTAACTTGCCATTACTACCGATAACGCGATGACAGGGTACTATTAGCGCAATGGGGTTAGCGCCATTTGCCGTGCCAACGGCGCGAACCGCTTTTTCATTGTTAATACTTTTTGCGATCCAGCCATAGCTTTTGGTTTCACCGCAAGGTATTTCAGTTAACGCTTGCCAAACTAGTTTTTGAAAGGTAGTACCTTCGGGCGCTAACGGTAAATCAAAGTGTTTTCTGTCACCGTCAAAGTATTCAGTTAATTGTTGAATGACTTGTGTGAACTTGTGGTTATTTTCAGTTAAGCCAACCAAGCTAATGGGTGACTTTCCAGCTTGAAAAGCGAGTGCGCTTAAGCCATTTTCGTTGGCGGTTAAGGCAATTTCACCCAAGGGTGATTGATAAGTACAGTAATACATTTATTCGCTCCTTAGTTATTTATCGCTGACATTTAGCTCTAATATGGTGTGCTTTAGGTTTTAGCTGCAAGCGACTGCCATAAGTAAATGGCCGCGTAGGCGCGCCAGGGCCGCCAACTTTCTGCTAGCGCTAATATGTCTTTATTTTTTGCTTTGATTTCATCAATTGTTAAGGCTTTTATAATGCCTAAATCTGCACTTGGAAAAGCATCGGGATCGCTTAATCCCCTCATGCCAATATAATTTACTGTCCAAGGGCCAATGCCTTTTAGTTTGGTCAATGCAACTTCTAACTCTTCAATGGTTAAACCTTTGGCAAAAATGCTTTCATGCTGTTGAAAGTAGGCAACCCAAGTTTGTAGGGTGGCAATGCGCGAGCGGGTTAATCCTATTTCATGGTAGTCAGCATCGATTAGTGCAGCAATACTGGGGAAATACTTTGCAACCTTGATGTTTTCGGGTTGTTCGATATTAACCACATTATCGCCATATTTTTCCGCTATGCGTTGCGCAAGTGTTGTTGCGCCTTTGACAGAAATTTGTTGGCCTAATATTGCTCGAATAGAAAATTCAAAAATATCCCAGCATCCCGGTAAACGTAAACCAGGAAATTGCTCGATAACGAGCGCTAATTTCGGGTGTTTTATTAACTGTTGATGAATTATTTGCATATCCGCGTCTAAGTCAAACATGCGGCGAACACGGGCAATAATTTGATGTAAATAACTGTAATCAGTTAATTTTACGGTTAAGTTTAACGCACTTTTATCTTGATGATGACTTACTTTTATCCAACCACGACACTCCTCAAGTTCAACGCTGCGAAAATAATGCTCAGTGCTGATATCTTCAATATTACTCATTTTTCTTGACCGGAAAAAACTCAGCATCAATGGCCAATCAAAAGGCGCTTTGTAGGGTAATAAAATGGTTACTGGCTTATCAGATGACGTTGTTTTATTGCCTCGGATGTCTGTTGGCGTAGCTTTATAGGCTTGTATTATTACTTCATTAAAACGTCGTATGCTATTAAAGCCAGCAGCAAAGGCAACGTTAGTAATACTTAAATGTGTTGAAACAAGAAGTTTGTGCGCGAGTAATAGGCGTTGCTGGTAAAAGAACTCGCTAGGCGGCAAACCATAATATTGCACAAATAAACGACGAACTTGTCTGTCACTAAGTTCAAGCTGCTTGGCACACTGTTGCAAATTGTAATTATTTTCATAGTAGGCTTGGGTAATTTGTTTTATTCTTTTAGGCAAAGGTAAGTTTGGCGCTAGTTGAGGAAAACAACGTTTGCACGGACGAAAGCCTGATTGTTGTGCTAGTTCGGCATTCTCATAATAGGTGACGTTTTCCGGCTTTGGTGGCCTAGCAGGACAAATGGGACGACAGAAAATACCGGTTGTGATCACGGCGGTAAAAAATTTGCCATCAAAGCGGGCATCGCGACTTAAACGGGCGTTTTCACAAACCTCAACATTTAACATATATTTATTTTCATGATAGTTCACTCGTATGCTGTTAGTGTTTGTTTGATCATACGTTAGGCAATGTAAATGACTAGCGATAATCGGACAAGGCCTAAAATATAAATTAGTTTTAAAATTGCTGGGTTTTTGTTTAACTAGCGATGTTGTTGATCCTACCTAAACATTATCCACTCATGATGCAGAGTTTAGCTTGGGTAATAATCAATAGCGCTGTAACCTGCTGGCTATAATTGATAAAAGCTATTTACTGCGATTTTTATAATATTACGGCTATAAAGCTTTTATACTAAACAGATTAAATAATTTTGTTATTTGACTTTATACGCCACTACTATTTAAATAGGGTTACGATTTAAATATCTAAGCGAACATTCAGATAATTTTTGTAGGTTTTATAGCGATAGGCAATATATAAGTGATAAAGATATAGCATGGAAAAAGTAATGGATAATAAGGGTGCTTTTAATAGTAAATTAAGCCGACGAGTCTTTGTTTATATTTTCTTATGCAGCGCTTTTTTATCTGTGTGCTCAACGGCTATTCAGTTATATGTCGATTTTCAAGATGACGTTTCCGCGCTAGATGAACACTTCAATAATATAGAGTTAAGTTTTAACCAGTCAATTTCTACCAGTTTATGGGATTTTAATGAGCCTTTAGTAGAGCAACAAATTGGTGGTATTCAACGTTTACCTGATATTCGTCATGTTAAAATAACCACCAGTTTTGGTAAGGTTTATCAAGTGGGTGAGACAATTGATAATGCTAAAAAAATTGAAACCTACCCGATTGTTTTTGAAGGTAACACCATAGGTACTATGATTATTACCGCAGATTACCAAGATATTTATCAGCACCTGTGGCAAAAAGCCGGTTTTATTATTATTTCTGAATTTATCAAAATTTTTATCGTAGCGTTTTGTACCTTTTTTATTGTGCATTTGCTAATCACCCGTCATTTATACCGTATTACCTTATATTCAAAAGCGATGAGTGGTGAAAGTATAGACTTGCCGTTGGCACTGGAAAATCGCAGACAAAAAACTGATGAACTGGATGAATTAGTATCGGCAATTAATGCTATGCGCTTAACCTTAAAAGACGATATTATTCAGCTTGAAGAGGCCGAAAATGCCTTGATTAATCTCAACGGTGATTTAGAAATTAAAGTTTATGAGCGCACCGCTAAACTAGCTGAAAGTAATCAACAGTTACAACATTCGCTTAATGAGTTGACCTTGGCTAAGGATCATCTCGTACAATCAGAAAAAATGGCATCACTTGGTCAGTTAGTTGCCGGTGTTGCTCATGAAGTCAATACCCCTTTGGGGATTTGTGTTACTTCAGTAAGTGCATTGAAAGAAAAAGTTATTGAGTTAAATCAGTCGCTTGCTGACGAAACGTTAACCAAGAAGCAATTAACTTCAATTTTAAAGCTGTTTGTTGAATACGAACAGATTATTGAACGTAGCCTGAATAAAGCTGTCGAGTTAATCCGAGGCTTCAAATCTGTTGCCGTTGAGCATCATACCGATCCAAAAATAAATATTAATTTAGCCCAGCATGTCAATGACGTGGTAAATACGGTAAAAACTTTATTTAAACAGAAAAATTATACGATTAAGATTCAGGTAGATAAAGACCTTAACTTGGTGACATACCCAAGTGCATGGAATCAAATCTTAACTAATTTTTTAACGAACTCACACATTCATGGTTTTGAAGATCAAATCGATGGTGAAATTTCAATTGAATTTCAGGCAATGAATAATAGTCTTGTACTGATATACCAAGATAACGGCAAAGGTTTAGATGAAAATATAAAAGATAAAATATTTGACCCGTTTGTCACCACAAAGCGAGGCCTAGGTGGCTCAGGTCTAGGTATGAATATCGTGTACAACCTAGTAAACACTAAACTCGGTGGTACCATTAAAATTATTGCCAGTGATCAGGGTTGTTGTTTTGTCGTCAAAGTGCCGCTGGAAAAAGAGCCGGAAGAAAACGCAAAAGTAGTCATACCTGAATTAAAAATAGTACCTTAATGTTAGCGATCAACAATTCATTTTTCCAATAGCTCAAGATATATTAAGTTAATACCTTATTTTACGACAGATTCAATCTCTACCACTAGGTGCTTAGTCATCAGCTAACAAGGCAAGCACCATGTTAGTGTAATTTACTAAGCCTAATATTTGCTGGCCTTGAATAACTGGCGCGGTACTAATACCAAAATTTTCAAATAATCGAGCACAATATTTCACATCCATATCAGCTGATACTGACATTACCGGCTTTGCCATTATTTCGTATAAGTTGACCCGTTCAGGTGATCTGTTTTTAGCAATGACTTGCTTGGCAATATCGGATAATAACACTAAGCCATATTCATCATGCTCATGGCGTTTATTGATAATTAGTGCCGAAACATTATGCGTTTTAGCCAGTTTTATTGCTTCTGCAACCGTCACCATGCCATCAGTGTACTGAAAACTGTCAGTGGTCATGGCATCTTTTACTTGCACTAATTTGTGACTCATAGTTCTTCCTCTATTTTACCTTTTAAACGTTCAACTTGGTGAGCAACACCAACCGCATCTTGAATGTCTATTTGAATGGCAATACCTTTGCCGGGTTCTGTATCAAAACCAGCAATACAGGCGATACGCTCTAAAATTTTTCGGCATAAATGCTCTTCAACAACAAATAGTAAAACATCGCGTTGAGTCTCCAGTTGCATACCAAAAAACGTTCTTTGACGCTTAATACCTTCACCGCGCGCATGATTAATAATAGTGGCGCCAGTTGCTCCCGCCATGCGAGCCTCTTTCATTACCATTTCGGTAACGCCATCTTCTACAAAGGCAATAATCAATTTAAAGTGCATTATTCATTCTCACTATTAGTTTTGTTTTTGGTTCTAATTTGACTCATTTGTGCGTAGGCCATTACCGCTATTATTGGAAATAAACTAGCAAAAGCAATGAGTCCAAAGCCATCAATTAACGGGCTTCTACCGGGTATTGTGTTAGATAAACCTAGGCCTAAGGCCGCAACGAGTGGCACGGTAACGGTAGATGTTGTGACCCCGCCAGAATCGTAAGCTAAAGGAATAATCATTTTTGGGCAAAAAAATGTCTGGATCACTACCACAATATACCCAGACATAATGTAGTAGTGAATGGGGTGCCCGACAACAATACGAAAGCTACCAATAGCAATGCCTATAGCAACGCCGATAGCTACAGCAATGCGTAAATTGTCAGCACGAATGCCGCCGCCAGATACTTGCTCTGCTTTTAGCGCCACAGCAATGAGCGCCGGTTCGGCAATTGTAGTACTAAAGCCTATCGCAGCAGCAAAAATGTATACCCAAGTATAGTCGGTCCAATTGAGTTCAGTATCCGCTACCATACTTGCGTTAATAAACTCTGCTGCGGTTAATTGTTCAGCCATCATCTTACCTAAGGGAAATAGGGCTTTTTCTAAACCCAAGAGAAAAAATGCTAAACCAATTAACACATAAAAAAAACCAAAACCTAGCTGTTTTATGTTTGGAATAGGGCGACGAATAACCAATAATTGAAAAATAACAATAATGGATAATATCGGTAAAACGTCAACAATGGTTGATTTTAGGGTCTCAAAAAACGCTATCAGCAAGTTCAAGTTAATACTCGTGATGGGACGTTAGGTAAGTCAATAGTGAGCATTAGCTTAGTACCATGCCGTATAGCATGACAAAAATCATTGGGGTGAGGGAGGCAAAGGCAATTAAACCAAAACCGTCTATCATCGGGTTTCTGCCCTTAATTGCTGATGCTAAACCGACACCTAGGGCTGTCACTAAAGGTACTGTAATGGTTGAGGTGGTAACACCGCCAGAGTCATAGGCAATACCGACGATCCAAGCTGGCGCAAACGCAGTCATGATCACGACAACAACATAACCTCCTAAAATAAGGTACTGGATTGGCCAACCACGAATAATACGCAGCACGCCGATAACAATTGCCAAGCCAACAGCAAACGCTACGGTATAGCGCAAACCATTAGCATACTCGTTTTGCGCAACGTCTGTTGTGGCAATAATGCCACCACTGGCAGCAACGCGGGCCGCTTCACTGGCGACGGCAATCAGCGCAGGTTCAGCAACTGTAGTGCCAAAGCCTAAACAAAAAGCAAATATTAGTAGCCAAGTAGCACTACCTTTTTGTGCAAATGCTTTTGCCATTAACTCACCCATCGGAAATAAACCCATTTCTAAGCCATAAATGAAAAAGGTTAAGCCTAAGACTACGAATATCAAGCCAATAAAAATATCACTAAGATTTGGTAGTGGCTGTTGTAAAACAGCAAATTGAAAAAAAGCGATGACGAATATGATGGGTAGTAAGTCTTTACAACTACCTAAGAGGGTTTTGAAAAAAATAGCAAACTGTTGGTTCATATCGTGAAATAAAAAGCCCAAAAGATATTTTATTATACGATGGTAAATAAAGGACGGAGTTGATCTAAAACAAGCTTAAAGACCATGGTAAATAAATAGCGCTGTTGTTGGTGATATCATTTTTTTATATGCTGACTTTATTCATCGACCATTGAATAAAACACTCAATGGTCGTAAGTTTTTTGTAAAATACATTAGGCAAAAAAGTAGGCGGTTAAGGTCCAAAGTACTCCGGCGAGTGATGCAGCGATGGTCGCCGGTACTAATTGAGATTTTACATGATCCATTAAATCGCAGCCTGTGGTCATCGCACTGAGAATGGTGGTATCAGAAATTGGCGAACATTGATCGCCAAAAACACTGCCGTTAAGTACAGTAGCAAAACAGAGCATCATGAATAACTCAGGGTTTGCTAACGCTTGGCTTTGACATATTGCCCAAGCAAGGGGCATTGCCAAAGGAAAAGCAATGGCATATGTCCCCCAACTTGTACCGGTTGAAAAAGCGATAATCATAGTGATCAGTTGTAATATCACAGGTAAGCACCAAAAGGGCAGTTGTTCACCAAGTAAAGAGACTAAAAATAAACCACCACCAGTTTCTTTACTGATACTGCCAATAATCACTGCTAACATTAAAATGACCGACGCAAACACCACACCCTTTAAACCGTTACTAAAGCCGTCGACCACATGATTTAACGACATTCCTTTTCCTAAGGCAATAACGGCAGAAAGTATCAGTGCTGCACCGAATGCCCAATTGATTTTAGGTGAATCCAAAACAATAAAGCTACCAATAGCAATGGCGGTTAATGTCACTAAAGGTAAAATGAATTCAATAATATGAGGTGTGTAACCGGCGGGTATATCAGAGCTTTGTAATTCTTTGGCACTCAACGGCTTGGCGTTAGAATCATCCAGTTGGTTGTGGATTTCAGCGCGCAGTTTCGCTGCGCGTATCCGTTTGCCTGAAAAAGTGGTGATATTCAGGCTTAATAGCAAAGTGCCAGTCACCGCGAATATACTGTAAAAGCTAAAAGGGATACTTTGAAAGAAAAAGCTAATCCGATCTGCTTCTGTTGCTAAAAATGACACTCCGGGGATAAATATTAATGCCTGCACATAAGCTGGCCAAGCATTAAAAGCTAATATTGATGCAATGGGCGAGGCAGTAGAGTCAACAATGTAACTCATTTCTTCGTGACTGACCTTAGCTTTGTCGGCGAGCGGTCGCACCGTAGTACCCACTAAAACAGTACTCATGGTACCGCCTTGGAAGAATAGTATGCCCAGCAACCATGAAACCAGTTTTGCCGATTTACGACCTTTAACAAAGTGTTTGGTCATATAATTGGCAAAGGCTTGGGCTGCCCCAGTTTTAGACCAAATACCTAATAAACCCCCTAACAGCCATAAATAAAGTAATAGCAGTGCTGCGGTGCCTTCCTTAGCCAGGTTGGGAATAATGACTTTATCCGTTAAGTCATAGCGCCCTAGCATAATGGCACCAACTACAATACCACCCAATAATGCCGTAAGGGGCTCTCGGGTTAATAGGCATAGCGCTATGGTTATTAGTGCGGGTAACAACGACCAAATGCCAAAGTGAAAAGCTGGTTTAAGCAGTTTTAATTGCTGTTTTTCGTCTTGGACCCATTGTTGCTGAAGTTTTGGTGCGTTTGCTAAACGGTTCAAGTTTCGCTGATTTAGTGGCGAGCTCTGATAATCGACGACCGAGGTAATGATAATTTTTTGGTCTTTATAAATATAACTTGAAAGACCTTTGGCGTCAGTACTTACATCATAAACATAACTTTGTTCCACCCATTGCGGCGCAACCAATTGGTTAATATAAATTGCTGATAAAATAGCAAAAATAAAGACGGCTAAAGCGATACTATTGTGCTTCGTTGGCATATGAACTCTTTTATTTGTTTTTATTTGAGACTTATTTGCTTAACTAGCATTCGCTAAATGGCAATAGACATTTGTAGCATAACGATAACAGAATCGTGACAGCATAAAAGTAAATTTATCGGCTAAATACCAAGCAAGGTAATGATTTGAGCGTTGAGTTATTGTCAGTATTATCACGAAATAACACCCTATAAGCTTTCATAGTCCATAACGACAGATTTAAAAACGTTATATCAAGCCAGCCATTTTAAAAAGTACCTTGTCGATTATAGTGACGAAATTAAAGTATTTTTAGCCGAGCTCAACACTTCTATAGTGGCGAGTACAGCGGCATTTACATTGACTAATAGCATCAGGTTTTTAAGTTTGATATTTGCTTGAAAAGTTTGATGTAAATTTGAGCATATATTGACATTTTACTGATATATCTATAGTATTCCCGCGCCTTCAAGCCCCGAAAGATAACGATGTTCGTTTCAGCCTATAGGTATAAATGACCTTTCCTTAAGGTACGCTCGGGTCTATGCCAAAAATATTTAAATATAAGCCTGTGGTAACACAGGTTTATATTTTTGATGTCCTAATCAAAGTTGAGAAAAAAATGTTTGAATTACATGCCAGTAAAGTGGCAAATTTAAAAAATGATGTCCTGTCTGGTTTTACAGTAGCCTTAGCATTAGTCCCCGAAGCCGTAGCATTTGCCTTTGTCGCTGGTGTTGAACCCCTTGTCGGCTTATATGCCGCATTTATGGTCGGTTTAATTACCTCTATATTTGGTGGTCGTCCAGGCATGATCTCTGGTGCGACAGGCGCAATGGCGGTGGTAATGGTGAGCTTAGTCGCTATCCATGGTGTTGAATATTTATTTGCCACGGTAGTGCTAACCGGACTGCTGCAAATACTCGCAGGGCTATTCAAGCTCGGTAAGTTTATTCGCTTAGTGCCTCATCCGGTTATGCTGGGCTTTGTTAATGGCTTAGCGATTGTTATTTTCCTTGCTCAGTTAGGACAGTTTAAGGTCGCCAATGACGATGGCGTATTAGCGTGGATGCAAGGTAGCCAAATGTTAACTATGGTTGGTTTAATCGTGTTAACTATGGCGATCATTCATTTTTTACCTAAACTCACTAAAGCCGTGCCATCATCACTTGTAGCGATTGTTGTCGTAACATTTTTAGCGCAAAGCCTTGATTTAGACGCACGTACCGTGGTTGATTTTGTTCGTGATATGACTAATGACCCGCTGGCTTCTATTGCCGGCGGTTTACCTCAGTTTAGTATTCCAAACGTGCCATTTAGTTTTGAAACCTTGCAAGTGATTTTACCTTTTGCTCTTATTCTAGCGGCGATTGGCTTAATAGAGTCATTGTTAACATTAACCTTAATTGATGAATTAACCGGTACCCGCGGTCAGGGCAATAAAGAATGTATCGCCCAAGGTGCGGCAAATACCGCTACTGGTTTTTTTGGTGGCATGGGGGGTTGTGCTATGATCGGACAGTCGATGATCAATGTTAATTCAGGTGGTCGCGGTCGTATGTCAGGTGTTACCGCAGCTCTTGCGTTGCTTGGTTTTATCTTATTTGGCTCGGGTTTAATTGAACAAATTCCATTGGCTGCACTAGTTGGTGTGATGTTTATAGTAGTTATTGGTACTTTTGAATGGTCGAGTATTCGTATTCTAGGTAAAGTGCCAAAAGCCGATGCCTTTGTCATTATCTTAGTGTCTGCGGTTACTGTTGCGACAGACTTAGCCATAGCTGTTGTGGTTGGTGTTATTGTTTCAGCATTAGTCTTTGCTTGGGAGCACGCCAAACATGTCATTGTTCATCGTTCAATAAATGAAAACGGTTCAACGGTTTATGACGTTTCTGGTCCGTTATTTTTTGGTTCAGTTTCTAGCTTTCTAGAGCAATTTGACATGGAAGCTGATAGCGATGATGTTATTGTTGAATTTAAAAATTCACGTGTTGCTGATCATTCAGCCATTGAAGCCATTGATACTTTAGCCGAACGTTATATTAATCACGGCAAGCAAATGCACTTAAAACATTTAAGTAAAGAATGTACGCAACTGTTAACTAAAGCCGGTAGCTTAGTGGAAATCAACGTAATTGAAGACCCTGATTACCATATTGCGACAGATAAGTTAGGTTAAGTAATTTTCAAGATACGATATATACTTATCGTATCTACCCCTTGGTTTAATTTAAACGAAATATACCTAGATGCAGTTAGAGTTTTTTGATGTTCCTAGCCCTTGTGTTGGTATTTGTCAGTCGGATGACAAAGGCCAATGCTTAGGGTGTTTTCGTACCAGAGACGAACGCTTAAATTGGATATCTTTTGATTCTAATGCGCGTCAAAAAGTGATTAAGCGTTGCCAGCAACGTAAAAAACGCAAAACTAAGCCAGCTCAAATTAAAGTAGTTGAAGTGATTGTTGAAGATAAGCAAGCCTCTTTGCTTGATGCTCCAATTAAACATCGCGTTGATAACAGTAGCGACATCGACTTTGGCGACTTTGAACTTTAAACACTTCCTCCGCTAGCACCCATTTATCGCAGATAGTTGACAGTTCAACGCAATTGCTCAACTCCACTATATGTCTGACTTGTTGTCGAAGACAATTCATAATATTGTAGCTATAACATCGACAATAATTTACGTTAAATAACTTAACTTGAATAATATTAGCTCATACAAACTCGACTGAATTACATAGTGTTTTTCTGCAGTGTGTGGAGTCAAACAGGAATACATTTATGCAAAAATTTCTACCATCGTTAGTGATGGCAGCACTTTCTGTTGCTTTAACTGGTTGTTTGCCAAGCGAACAGCAAGACGAAAAAGTGCTGATCAATAAAAATCCATATCCAAGTACCTACAAAGCCTTACCGCTGCAAACAACGCTAATTAAAAATGCCACGGTATTAACCGGTACGGGTAGTCGCATGGATAACGCTGATGTCTTGATGGTAGACGGTAAAATTAGCAAAATTGGTATCAATTTAGTCGCCGATGGCGCACTTGAGATTGACGCAAACGGCAAATGGATAACACCGGGCATTATTGATGTGCATTCGCATTTAGGCGTTTACCCAAGTCCAGCTGTAGAGGCGCACTCTGATGGCAACGAAATGAGTTCGCCTAATACCTCTGAAGTTTGGGCCGAACATAGTATTTGGCCACAAGATCCCGGTTTTGAAGCGGCACGCGCGGGTGGTATTACGACCTTACAAATATTACCCGGCTCAGCAAATTTATTTGGTGGTCGCGGTGTCACACTGCGCAACGTGCCAAGTCATACTATGCAAGGTATGAAGTTCCCTGATGCACCTTATGGCTTAAAAATGGCTTGTGGCGAGAACCCAAAGCGGGTCTATGGTGCGCGTAAAATTTTGCCTTCTACCCGTATGGGTAACATGGCAGGTTATCGCATGGCTTGGTCACACGCTACGGAATATAAGCGTGCTTGGGAAAAATATGATGCCGATTATGCTGCCGGTAAAAACCCGACGGCACCAGAGCGTGATATAGAATTAGATACCTTAAAAGGTGTACTCGATGGCGAAATTTTAATTCATAACCATTGTTATAAAGCCGAAGAGATGGCAATGATGATTGATCTTGGCAAAGAGTTTAATTATCACTCAGGGACTTTTCATCATGCAATTGAAGCGTACAAAGTAGCGGATACGCTCGCTGAAAATGGCAACTGTGCCGCAATGTGGCCAGATTGGTGGGGTTTCAAAATGGAAGCCTATGATATGGTGCATGAAAATGTTGCCATTGTTGATGCAGTGAAAAATTCTTGCGCGGTAGTGCATTCAGATTCTGCGAATACTATTCAGCGCCTGAATCAAGAAGCGGGCAAGGTTATGTATCGTGCCAACGAGAACGGTTTTGAAATAGCGCCTGAGTTAGCGATCACATGGATCACGGTTAATGCCGCTAAGTCATTAGGTCTAGAAGATAAAACAGGTAGCTTGGAAACGGGTAAAAATGCCGATGTTGTTATTTGGAATCAGAACCCGTTTAGTGTTTATGCTCAAGCAGAACAAGTATTTGTCGATGGTGCAAAAGTATACGACCGTTTTGATGAAAAATATCAAGCAAAAAGTGATTTCCTGTTAGGTCAAAGATAAGGTGAAGATTATGAAGCATTTTAAATTATTTAAATCATCGCTGATTGCTTTGGCGCTAGCAAGTTCAACAGCAAGTTTTGCCGAAAGTTTTGCTATTACTAATGCCACAGTACACACGGTAACCCAACAAGGTGTGCTTGAAAATGCCACCGTAGTGGTTGAAAACGGTAAAGTGATTGCTATTAATCCTGATACCATTAAGGCTGATATCATCATAGACGCCGAAGGGAAAATCTTGACGCCGGGCTTAATTGGCTCTATGAATCAATTAGGCTTAGTGGAAGTTGGTGCGGTCTCAAGAAGTCGAGATGCTAGTGATGAAAAAGCCGATATTACCTTTGATACAAGTTTGGCGTTCAACCCGCGCTCTACGGTTATTCCTTATAGCAGAAAAGGTGGCATTACCAGTAATGTTGTCGCCCCTCGCGGCGGTGATGATATGTTTAAAGGCCAAACTTTTATAGCTGACTTATCTGGACGCTTTGACAGTGTTCGCATTAGCAATAATAGCGTTGTTATTGATTTAGGTGCGCAAAGTAAAGGTTCGCGTGCTTTAGCATTACAAAAGTTAGCCGTAACCTTTGAAGACGCTGCCAAAAAATTGGTCAAAGCTAAAGATACCAAAGATAAGAAAGACAAAAAAGAAGCAAAAGAGCCAAGTCGTGAAGAGCAAGTCATTAACACGCTACTCGCTGGCGAAAAACCTTTGGTCGCTTATGCTGACCGTGCTACCGACCTTTTGGCTTTATTAAAGCTGAAAGATCAGTTTGCATTAGATATGGTATTTGTTGGTGCGGCTGATGCGGTATTAATTGCCGATAAAATTGCTGACGCTAAGGTGCCTGTAGTGATGACCGCGCTGGATAATTTACCGGGTAGTTTCGATTCATTACATGCGTCGCTAGAAAATGCCGCGCTCTTAACAAATGCTGGCGTGACAGTAGCTTTGACTGTAAATGGTGATACTCATAATCTTTATCAGCTGCGTTTTCATGCCGGTAATGCTATTGCTAATGGACTATCGCGCGATGCTGCACTTGCGTCAGTAACGGCTAATGTTGCGCAGGCGTTTAATATTGATAGTGGCACCATTAAACTGGGGGGAACTGCTGACTTAGTTCTGTGGAGTGCAGACCCATTCGAATTGAGCACTAAGGTTAGCCAGATGTGGATTGCCGGTAAAGAATATTCAACCCAAAGCCGCCAAGATGCGCTGCGTGATCGCTATACCACGAAAAGTGATATGCCTAAAGCATATGTAAAATAGGCGCTTACGCAAAGTAGTCTTTGAGAGCCACGTTAATACGTGGCTTTTTTTTCGCTATTATTTAGCTTTTGTTGTTAAGCCTAAAAAAAATCAAGATAATTTATTATGACAATGGATATTTAGGCTTTCATCGAGCTTTTTTATTGCTTAAAATGACAGTTGTAGAGTCTGGTTGTTATAAACTATAGAGATAAAACAAAATGTTAGAAGTACTGCTAGAAAATGAATTTGGTCGTGTCGAGTTGTTTGAACTCGCCCAAGGGCTACAAGCACTGCGTTTTGTTCATCAAAAAGCTCACGGCTCGGTAAGCTTGTATGGCGGCCAAGTGCTTAGCTGGCAACCTACGGGGCAACAACCGGTGTTTTGGCTTAGCCATGACAGTCAATATAGTTCAGGCATTGCCATTCGCGGCGGTGTACCGTTATGTTGGCCTTGGTTTGGCGGCGAGGTCAAGTTAGCGGATGGTTCGCTGGATAAAGTCAGTAATCATGGATTTGTCAGGCAAAGCCCGTGGCAACTTGCTGATATTAACCTATCATCTTCTGGCGTTGAAATTACCTTATCATTAAGTGGCGCGCAATTATTGCCCTGTTGGCCTGCAGCTTTTCAGTTAAGGCAAACCTTAGTGTTTAATGAATCATTTGTGCAAACGCTAACCATGCAGAATCTATCTGAAAAAACCGTCGAGTATACTGGTGCATTACATAGTTACTTTTGCGTTGGCAGTCCCGTAAAAACAGAAATCCCTGCATTAAACCATGTTCAATATGATGACAAGCTTAAAGGTTGTGTTGAACAATTTTCAGCGTTAAAAAATTGTGCGGGTCCGATTGACCGTATTTATCACAGTAGTGATAGCATGATTATTATTGACCATAAATGGCAGCGAGAGATAGAAGTCTTGAGTCAAGGTTGTCAGCAATGGGTGTTGTGGAATCCAGGTAAAGGCGCAGCAACGATGAAGGATGTACATACTCAAGGTGAAGATGAATTTATTTGCTTAGAAGCTGCTAATACCCAATGGCAAGCAATTGCCAGTCAAGCCAGTGTTAGCATAGGTCAAACTGTGAAGTTACACACTAAGCGATAACTTGCTATTAGCTATTAGTTAAAAATAACCGTCTGATTTTTACCCTTGTCTTTAGCTTTGTATAACGCTTTATCCGCCGCTTCGATATAATCTGTAATGGTTTTGTTTGCTAGCGGAAATTCACAAACACCAAAACTAATTGTGGTGGTAAATGAACCACTGGTTGTCGATATAGGGAAAGCAATAGCGGCAATGTTTTTTCTAATACGCTCAACAATTATATGTGCTTGGCTCGCGCTAGTTTCAGGTAGTAGCATGACAAATTCTTCGCCGCCCCAGCGGCCAATAACATCAATTTTTCGTAACGTGTTCGATAAATGTTCCGCAATAATACGTAAAACGTCATCACCGACTAAATGACCATAGCTGTCATTTATAAGTTTGAAATCATCGATATCGGCTAAAACCACAGCCAGGTTTTTGTTGGTGTTAACTATTTTATCAAAGCGCGAATGAATATGACTGCGATTGGGTAATTGTGTTAGAAAATCCGTTTCAGAATCTTTAATCAACCGTGATTTAAAATAATTTATCGTCTTTAAAAGTAGGATGTAAAAAATAATCGAAATTAAGAAAAATACCACAAAACGACCAATAAATATTTTCCAATATGCGCTTTGTTGTGAAGCCGGGGGCGAAACAATAAACATGCGCCAATTTAGTTCTTGTATCGGCATTTGAGAAATTAATAAGTTTTCTGCCGTGGTGTACATAACTTCGGAACTTAAATTTTTATCAACACTATTATTTTTCGTCAGTTCTTGGTGCCAAGGTAAGTCACTTAATCGCGTCATTAAACCTTTGCGATGATGGCTTTCGGATTTCAATATGTTGTTAGAGGATAAGGTAATAATATTATTTTTATCAACAAAGTATAATTCAAAACCAAAGCGATCACTGTATTCTTGAAATTTACTGGCAAAATAATTTAGATCAATGCCTACACCCGTAAAACCGATGAATTCGCCATCGTGATTAAAAATTTTATTATCAAAGTATAAATGTGGATCTTCAGCATTACCTATATCGGTAAATTGTTCGCCGGGTAAGTCTTTAAGGCGATAAAACCACTCGGCTTTTTGACTATTTAACAGCGTTACTTTAGCATTGGAGTCGATCATAAGATCATGTTTTTCCAAAGCAACAAACGCTAACATGTTATATGATTTTGAAATTTGATTTAAATATGAAACGAGATAATCTTTTTCTATTTTATCTTGGTTGGCATAATCAATAATAAATTGATTACTAGCCATGAAGTTGGCAACATTTAATGGCCGAAGTATTTCGCTAGTGACTAATGAAAATAGTGGGGTTATCGCACTTTGTACTTGTTTATTGTGGCTGTTTATGACGTCTTTTAAGGTTAAGTAGGATGTCAAAATTATCGTAACGATTGTGACGAAAAATATTACTGCAATGTTACGATCAAATTTATTGCCAAACTTCATAAAGGGTAATAGTAAAAAACATTAAGATATAATGTTTTATTTATAGCGCGATTAGTCAATTTTAGCTACGATTTATTCATGGTGCTGTTATTTTTTTGTAAAAAAAACGCCAATTGCTTCAAGGTAAATTTATCCGTAAATACTTATTTAATAAAGCCAGTGTAAAGCCGGTCTTTAAATAAAAGCCGCGAGGTAAGGTCATAAACGGTTGACCAAGGCGATTAAATGCCTGGGTTTTCGCTTGGCTGTTCGCGGCTTTTGGACGCAATTGCAAAACTTGACCATGCTTGCCATGAATATTTTCTACATCACCTAGCACGATCATGTCGGTCAGTTCTTGCCAGTCAAGAGCAAGCAGATGATCTTCTTCAGGTGACGGTGACCAAATAAAAGCGCTGCCAACAATGCGCTCTGCTACAGGAATACTACGCTCAGATATCACTGGGATCCACAACACACGCGCAAGCTTATTTCGAATATGACTTGTTTGCCAGCGAGCGCCGACTAAACCTGTCAGGGGCGCAACGCAAACAAAGGTGGTTTCTAAGGGCTTACCTTGATAACTAATCGGCAATGACTTTAATTCAATACCTAAATGTGGAAAGTCGGGTACGGGTCGAGATCCTGCACTGGCACCTAGTACTTGCTCCAACAACAAGCCTATCCAGCCCTTTTCACGTTTTAGATCTTTAGGAACAGCTATATTAATAGCTTGCGCTATTTCCCCTAGTGTCATACCGGCAAGGTCTTGTGCTCGAGCTAGTAATTCTGTTTCGCTTTTAGGACTTGTTCCACTGCGCACAATTGCACCTCAATCAATTATTCTTTGGCTATTATCAGTCAGCTATAAGGCTTTGAGCAAGGCAATTATTTTTTGTTATTTATCATTTTGCGTCAGGTTATGAGTAAACAATGGCTAATACGCCACATTAGCGATATTTCTGTTAATAAGTATTTGCCCAAAAGTGCAGAGTGTGGAAGAATCAAAGCATTATTTAATGCTGTCAGGAGTTCCTTTGATAGATGCCGAAGGCTATCGAGCTAATGTCGGCATAGTAATAATCAATGACAGGGGACAAGTATTTTGGGCAAGGCGTTTTGGTCAACATTCTTGGCAATATCCACAAGGTGGCGTTGATGAGGGTGAGTCTGCAGAGCAAACTATGTATCGGGAATTGGATGAAGAAGTTGGTTTGAAACCTGAGCATGTTAAAATTGTGGCAACCACTAAGCATTGGTTAAAATATCAATTACCAAAAAGGTTAATTAGACACGAGAGCTTACCCGTTTGTATTGGTCAAAAACAGAAGTGGTTTTTACTGAAATTGACGGCGCCAGAATCAGCAGTTGATTTGTTACATTCAAATCATCCAGAGTTTGATGACTGGCGTTGGGTTTCCTACTGGTATCCAGTAAGACAGGTAGTGTCGTTTAAACGCGAAGTTTATCGCAAGGTGATGAAAGAATTTGCTTTAGCTGCAATGCCTAGTCACCGTCAAGAACGTCGTCGACGTCGTGCTTAATTAGTGTCCACCTTAGATTATTATTATGTCTTGTAAAATAGCTCACTTCGGTGAGCTATTTAGTTTAATGTTATTGATTAATTCAATTGTATAAGCGTGTTGTGTTCATGGATGACATAAGCCAAGCCATTAATATGTATTGTAGTATGCAGCAGTAAAAATTTAATTATAGGGATTATAATGCTTACGATTTTACGTCGAATTGTTTTAGAATTTAGCCAGGCACCTGAGCTAGATCAAGCGTTATTACGTTTAGTGAGTCAGGTTAAAGAAGCACTCGCTACCCAATGTTGCTCTATTTATTTAGCGGATCATCAAAAGCAACATTTTATTTTAATGGCGTCTAATGGCCTAGCTGAAAATTCTTTTGGCCGCACAAGTATTGGCTTTACCGAAGGACTTGTTGGCCTAGTTGGGCAACGCGAAGAGCCGATCAATATTGCCAACGCTCAACAGCACCCCGAGTTTATTCATGCACCAGAGGTTGAAGAAGACCATTTTAAGGCATTTTTAGGCACGCCGATTATTCATCAACGCAAAATTTTGGGTATTTTAACGGTTCAGCAAGAACAGGCACGCGTTTTTAACGAAAATGAAGAAGCCTTTTTGGTGACACTATCAGCTCAGCTAGCGACGGCATTGGCGAGTGTTAAAGCGCAAGGGGTAATTAAACTAAGTCATAGTAACCAAAGTTTAGGTAAACACCACAAAGGTATTGGTGGTGCACCAGGAGTGGCAATTGGTGAAATGCTTGTGGTGCAACCCAAAGCTGATTTATCGACTATTGCGGTGAATAAGGCTAATAGCGCTGATCAGCAGTTGCAGATTTTTGCTGATGCCGTTCGTTGTACTTTTGCTGAGTTTTCTGCAATGGGAGTGAAATTAAAAAAAATCATTTCAGATAGCAGTCTCGATATTTTTGACGTTTATAAACAATTGCTTGAAAGCGATAATTTTAAAGCCGAAGTTAACGCTAAAATCAAGCAGGGCTGGAATGCAGAAAGTGCTTTGAAACTGATTGTCGATGGTTACGTTGTACAATTTGAAGCCTTAGACGATGACTACTTACGGGAACGAGCCTACGATATCAAAGATTTAGGCAATCGATTATTAAATAACATTCAAAATTCAGCCAAGCACGAGCAGCCATTACCGAAACAATTTATCTTGGTGGCAAAAGATGTCAGTGCAACTATGTTGGCTGAGTATCAGCATGCTGGATTATTAGGCATTGTTTCGTTAACCGGTTCAAATAATTCCCATACAGCCATTTTAGCCAAAGCACTAAACATACCGGCTATTATGGGCGTAGATATTATTGCTACTCATCAGCTGCATCAAAAAAAAGCGGTGTTAGATGGCTATGCCTATCAATTATATGTTAGCCCTGGTGATGCTTTAATTAATGAATATCGTTTGATTTTAGCCGCAGAAAATGAACTACAAGCACAAGTCAAAGAAGTCGAGCATTTACCCGCATCGACAAAAGATGGTCATCCTATGAGCTTGTTGATTAATGCTGGTCTATCAGCAGGTTTTGAATATTCAAAAAATGTTGGCGCCGACGGTATTGGTTTGTATCGCACTGAAATTCCATTTATGAATCGTAGTTGCTTTCCGTCTGAATCAGAGCAAACGGCGTTATATCGTAAAGTATTAGTGTCCTTTGCAGACAAGCCTGTGACGATGCGAACCTTGGATGTTGGCGGTGATAAATCATTACCTTATTTTCCTATTATCGAGGCAAACCCATTCTTAGGCTGGCGCGGCATTCGTATTACGCTAGATCATCCAGAAATATTTTTAGTACAAATTAGAGCTATGATGAGGGCAAATTTCGGCCTAGGTAACTTAGCGATTATGTTGCCGATGATTTCTAGCGTCTCAGAAGTTGAAGAAGCCATTAGACTCATTAATCAAGCGTATTATGAGATAGCCGCGGAATTAACTTATAATGAACGAGAGGTGTTAATTAGGCCTAAAGTCGGGGTGATGATTGAAGTACCCAGTGTTATCTTTCAGTTAGAAGAGTTAGCTGATAAAGTCGATTTTTTCTCGGTCGGGAGTAATGATTTAACGCAATACTTGCTCGCGGTTGACCGCAACAATAGCCGTGTTGCCAGTTTATATGACTTTTATCACCCAGCTGTTTTACGTGCGCTAAATTATATTGCGCAAAAAAGCCAAGAGCGAAATATGCCATTAAGTATCTGTGGTGAATTGGCCAATGAACCCACAGGGGCACTTTTGCTTATGGCGATGGGGTATAAAAACTTGAGTATGAGTGCTCATAGTCTGGCCAAGGTAAAATGGGTGATTCGCCATGTTGAGTATGGCAAACTAAAAGAAATTTTAACTCAAGTATTGAGCCTAACTAATACCGCCAATGTCCATAGTTATATGCACGAGCAATTAGTTAACTTAGGCTTAGGGGATTTTGTTCATGCACGATTACAGTAATACTTTTTTAAGCTCCTTGCGGGGTTATGATGAGTTAAATAGTGACCATGTTTATTAGTGTCTTTTTAGCCTGTGGCCTACTCGGTGCTGTAGTAGGCTTTTTTGCCGGTTTACTCGGTATCGGTGGCGGGCTCATTATTGTGCCAGTGTTGGTGTATTTATTACCCTTACTAGGCATAAGTGCCGAACTGTCTTTTCCTATGGCGCTTGCAACGTCATTAGCTTCGATCATTTTTACTTCTTCTTCCGCCGCTTTTGCCCATCATAAAAATGGTAATATTCCCTGGCGTATAGCAAAAAAATTGGTGATAACAGTGGCAATAGGTGCTGTACTCGGTGCGGTTATTGCGGGCATGTTATCGTTAAAAGCCTTAACCATGATATTCGCCAGTTCAGTACTTATTTTAGCGGCCTATATGTTCTTATCGATTAAAGTCGAGCGTACAGTGGCGTTGCCGACTAATTGGGTACTACAACTTATCGGACTTTTTACCGGCGTGTTAGCAAGCCTGATGGGCATTGCTGGCGGCGCGATATTAGTGCCGATTTTAATGTATTGTTCGATGTCGATACGCCAAGCAATAGGCGTTGCCACAGCCAGCGGTATTGTTGTCGCGTTATTCGGTGCCTTGGGGTATGTTGTTATTGGTTTTGGAAAAAGTGACCTGCCAGCTTGGAGTGTCGGCTATATCTATTTACCCGCGCTATTAGGTATTGTCTTAACTTCATCATTATTTGCGCCATTAGGTGTGAAAGCAGGCGCTAAATTGCCATTACGCTATTTGAAAAAAGGTTTCGCATTATTTTTGATGTTAGTAGCGATCAAAATGATCTGGTTTTAGTGAGGGCGTAGAGTTTATTTTTATTGAGATATTTTTTGCCTAGTTGTCGATAATTAGGCATAATTTTGCACGACAAAATCGAACCGTAAAAACGCTAAGTATAACTAAGCTATTAATGCTGTAACCGATAGTTAAACTCATCGCGTTTACCTTGATATACTCGGTTCATTCTGCCCTAATAAACAACCTAAAAGGAAATCCTAGTGAAAGCATATCTTGATTTAATGCGCCATGTTAGAGACGAAGGAATTGAGAAATCTGATCGTACCGGCACGGGCACTAAAAGTATATTTGGTCATCAAATGCGTTTTGATCTTGCGAAAGGTTTTCCATTAGTTACCACGAAAAAATGTCACCTTAAATCAATCATTCATGAATTGTTGTGGTTTATTAAAGGTGAGTCGAATATTGCTTACTTAAAGCAAAATGGTGTAAAAATATGGGATGCTTGGGCAACCGAAACCGGAGAGCTTGGTCCTGTATATGGCGTACAATGGCGTAATTGGCCAGCACAAAATGGCGCCACCATTGATCAATTAGCGCAATTAATTGAGGATTTAAAAAATAATCCTGATTCGCGTCGACATATTATTACTGCTTGGAACCCCGCGTTATTGCCTGATACATCGATAAGCCCTGTGGCTAATGCTGCATTAGGAAAACAAGCATTACCACCGTGTCATACGCTGTTTCAGTTTTATGTCTTAAATGGTAAATTGAGCTGTCAGTTATACCAGCGCAGTGCTGATATTTTTCTAGGAGTGCCATTTAATATCGCGAGTTATGCTTTATTTACTATGATGATTGCACAGGTTTGTGATTTAGAGCTTGGCGATTTTGTTCATACCTTTGGTGATGCACATTTGTACTTGAATCATCTTGAACAAGTTGATGAGCAATTATCACGCGCGCCATTACCCTTACCTAACATGTGGATTAATCCTGAAGTAAAAAGCATTTTTGATTTTACTTTTGAAGATTTTGAATTACAAAACTATCAAGCTCACCCGCATATTAAAGCCGCTATTTCGGTGTGAAATAGCCCTTTGGTAAGAATTAAACATTGAATATTATTAAGGAGTGCCGCGGTGCACTCCTTTTAGTTTTAACATTGTAGACATAACTCCAATAGTTTCACATTATAGTTCTCTACATTAAGAACCACTTTATCTTGTCTTTGCTGAATCCCTCTACTAAAACTAAGTAGCTATGGCGTTTTTTATGCATATTTACCATACAACTTAGTTGTAAAGTGCCGTACATATCTTTTAATTGGCGAGTTTTAACGGTCAACAGCATGAGTAATCTAGGCGTGACTGTCGCAACACTCGCGGTAATAAAGCTAGCCAAAAATAGTCTATTATTTCGAATTTTGTGCCAGAATTCATTGTAAAATTTTGACCTAAATCAGTGTGAAGTGGTCAATATTTTAATGAGAAAACTCTATTATGAGCTTGGTGAGGTATTTAAAATGAAAGATTATAAGAAATATCTACTTAATTACTGAAATTTCAATATATTGTGCTAGATTTATCTATATACCAATACTAATAATAGGGGATGTTTATGAGCGCAGAAAATGCACTTTATACAATACTTGTCGAGAAAATAAAACAAGATGCATTAGTATTGCCTACCTTGCCAGAGGTGGCATTGAAAGTTAGACATGCTGCTGATGATCCTGATATAAGTTTAGCCACAATGAGTGATATTATTGCCCACGATCCAGCGTTATCCTTAGGTATGCTAAAAGTGGCAAATAGTGTTGCATTTGGTCGCTCTATTAAGGTTGAGTCGGTTGCCCAGGCTGTTACTCGCATTGGTCTAAGAGAAATTAAAAGCATTGCCACGGCAATGGCTATTGAACAAATGTTCGTCTCTAATAGCCCGATAATTTCTGAATATATGCAAAAATCATGGCGTAAAACTGTAAATGTTGCCTCTGTTGCCATTGCACTTATGACGTTATATTTACAAAACAATAAACATACAGCGTTTACACTTGATACCTTAACATTGGCCGCGCTGATACATAGCATTGGCGTTTTACCAATATTAAAAGAAGCTGAAGCGCATCCTGATGTATTTGCTACCCCAGTATTTTTACAACAAGCGATTATAAAGTTTTCTAATGTTATTGGTGGTGAAGTGATTAAAGCGTGGGAGTTTCCTGAAGAGTATGCAGAATTAGTGACTTCGTGGAATGATTTAACCCTATTGCCAAAAGAAGCACATTATCTTGATTTCATCCGTGCTGGTGCGATTTACAATAAAATATTTAAAAGTGCTTCAACGCGAGATATTCTTCTTAAAAGCTATGTCACTAAAGGAATTTTACCGGATGAGAACTTTATGGCATCGGAAGAATTTAGTGAACTTTTAGTACAAGTTAGAGCTATGTTTTAGTAAGCATCAAAAACGCGGTAAATTGTATTAATCAATTTTTTGCAGCTTTTATCGATAAAAAAAAGGCGCTTTTTAGCGCCTTTTGAATAGCTTATTTACAATCATTACGCTTCTAGATAATCAGTAGATTTGAGTGAAAACTCAGCTAATAAGTGATCTATAAAGCGATTTAATTCGCCTGCCATTAAGGCAAAATCTGCATCAAGTTTTGCCACAACGTCATCACCATCAATATCGTCGTTTTGTTCTTGAATAACATCATAAAACTTCAGACGCTTAACCGCCAAATCATCACATAATATAAACGACAATGATTCGTCCCACTCTAGCGCTACTTTAACGACATATTTATCGGCATCTAAATGTGCTTTAATTTCTTCGCTGGTTAAGTCTTGGTTTTTAACTCTAACCACTGCGCCGTCATCGCCTAAAGCATTAAACTCTGCTTCCATACCCAATTGAAAGTTAGCACCTAAGTTACTTTCAACTAACCAGTCAGTCATAACTTCATCAGGGGCTTTCTCTGGTGACGGAGTCGTTACTGGCAATGTGCCGAGTGATTTGCGTAATAAGGCTAAAAAGTCTTCAGCTTTACCGCGACTACTGGTATCGATAACAATAATGTTATGAACTGCGTTGATATAAGCGCGAGTGTCACTAAAACGCGAAAAGGCACGAGGGAGTAACTCAAAAATAATATCTTCTTTAAACTGCTCTTTCTCTTTTTTGGTGGCGCCGCGTGATTGCTCGGCTTCTAATTGCGCCACTTTTTTCTCGATCATATCTTTAACAACGGGGGCGGGTAGAATTTTTTCTTCTTTACGAGCACATAATAAGTAATTACCGTTTACCGCATGTACGGCTGAGTGGCCGTGCTTGCCCAATGCATTGACCCAACCAAAGTGTGATTGCTCAGTTGAAGCACAAGGAGTAAACAAATTTTCAGACAATTGCTTTTCTAAATCTTCTTCAGAACACTCAAAAGGGCTAGTAAAGGCAAAAAAGTATAGGTTTTTAAACCACATTAAGATAATCCTATGCCCTCTAAAAGTGGGCGAATAATTGAAAAAAGAGCGTTATGTTACCGTACTTAACAGCATCAAGCACGCCTTAGATTCATGATGCTAAAGAAGATGAGCTGATTAGATATTATCAAACTTAATATCATACCGTAGGCCTTTGCCATGCTCTGAACTCGCGGTAATGCTACCGTTTAAGGTGTCGTTGACAAGTACTTGCACTATGTGAGTACCTAAGCCAGAGCCACCGTGATTTTCTGCTGTGGTATAGAAGGCATCAAATAGGTTTTTTAATTGCTCTGGAGGTAAACCATGACCATTGTCTTCATAAATAATATGAACATGTTCACCGTTGAGCTGCACCAAGATAGAAATCACACCACGATTTAACTCTTTAAAACCATGTTCAACTGAATTAATTATCAAGTTGGTAAAAATTTGAGAAATAGCACCAGCGTGGCAATTCACTTCTGAACTCTCTGGGCAATCTATTTTTATTGTGTGATTGGTTTTTTTTAATTTTGGGTGTAATGAATGAATGATTTCATCAAGATACTTGCCAAGATTTACTTTGCGAATTTTGTCACTTATTTGATCTACAGCGACTTGTTTGTAGCTAGTCACTAGCTCTGAGGCTCGTCCAAGATTATTTAACACAATGTTAATTCCTTGTTCGGAACTATCGGTATAATCATTGAGCACGCGCTTCGACAGTTTATTGTCTTTAATATCCTCTTTTAGCTTAGTGAGTAAGTCTGCTAAATATGATGTTGAGGTAATACTTACACCAATAGGGGTATTAATTTCATGAGTAACTTCTGCCGACATACTGCCAAGAACAGCCATTTTTTCGGCGTCGAGTAAACGTTCTTGGGCCTTATTTAATTCGATAATATAACTTTTTAACTCGTGATTTGTTGCTATCAGAGTTTTTTCTGTGCTGCTTCTGCGGCTATTTTCTGTTTGTAGCTTTTCTTGCTGATCTAATAATTCACGCTGTTGCATTTCCATTTTTAACATGGTGGTACTCAATGAAGATGTTTTACGCGCCACTTCTTGCTCGAGCATTAAATTTTGTTCATCAAGTTGCCCATTTGCCGTTATAACTTTGCTTTGTGCTAGGGCAAGTTGTTCTTTATAAATGACCAATTCATTAATCAAATTATTATAGGCATTTTGCAGAATATTTAATTCGTTATTTTCATAATTTATCACGTGTAATTTTGAGGCTTCAGGATCATCGATATCAAATTGATTAATTTGCTCTGTCAATTCGTTAAGGGGATTTGTTAACAGGCTTGAAAAGGCAAGAGAAAATAATAAAACTAGCGCAGCGGTCTTAACCATAGCGTTACCAATAAGAAAATAAATTCCAACCTCTATACGGTTAAAAATAACTTCGTTGCTTGATAATAAAGTGACTGAGCCAACTTTAGTTGTACGACCTGAAAATTCAAAAATCAGCGGAAAAGAATGACCGAATAAACCATCAACGCTGGAGGTAACGTTAAAATATTCATAGTCATCACCATTGTTATCCTCATTCGATTCAATGCTAAGGCTTTCTGTATTCGCAACTAAGCCTAGTTGTGCGATGACTTTATTGTTCTCATCGGTAACTGTAATACCTTTTATCATCGGGATAGCGACTAAACCATCTGCGATATCTATTGCTTGTTGCGTGTTAAGTTCCCAGACCGCGCGGGTTAAACTACCACTAAAGGTTTTCTCAAGTGTTAATAGTTCACTGGTAATGTGGCTTTTAGTATTGATATATTCTGCACCAATTTGCACACAGGTAACGATAAATGTCAGGACGAAATAAAACGACAACACGCGGGTAAGTAATTTTCGTGACAGACTGGTTGTTTTCATTAAATATTTCTTTTATTTAGTATTTCTTGATTCTAGCTGTTTTATATCAGGTTAAAAGTTTTTTCTTAACCTTGCGCTACTTCTAGTAAATAATCAGAGCTTTGGCGAAAAAAATTTTGAACAAGTAAAATGTTAGTGCATTAATTTCAATTGTGATACTTATGACTAAACTTTCGTTGTTATTTCAGCGTTTATAGCGGCTACATTACTTTGACAAGTAATAAGATTTCTTCAGGTATTAAAAATGAATTAGCTAAGTAAATTTTTATGCCTTACTCTGCTTGAGTTTTTAATGACCATTTCAGCGGTAAACGCCATTAAAAGTAACTGGCTGTTATGAGTTTGTCAAAAACAATAGTAAAGCTATCATAGGATTGTGATGAAAAAATCAATAAAGTTACTGTTTTTTGTCATAATCACATAAAATAAATATCAGAATGTCACAAAAATGTCATAAAGGTTAGGCAAAATAAGCTTAATTACTTTTTAGGCATACTTAATTTTTTAAAGGGTTCAACATGAAAAATACGTACAACAAAATCGCTGTCGCTTTATTGTCTTCTTTATCGTTGTCGGCATTCGCAGCTGATGTTGACATTTATGGTAAAGCAAACCTTTCATTGCAATCTTCAGACGAAGGAGAAGGCTCATTTACCGAAGTTAAAAGTAATGCTTCACGTATTGGCCTAAAAGGCACGCATGATCTAGGTGATGGTTTAACGGTTATCTATAAAGCAGAATTTCAAGTGGATTTAGATGGAGATAGTGCATCGGGTGATAGTATCACTGATCGTAATCAGTATGTTGGCTTAGCAGGAAGTTTTGGTGAAATTTTACTGGGTAAAAATGACACTATGCTGAAGCAATCACAAGGTAAAGTTGATCTATTTAGTGATTTGAATGGAGATGTCAAAAGTTTATGGAAAGGTGAAAACCGCATGGCGGACACACTTTCGTATAAATCGCCTAAATTTAATGATTTTCAGGTAGGTGTTACCTACATTGCTGAAGATGCAGTTGATGCTGAAGATGGCGTTTCTGTTGCCGTATTCTACGGTGATGCTAAATTGAAAAAATCAAAAGTATTCGCCTCAGTTGCCGTTGATTCAGAAGTCAAAGGCTATGATATAACGCGAGTAACAGTACAAGGTAAAGTTGCTGGTGTTGTTTTAGGTGCTATGGTGCAAACACAAGAGAAAATAGACGGTAGCGGTGAAATGGATGGTTTCATGGTGTCGGCTAAATATAAAATGGATAAAATAACCTTTAAAGGCCAATACCAAACAGCTGACTTTAAAGATGGCGATGATAAATCTGGTATCACTATCGGCGCGGATTATTCACTAGCTAAAAGCACTAAGCTATACACATTTTACACTAGCTTTGACATGGACAGTGGCGAAGACCAAAATTACTTGGCCGCAGGTATCGAGTATAATTTTTAATCTGGCCAGCAAACAGTAAGTTTGAGTTACTAATCGCATGTAATAAAACCGCGTCATGCGGTTTTTTTATATTTAGGCCGCTCTTAGCCATCCATGGCTCCACGGCATTAGTCCATCCGTGTACGTCGCCGCTCCTAGCCATCCATGTTGGCATGGGTTACTAGTTCCAGACATAACCCAAGTACCAACATCCATGTTGGCAATGCTGTGTTCACATCTAGATTCCTTGCCATAAGTGCACGTTTATATGCAGGAGTCACGATGGTTAATTGTTTTGTGTTATTCATGATAGTAATATCAATTGAATTAATTTTATCGCTGTCATGAAACTGTCACAATTATTTATCACAATGTTTGCTATATGCTTAGACTATTAGGAAGGATACATGAATAGACAGATTTTGGTTGTTGAAGACGAAGCGCCAATAAGAGAAATGATCACTTTTGTTTTAGAGCAAAATGGTTTTAATGCCATAGAAGCAGAAACAATAGAACAAGCACAAGCTAAAATTAAAGAACCTTATCCTGATTTGATTTTACTTGATTGGATGCTGCCCGGTGGCACTGGTGTAAAGTTAGCGAAATCGTTAAAACAAAATGAGTACACTCGTACGATTCCCATCATTATGTTAACGGCTAGGGCTGATGAAGACGATAAAGTGAAAGGTTTTGACGCCGGTATTGATGACTATGTTACTAAGCCTTTTTCACCGAAAGAATTAATAGCGCGTATTAAAGCCGTTATTAGACGGGTAGCGCCAACAGCACTGGAAGAAGCTATTGAGTTTCACGGCATTAAGTTAGATCCTGTTGCCCATCGTGTGTCAATTCATGACAAGAGTCTAGATCTTGGCCCAACAGAATTTCGTCTGTTACACTTTTTTCTAACTCATACTGAACGTGTGTATAGTCGAGAGCAGTTGCTTGATAATGTCTGGGGCACCAACGTTTATGTTGAAGATAGAACGGTTGATGTCCATATTCGACGTTTACGTAAAGCAATTTCTGGTGCTGGTCATGAAGACTTTATTCAGACAGTACGAGGTTCTGGTTATCGCTTTTCGGGCAAGACTAAAGATCGAGTATAGTAAACGAATTGAATTAAATTAAAGAGAACTTACCTAATAACGTATTTTAGCGCTTAATTGTGTTCAACATTGTTGGGCTAGCTCGGCAAAAAAACTGATAAGCCGTTAAAATTTTCAATGTGGTTATAATTTAATTAAGCAGTTTGATACAATACGATTGGTTCTTCGTTATTTATAAAACACTTACCCAACCCTTAGGCTTATAACTAATTTATGTATTTTCGTATTTCAGCTAGGAAGCTCGTTTTCCGTATTGCTAGTACCATTATTGTTAGTGGTTTTATTGGTTATTATTTCGGTCACACATTTCTGGCGATAAGTTTAGTGGCTACCGGTTTACTCGCTTGGCACTATAATCACCTGTTTAAATTGATTAATTGGTTATGGCAGGGTAAATCAATCGCACCACCACAAGCCAATGGGATTTGGGGCAGAATATACGACGGTCTCTATCGACGCATTCGTAAACAACGCTTAAAGCAAAAACAATTAAATGAGCGAATTCGAAAATTTCGCGATGGAGCAGAAGCACTGCCCGATGCGGCATTAGTACTATCAAATGAATTGACGATATTATGGGGTAACAAAAAAGCCTCACAGCTTTTAGGTGTGCGCTGGCCTGGCGATGTTGGCCAACGTATCGACAACTTAATTCGTTTTCCTGAATTTTCTAAATATTTAAATAGTGGTAACTATGACATTCCGTGTCTTACTCTTTCACCGATAAACCAAGATGTACAACTCGAATTGCGTATGATGGCCTATGGCAGTGATCAAGTTCTATTATTGGCGCGAGATATCAGTAAAATTCAACGATTAGAGAAAATGCGTCGTGATTTTGTTGCTAATGTATCGCATGAATTGAAAACACCATTAACTGTGGTGCGTGGTTATGTTGAAATGGTGCAAGCAAGTGATGTAGCGCTCGAACCGCATTGGCAAAAGGCTTTTACCACCATAGAAACACAAGTTTCACGCATGGATCGATTGGTTGAACAATTATTGGTGTTATCAAGGGTTGAGAATAATGTCGAAGACGATAATCATCAGCAAGTTGACCTGTCGCGTTTAATTTTAACGATAGTTGAAGATGTGCAATGGCTAAATCAAGATAAAAATCATACGATTAACGATTATATTTCAGCCGATATGAAAGTTATGGGTAATGAACATGAGCTAAAAAGCGCTTGTATGAATTTAATTTCCAATGCCATTGCCTATACGCCGGCCAATGGCGTTATTGATGTTGTGCTGCGCAACGACGGTAATAAAATACGCTTTAGTGTTAAGGATAACGGTCCC
>TARA_R110000737_G_scaffold103980_1_pt1 | contig 32952 bp, 28 predicted proteins | sample TARA_R110000737 | Tara Oceans TARA_R110000737 (sample SAMEA4398027) | marine metagenome | biome: Polar Biome; feature: [SRF] surface water layer (ENVO:00010504); material: water (ENVO:00002006), including particulate matter (ENVO:01000060) such as... | depth 5 m | reverse complement strand
TGGTCAATGCCGATTTGTCCATTCCGGGCCATGACGATGTCTTTGTGATTGGTGATGCCGCCCATGTGCCATGGCGCGATGGTTTGACGGTGCCGGGCATTGCGCCCGCAGCCAAACAGCAAGGCAAATATGTTGGTGCCCGTATTCTGGATCATATGGCGGGCCGCAAAACAAAGCCGTTTGCGTATCGCCATGCCGGGAACCTTGCGACGATTGGCCGGCATCGGGCCGTGATTGATTTTAACGGATTTAAACTGCGCGGCTGGTTGGCGTGGTGGTTCTGGGGGCTTGCGCATATCTATTTCCTGATCGGGTTGCGCGCCCCCGCCCTTGTGATGGTGCAATGGGTCTGGAGCTATTTATTCCGCAAGAAGGGTGCGCGCCTGATCACGGGGCAGATGCCGGGTGAAACAGCCGATCCGGTTACACCACCGGTTAATTGACGATATTATGCGTCAATTGCCCGGTGGTGCTTTTCCAAGGTGCTTAGTGCATTTCAGGCTGCGCCTGCGACGGTTGATGTGTCTGTGTGTCGGATCAGCAATTCGGTGATGATATTGGCAACCTTTGCCTCGGCATCGGTAATTGATTGTGCCGTGCGATCATCGCCGAATTCGTCATATTCGATGGCGGCACGGTGTTGATCGGTGATGCCGATATATTCCAGTGGGGCGAAAACGCCGTTTTCGACATGGTTCAAATGCGCGACGCGCCCGCCCGGATCATATCCAAAATCGCCACGCGCAGATAAAACCACGATGGATTTTTCACCGGTAACCATCGGCCAATAAGGTAGGCCATCGCGTAATCGGTCAAAGCCAAATGTCTTGCCGACCCGGACAATGTTTTCAATCCATGCTTTCATCTGGGCGGGCATGCCGAAATTATACATTGGCACACCGGCAACGATCACGTCCGCACGCAGCAATTCATCAACCAGTTCATCGCTTTCAGTCAAAACCTGATGCATCCAGTCTTCGCGATCATCCGGTTTGGTGAAGGCCGCATGGATCCAGTCACCGGTGACTGGTGTTGGGGGATTGGTGCCAACATCGCGATAAATCACAGTGTCATTCGGGCGTGTCGCCAACCAGCTTTCGACAAATTTTGCACTCAGTCGGCGGGAATGGGAACCGTGGGCTTGCGTGTCGGACCGACCGGGGCGGGCGCTGCTGTCGATATGCAGGATCGTTTTCATCTGAGGCTCCTGTGATGTCATTTGATGATCTGAGGTCATCTGTTGTGTTTTGGTTGCCCCATACTTGACGTGGATACAGGCTTGGATCAAAGTCGAATACCTCAGCCAATAGATGAATTGAGATCACCTATATGCCCTTGCCCCCGCTTGCCACCCTGCGCGCCTTCGAGGCTGCGGCCCGCCATCTTAGTTTTAAACGTGCGGCATTCGAACTTGCGGTAACGCCAACTGCGATCAGTCATCAGGTGCGGCTTTTGGAAGATACGCTTGGTGTGCGTTTGTTTGACCGGAAACCACGGCAGGTGACATTGACCCCGGCCGGGCAGGAGCTTTATCCGACATTGCGTGACGGGTTTGCCGGTTTTAGTGCGGCGATTGACAGGGTTCGGGCGCGTAAATCCCAACGCGGCCTGACAGTGTCGGTTCTGGCATCTTTTGCGGCGAAATGGTTGTTGCCCCGTCTTGCGGGTTTTCAGGCGGCCCATCCTGACATTCACATGCGGTTGCATACGTCGGCAGAGGCGGTCGATCTTAAATCCGGGATGGCCGATGCTGCGGTTCGATACGGGCGCGGGCCGTTTCCGGGGATGGTGGTGCAAACCCTGTTTGCGGATCGGTTTGCCCCGGTATGCAGCCCGATGCTAAACATTCGACATCCGGGTGATTTGCGCAATCATGCGCTTTTGCATCTGGAATGGTTGCGCCCTGATGATGTGACGCCAACCTGGTCACGCTGGTGCAAATTGGCCGGCGTGGACGGTGTTGATCTGGCCGCGGGGCTAAGTTTTAGTGACGATACCCATGCCATTCAGGCGGCAATTGCCGGGCAGGGCGTTGTTCTGGCCAGTTCGGAAATGGTGCAGTCCGAACTTGAAAGCGGCGTGTTGGTGCAGCCTTTCGGTCCGGTGATCGAAGGCCATTATTATCATTTGATCCATACCGGCAAGAGTTCGAACCTTGCCGAGATCGAGGCTTTTGGCGCATGGTTGGCCTCTGAAATTACCAACACCCAATCAGCCTGATGACAGGGGTGGGGTTTGTCATTGACGCGGGGGGCCGGTTGATAAACCATGGGGATGGTAATCATCTTCCACCCCGTTATCTTTTACCTTTTGCCGATCAGGTGCCCCATGCCCCGTTTTAGCGCCAATTTATCCTTTTTGTTTGCCGATCTTCCGTTTGAAAAACGGTTTGAGGCGGCGGCCGCCGCCGGGTTTGGTGCGGTTGAATATATTGATGCCTATGATTTACCGATGGCGAGTGTCAAATCGTTGTTGGTTGATAATGGTTTGGAACAGGTTCTGTTTAATATGCCATTAGGCGATTGGGACAAGGGCGACCGTGGTCTTGCCTGTCGTCCGGGGCGAGAGGATGAATTTCGCGATTCCGTGGTTCAGTCACTTGATTATGCCGCCGCAACCGATTGCAAGATGATCCATTGCATGTCGGGCGTGACGGGCAAGGGTGAAAATGCCGGTGAATTGGCGAGGCTTTATTGCGATAACCTGCTTTATGCCGCCGATCTGGCCGAGCAGGCCGGGGTGAAAATCCTGCTGGAACCGATCAACCCGATTGATATGCCGGGATACTTGCTGAATTCGATTGAACAGGCGGCGGTTATTTTGCAACAGCTTGATCATTCCAGTCTGGCGCTGCAATTTGATATTTATCATTCCCAGATTGTCGGCGGGAATATTGCCGCACGGCTTGATAAACATCTGGACCAAACCGCCCATATTCAGATTGCGGGTGTGCCTGGCCGCCATGAACCTGACAGCGGTGAACTCAATTATCCGTTCCTGTTTTATATGCTGGACCGGGTCGGGTATGAGGGGTGGATCGGCTGTGAATACAAACCGCATGGCGATACCAATGCCGGGCTGGAATGGATCCGCCCATGGATGCCAAAGCCGACTTAACCCTATATCAGACGCGTCTTTTTACGGGGTGACCCTGATCTATTCGATCAGGATAGCCCGGAAGTCGTTTACATTGGTCAATGTCGGGCCCGTAATCAGCAAGTCATCGATCTTGGCAAACGCGCTATAGGCGTCGTTATGAGCCAAAAATTCCCGCAAATCGACCCCGGCGGCAATCGCCTTGCCCCAGCTTGTCGGGTCAATGATCGCACCGGCGTTATCTTCGCTGCCATCAATGCCATCGGTATCAATGGCCAAGGCGCTAAAGCCGGATTGATCGCGGAACTGGATCAGCAGCGATAACAAAAACTCGCTGTTACGTCCGCCGCGACCGCCCTTGGCGCGCACTGTGACGGTGGTTTCGCCGCCCGATAACAGAACGCAGGGTTTGGGGTCGGGTTGTCCGTGATGGGCGACTTGTTGGGCAATCCCGGCATGGACGATGGCGACCTCGCGCGATTCACCTTCGATGGCATCGCCAAGAATAACCGGGTTAAGACCCAATTCGCGGGCGATTTTTGCCGCAGCTTCAAGGCTGTCTTGCGGGCGTGACAGCATCACGGTTTCATGACCGGCAAAGCACGGATCACCCGGTTTGACCGTCTCATGTGCCGGGTTGCTTAGCAATTCACTTGCCGCAAGTGGCAGTTCGATGCGGTAACGGCGGATGATTTCAAGCGCGTCTTGACCGGTTGTTGGATCAGACACCGTTGGCCCCGATGCGATGATTGCCGGATCATCGCCCGGCACATCTGAAACCAGATAGGTCACCATGCGCGCAGGCGCACTTGCCAGGGCCAGACGCCCGCCCTTGATGGCCGACAGATGTTTGCGCACGCAATTCATTTCGGAAATGGTCGCACCACTGTGAAGCAACGCCTTGTTGATGGTTTGTTTGTCGCCAAGGGTCAAACCCGGACCGGGCAGGGCCAAAAGCGCCGATCCGCCGCCTGAAATCATGCAAACCACAAGATCGTCGGGACCGGCCGATGTAACGATTTCAAGGATACGTTCAGCGGCCTTTTGGCCAGCGGCATCGGGGACCGGGTGGGATGCTTCGACAATTTCGATTTTATCGCAGGCGACAGCATGACCATAGCGGGTGACGACAAGGCCGGAAATCTCGCCCTCCCATGCCTGTTCAAAGGCGTGGGCCATATTGGCCGATGCCTTGCCCGCACCAATGATAATGGTTTTACCCTTTGGCTTGGCGGGCAGGTTGCGCGGGATTTGAATGGCTGGATCGGCTGCTTTAAGGGCTGCGTCCATCAAAAGCAAAAGCTTTTCGCGCGACGTCGTCATGTTCGATTTCCCCTGAATGGTCGTGTTTCTTGTGGTTGTTTATTGTTGTCGTTCTTTTTGCGTGCAGAAGGCCGATTTTCGGCTCAGTTTGGTTTGTTGACGGCGGAAAGAGTGAAATATTTGATGACCGCCTGCAGATGTTCCGACATTGCCTTTTCCGAAGCATCCGGGTCGCGCGCGGCAATGGCTTCGACAATCGCGTAATGATGTTCCTGCACCATCCGATCAAATGACGGGCCGGACAGGTTATTGAACCGGATTTCGGTCAGGGCGGCCTGCAAGACATCATGAAGCATTTTCATGACGTGGTAATAGATGATCGATCCGCTGGCGCGCCCGATCATCATATGCAGGCGATGGTCATCATCGGCACGGTATTTCGGCGCACGCCTTGGGTCATGTGCCTGACGATAGGCAATGCGCAGAAGTTCGATATCTTCATCGCTGGCATTGATTGCGGCGCGTCTGGCGGCCCAGGTTTCCAGCGTGCAGCGGATTTCCTGAAGATCGCGCAGATTGTTTAGTGAATCGCGCACCAGATCGGTCATGGCGGTGTCCATTTCGATCCCGGTCGAGGATAAAACCTCTGTCCCGCCACCCTGTACAGCGCGCAAATATCCACGTGTTTTAAGTTTTTGCAAGGCCGCACGGATTGATACGCGGCTGACTTTCATATCCTCGGCCAGCTGGCGTTCACCGGGCAGGCGATCACCGGGCAGGAATACGCCAGCCGTGATCATGTCGAGCAGCTTGTCGGCAACCTGATCGGCAATCCGTTTTGGGCGGTTTGCATCGACTGCGTCCGAAGACGGTACAGGTTTGGCAGGCTGCATGTTTTTGACACTCCTGTGGTCATGTTTCACGACCGGAAAATGCGTTTGATTATTATTGGTCATACCACTTTACGGGATGTTGGGGCTTCCTGCAAAGTGTCCGTTCAATTCTTGTGCCCCGGGCTTTGGCTGTGCTTGTCAGTTTGGCAATAAGTTGTTAGTTCAACAGGAGCCTATGTTGCCGGTGCGCCGCCGGTTTTAGAGCTTAAATGATCATATCGCCCCAATCTCAGGAGAATTCGCGTGAGCCACCATACCGGGTCGCTGCTGGACCATAATGATCCCGCACCGTTTGAGGTTTTGAATGAAAACGGCAAGGGGCATTCGCTTTTTGTCTGCGATCATGCTTCGCGCGAAATTCCCAAAAGCCTTGGTACGCTGGGCCTGCCCGAGGAAGAACGCAAACGCCATATCGGTTGGGATATCGGCGCGCGCAAGGTGACCGAAATTCTGGTTGATCGGTTTGATTGTCCGGCTGTTCTGGGCGGGTATTCACGATTGGTGATTGATTGCAACCGCCAGCTTTGGGACCCGACCGGTATGCCCGAAATCGCCGATCAGACGGTGGTGCCGGGCAACAGGAATGTTTCCCCGATCGAGCGTATGAAACGTATCCGCGAGATTTTCCTGCCCTATCACTGGGCGATAGAAGAACGCATTGCCAATTTTCATGCCCACAAGATTGTGCCTGCATTGCTGGCGATCCACAGCTTTACCCCGGTTTTTCAAGGGTATGAACGCCCTTGGGAAATCGGCATTTTGTGGGATCAGGATGATCGTATTCCGGTACCGTTACTGGCCAAGTTGCGCGAACAGAACCCGGATTTGACGATTGGTGATAACGAACCCTATTCCGGGCAGCATATGGCCGATTATACCATTGATCATCACGGCGAAGCAGCTGGTTTGCCTTGTGTGTCGATTGAAATTCGTCAGGATCTGATTGATACTGATGCGGGATGTGAAAAATGGGCAAAAATCCTTGGCGATGCCTTTGCCGACATTCTTGCCGACCCGAACCTTTATAAAATCAGGAGAGACTGATTTGGCGGTACTTCTTTCGCGTGAACCAGGTTTTTCCATCGGGATTGAAGAAGAATTCTGGCTGGTTGACCGCGAAAGCCGCGATCTTGCGACGGACCCGGCGGCGGGTTTCCTTGCGGATTGTAAGGTCGAGCTGGGCGATCAGGTTTCAAGCGAATTCATGCGGTGCCAGATCGAAACCGGGACACGGGTTTGCCACAGTGCCGATGACGCCCGCCAGCAATTGACCCATATGCGCAATACGCTTGCCGATATTGCCGGACGTTATGATATGGCGTTGCTTGCGGCATCGACCCATCCGTTTGCGCAATGGGACAGTCAGAAACATACTGAAGGTGAACGCTATAGCACTATCGCGCGTGATTTGCGCACGGTGGTGGACCGGTTATTGATTTGTGGCATGCATGTTCATGTCGGGATCGAGGATGACGACCTCCGGATTGAATTGATGGCGCAGGCCAGTTACTTTTTGCCCCATCTTCTGGCACTGACGACCAGTTCACCGTTTTGGCGCGGCCGTGATACCGGGCTTCAGACATTCCGGCTTTCGGTGTTTGACAATTTGCCGCGTACCGGCCTGCCGGAAATCTTTGGGTCTTGGGCGGAATATCGTCGCCATGTTGATATGTTGATCCAGGCGGGCGTGATCGAAGATGGCACCAAGCTTTGGTGGGATTTGCGGCCCAGTGATCGCTGGCCGACGCTTGAAATGCGGATTGCCGATGTTTGCACCGATGTGGAAGATGCAATTTGTGTGGCATCCATTACCCGGTGCCTGATGCGGATGTTATATCGCCTGCGCCGCAATAATCAGCGCTGGCGCATTTATGCTAATATGCTGGTGCGGGAAAACCGCTGGCGGGCTTGCCGATATGGCAGTGATCCGGGTGAAAAGACCGGGCTGATTGATTTTGGTCGGGGGGAAATCGTTCCTTATGCCGATCTGCTTGAAGAAATTATTGAATTGATCCGTCCCGATGCCGAATATTTCGGCTGTGTGGCGGAAATCGAACATGCGCGCAGGATCATTACGCGGGGCACCAGTGCCCGCCAACAGCGCGAAGTCTTTGCCAATGCGGTGGAAAATGGTGCAAGCCCAAGGGATGCCTTGGTTGCTGTGGCGGACCATCTGATCGCGCAAACCGTGCCGGGTGAAAAATCGGCGCTCTAACGGGTCTTGTCATGGCAAAGCGCATTGAGTATCGTCGCGCCGCATTGATATTCCGCGCACCGGTTTCCGCTGCGCAAACATGATCGGAGAATACCAGAAATGACCGAAGTCGGTGGAATCGCAGCCGATCAGCTTGCGAGCTATGTTGAACGCATCGAACGCCTTGAAGAAGAAAAAGCCAACCTGATGGCTGATATCAAGGAAGTCTATGGTGAAGCCAAGGCCCTTGGCTATGACGTGAAAATCCTGCGCCAGATTGTTCGTCTGCGCAAAATGGAAGACCACGAACGCACCGAACAGGAAGAAATCCTTGAAGTCTACAAACGCGCACTGGGTATGAGCTAGGCCCGGTATCAAGCTATATTGCGGACAGAAACAAGGGCCCCGAACGGGCCCTTGTTCTTTTAGGATTGGTTGGGGCGAAAAACCCACAAATTCATTGCTGTAAAACTATAGATCATCGAGATTATCGCAGAGATGGCCAAAGCCTTGAGCGGAGATGCGAAATCTATCCAAACAAGGCCGCTGTAAATGATATAGTTCAGGCCAAATGATGTTATCTGAACGACGGCATAATTTCCGAATTGGCGCTTGCCATTTCCCGTGCTGGTTTTGAATGTAAAGTGCCGGTTCAAGAACCAGGTAACAGTTAAGGCAAAGGTAAAAGAGATTAGTCTTGCGGTATACGGATCAAGTTGGAATTTCGTTGTACCTAGCCATAGTGCCCCTGCGTCCGTCACAAAACCTATTGTTCCGGTAAATAAAAAGCGACATCCCTTGGCGATCAGGGGGCGCGATATCATTTCGGGGTTCCGTCAAGCAACTTACTGCGCAGTGATTGCAGCTGATCTTTTTGTTGCAGATATGCCAGGCGTTTTACTTCCCATTGACCTACCCCGATATTTGACAGGATTGCACCTGTTACGAAACTGAGTATCCCGGTTAACATGATCCCCACAGTAAGTACGGCCGTGGGCAGTCGTGTTACCAGACCTGTTTCGAGGTACTCAAATATCAGGGGGAATCCCAAGAGTATGGAAATCAGGGCAAAGCAGATGGCAATGGCGGAATAGAAAACGAATGGTTTATGTGCTGCGGTAAACAGCAGGATTTTTGTCAGAATGCGCGCGCCATCGCGATAGGTTCTTAGTTTGCTTTCCGTTCCTTCGTGACGTGCGCCATATGAAGTCGGTATTTCGCATACCGGTGCACGGAGCATGATGGCATGAACTGAAATTTCAGTTTCGATCTCAAATCCCGTTGAAATAGCGGGGAAGGTTTTGACGAAACGTCGTGAAAAAACACGATAGCCTGAGAAAATATCGCTAAATCGGGCACCAAAAAGTTTGGCGAAAACCGTATTGAATAGACGGTTTCCAAGTCGGTGGCCGCTGCGATAAGCGTCGTCGCCTTTTTCAGCGCGCGTACCAACTACCATGTCAAGGCGATCCTTGATCAGTCGTTCAATCAGCGCAGGTAAGGCGCTGGCGTCATATGTGCCGTCGCCATCCGCCATGACATAGATGTCGGATTCAATTTCGGAAAAAGCGCGTCTGACGGCATTGCCTTTGCCTTTTAAGTTCTCATGAATAACAACAGCCCCTGCTTCGCGAGCGCGTGTGGCCGTGTCATCATCAGAGGCATTGTCGATTACAATGATTTCCGCGGATGGAATGACTTTGCGGAAATCTTCAATCACGCGTGCAATGGCCAAGCCTTCATTGTGGCATGGCAGCAGGATCGCGATTTCAGCCAGTCGAAAGTCAGATGTTGAGAAGTTTGTTTTGAGATTGCTCATATCAAGCGTGTTCTTCCTGCTTGGGAGTCTTGTGGCGCCGATAACGTTGGATACGGTCCCGTACCCATAGTGACAGATATCCAAACGCGATTGCGAAACCAGGCATGGCCGTCATTTGATAGCGTGCAACGTTCAGACTAAACGCAGCATAAAAGACAAGAGAGAAGATCGACGGCAAAAGCACGATTACCAATAATCCATTTCGCTGCCTTAAAGCGCAGATTAGAAGCCAAATAAGGGCGGGAAAAGTGATGATCGCAAGCTCATCAATCCAGATGCCGCGATAAATTAAAGGAAGGGTTGTTACAATGTGTTTGATCGGATGAGCGAGGATTTGGTCTTTGATTTGGTGTTCGACAATGTCTTTAGCATCGCTCATTGGTATGTTGCGTTCTGAAGCGATGACAGACGCGCGCTCGCCAAAGCCCAGCTGTCCACGTAGGTAATAACCATCCGGATTGTACCATTCAAATGGCTTAACGATCTCGGCCGGGAAAAGTGCTTCGGCCCACCCGTCGCCGGCACCGCGTGTCCAATACGTGAATGCTGCAAGGTATTCCGTCAGATTCATGTCATTGAAAACGACACGTGTGCTTAGGGCAATGCCACCTCTGCTATCGGTAAACTGATATTTGCCTGTGATGTCGTGGTTGCGTTCCATCCATAGAAAAAGAGGCGACGTGGCAACGACGGTCACGATCAGTAATTTAGAGAGAGAGGATTTCCATTGCGCACGGTTCATTACGACGAGCACAAGACCGATCAAAACAGCAACAGGAATAAAGTAAATATAGACAGCTTTGGTGAAAACGAGCCCGGCAAAAACCAAACCTGGTGCAATCCAAGAGTATATGGATTTTCGCTGCCATGCCCAAATACAGGTAAAAACCAACAATGAAGCAAGGAACATTGCAAGAGGATCGGAGATTACATAGTCATGGTTCTTGTGCATCTGATGGTTAAGCCAGAGATGCATGCCGCTCATGATGGCTGCAAACGGGCTGCCTGTAAGGCGCCTCATCGCAAAGAACATGATCAGGCCTGATAGAACGATAAAGGTTCTGTTTGTCCACTTTGCCCAGACATAAGGTTCAACCCCGCAGCCGCCGCTGTAAAGGCAGGTCGGCGTGATTTGATCAAGACTGTCACCCACTCGGAAGACAACAGAAAGGACTGCTGCATATCCGGGCTCTCTGCCAATGCCGGGCGTGATCGTATCGGAATCTAATCGGATGTTTTCATTGAATGTGCCGTATTTGGCCAAGTTGACGCCGCCGCTGATATACTGCCCTGCATCAGCGTAATCCGGATGTTCTGTGGCTTTGAGATTAGCAAGCCACACAGTACAAGCCAGCATTCCAATAGCGCACCAGAATATTTCTGATCTACTCAGTGATTTTAAGGCGGCAAGAGCTTTCGGCCACATTCAATTTGTCTCCCTTAAAAAGTGTGCACACCATAATTGCATTGGATTTGAAGGTAAATTTATTAGTTGGCGTATTTTTATGATTGCGGAGACTTTGTGAAAATCCGTCCCGGAATTACCGATGAAGTCACAGAAGGCGTTTGTCTTCTTTCGTATCATCATCGTATGGCCTGTATGACCGAGATAGCTATGAGCGTCGGCTTGATGCGCTGCAATTGTCGAGAAAGCTGATCTTTGTGCGCCTTTGGCTTGATGACAAGGGATACTATGGCTGGGATATAACGGGTAATTGCGTTGGCGGCGGTAGCCTAGAAGATCTAAGAGTATCACCCTTGTTCTGATGTCACAGGCCGGTTTAGGGGGGCTGTCTTTCTGTGGATTATGCAGCAGAAACCTAGCTGGTAGCCATATACAGTGTCTGAAATCAAAACAGGCAACGAAATCCTTATTACCGACCTGAAAACCCTAAAATAAAACCCCCGCCATGAGATGACGGGGGTAAGTGGTCTGAAAGGGGGCGCATCATGTGGCCCCTTTCAGGTTTCAGTATCGGTTTCCGATTATTCTGCGGCTTTAAGGTGTTCTGGTGGGCTGCGGAATTGGTCAAGAAGTTCGGCTTCGCGCTTTTTAACCTTGTCGATATTGGCGTCTTTGATATGTCCGTAACCGCGGATCTTTTCGGGCAGGGACAACAAGGCATTGGCGATCCGGGCATTGTCGTGGGTAAGCCCGCTTAAGATTTCGCCCACCAGTGTTTCATATTCTGCAATCAACTGGCGTTCCATTTTGCGTTCGTGGGTGCGACCAAACGGGTCCATCGCGGTGCCGCGCAGGAATTTCAGCTTTGCCAAGACACCAAACGCACGCATCATCCAGGGGCCAAAGACCTGTTTTTTCAGATGACCGGTTTCAAGATCCCTGTCGGCAAAGGCCGGGGGGGCCAGATGGAATTTGATCTTGTAATCGCCGGTAAAGTTCTTGGCGACCTTGGCGATGAAAGCCGGATCGGTATAAAGGCGGGCAACTTCGTATTCGTCCTTATAGGCCATCAGTTTGAAGTAATATTTCGCCACCGTTCGCGCCAGATCATCACCATCGTTAAGGCGTTTTTCAGCACTTGCAACCTGATTGACCAAGGCTTCATATCGGTTGGCATAGGCTGCGTTCTGGTAGTTTGTCAGGAAGTCCTTACGCTTGGCAATGATGTCAGAAAGCGTGGTTGCAATTGGGTGGGCTTGGGCCTCGTTCGGGCCGATCACATCAAAAACACGTTTGGGATCATGGGCAAACAGGCGTCCCCAATGGAAGGACTGCTTGTTCATATCAATCGCCACACCGTTCAGGTCGATGGCCTGCATCAGGGCTTCTTCGGTGACGGGGATCAGGCCGCGCTGCCATGCAACGCCCAGCATGAACAGGTTGGTGGCGATTGAATTGCCCATCAGGCGGGTTGCGATATCGCTGCCTTCAACAAAATTGACTGCATCCGCGCCACAGGTATCGGAAATCACTTTCATATGTTCGTTTGATTTCAATTCGAAATCGGGATTGCGGGTAAAGGCACCGGTGACGGTTTCATGGGTGTTGATCACGGCCTGGGTAAAGTTACGGCGCATTTTGGCCAAGCCTTCGTAACTTGCCGCAACCAAAAGATCACAGCCCAGAACCACATTGGCTTCGCCAGCGGGAATGCGGGCGGCATGCAGTTTGTCCTGTTGATCGGCAAACCGGATATGGCTAACCACGGCGCCGCCTTTTTGGGCCAAGCCCGCCATATCAAGCCCGACAATACCTTTGCCTTCGATATGGGCGGCCATGCCAAGTAACGCACCAATGGTGACGACACCCGTGCCGCCAACCCCGGTAATCAGAACCGACCAAGGTTCGGTAATATCGGGAAGTGTTGGGCGCGGCAGGCTGGCAAAGATTGCATCGCCGCTTTTATCGCCTTTTGCCGCGGCTTCGGGTTTGCGCAATGAACCGCCTTCGATGGTCACAAAGCTTGGGCAAAACCCGTTCAGGCACGAGAAATCCTTGTTACATGCGGATTGGTCAATCGCGCGTTTGCGGCCAAATTCGGTTTCGACCGGGATAATTGCCAGACAGTTGGATTTTTCACCACAATCGCCGCAACCTTCGCAGACCAGATCATTGATGAAGACCCGTTTGGCCGGATCAACCATCAATTTGCGTTTGCGACGGCGGCGTTTTTCAGCCGCACAGGTTTGATCAAAGATCAGGATGGTGACGCCTTCGATGTCACGCAGTTCTTTTTGGGTGCTGTCGAGTTCGTCTCGATGGCGGATATCAACCCCATTGGCGAAATGCGCATCAATCGGATATTTGCCGGGTTCGTCCGACAGGACGACGATGCGTTTAACCCCTTCATCGGCCATCTGGCGGGTGATTTGCGGCACGGTCAGCGGGCCGTCAACCGGCTGTCCGCCGGTCATGGCAACCGCATCGTTAAACAGGATTTTATAGGTGATGTTGACACCGGCGGCGACGGCGGCACGCACGGCTAGCGATCCGGAATGGTAATAGGTGCCATCGCCAAGGTTTTGGAAAACGTGCTTTTCATTGGTGAAGGGGGCCTGACCGATCCAGGTTGCACCTTCGCCGCCCATATGGGTGAATGTTTCGGTGGATCGATCCATCCAGTTGACCATGTAATGGCATCCGATACCGGCCATTGCGCGGCTGCCGTCGGGCACCTTGGTTGAACTGTTATGCGGGCATCCCGGGCAGAACCATGGAATACGGGCTGCATCGGGGCGCGGTTCGGCGATTTCAAGTTCCTTTTGTGCCAGCCACTCGATGCGTTCATGGATTTTAGGACTGTCATAAAACCGTTTGATGCGGGCCGCCAGAACGACGGCAATCCGTGCGGGGGTCAGTTCGTCCATCGATGGCAGGATCCATTCGCCTTTTTCGTCGAACTTGCCGATTACTTGCGGGCGGACATCTTCGCGCCAATTATAAAGCTGTTCCTTGACCTGATTTTCCATCACCGCGCGCTTTTCTTCGACGACGATGATTTCCTCAAGCCCCATGGCGAATTCGCGCACATCGTCTCGGTTCAATGGCCAGCTCATACCAACCTTAAGCACGCGGATACCGATCTTGGCGGCGTCGGACTCGGAAATGCCAAGGTCATCAAATGCCTGCATGACATCCAGATAGGCCTTGCCGGTGGTGATGATACCAAGGCGGGGATTGGGGCTGTCGATGACGGTTTTGTTCAGTTTGTTTACGCGTGCATATGCCAGCGCGGCATAGAGTTTGTATTTCATCAGGCGGTGTTCTTGTTCCTTTGGCGTATCAGGCCAACGGATATGTAAACCGCCTTCGGGCATGGCGAAATTATCGGGAATGATCGGGATGATACGATCGGGCGCCACATCGGCAGCCGCCGAACTTTCGACTGTTTCAGCGATGGTTTTCATCGCGACCCAGCACCCGGAATAGCGGCTCATGGCCCAGCCATGGATACCGAAATCAAGGATATCCTGAACACCCGACGGGTTCAGAACCGGAATTTGGGCATCGATAAAGGCATATTCGGTCTGATGGGGCAGGGTGGATGATTTGCAACTGTGATCATCCCCGGCCAGAACCAGAACGCCGCCATGTTCGGACGTTCCGGCATGGTTGGCATGTTTGAAAACATCGCCCGACCGGTCAACACCGGGGCCTTTACCGTACCACATGCCAAAAACGCCATCATATTTGGCATCCTTGTACATATTGACCTGCTGGCTGCCCCAGACAACGGTAGCAGCAAGGTCTTCGTTAACGCCCGGCTGGAATTCGATCTGTTGTTTGGTCAGGAATTTTTGAGCGCGCCAAAGCTGTTGATCAAGCCCGCCCAGTGGCGATCCGCGATAACCGGAAATACAGCCTGCTGTATTTAGCCCCGCGCGCGCATCAAGTTGTCGCTGCATCAGGGGCAATCGAACCAACGCCTGAATGCCGGTCATATAGACCCGGCCTTCTTCAAGCGAATATTTGTCATCAAGGCTAATTGCCGCCAATTGTGCCATGACCAAGTCTCCCTCGGGATCTCTCTCTGATTGCGGGGTCGTATGGGCCGTCTGCACTGCTTTTATGGGTCTTAGTTTACGCGCAGGTTTTTGGTATGGCCCGTAAAATTCTTTGGTTTGTCATTGGCAGTCTGGATGGCGTGTCTGATCGGGAAGATTGATCGGAACCGACTGCGGGCTGACATAATAATGGTAATGAATACTGACCTTTTTTCAAATCAACTCGCAGTGCAATGTGTAAAACGCCTGATTGCGCTGGTTGACGTTGGGTCAACTTATTATTTACTTATTCCGGTACCGATTTACGCGCAATATAATTGCGTGTCTGCTGCGGTGCGAAATTGCCGCGTCATCCGAGTCTGGTCTCGGCGCCTGTAAAAATGGGTGCTATCTTTGTTCCGGGTTTTGGGTGCGCAATGCGCAGGAGACTAAAATGGATCAACGCGTATCTTTGATTACGCTGGGCGTGGCAGATCTTGATCGGGCACGGCGTTTTTACGAAGATGGTCTGGGCTGGAAAGTAACTCAGTTGGTCGAAGGGCAGGTGGTTTTCTATCAACTGTCCAATGGCTTGGCGCTTGGCCTGTTTGGCCGGGATGATCTGGTTAAGGATGGCCGGTTTGATGATGACACAGGGGCCCGTTTCGCCGGATTGACATTGGCGTTTAACGCGCGCAGCGAGGTCGAAGTTGACGCGGTGATGGCCGAGGCCGAGAAAGCCGGGGCGGTAATTCAAAAATCGGCCGAAAAGGTTTTCTGGGGCGGGTATTCTGGCTATTTCCGTGACCCGGACGGGCATGCTTGGGAAGTTGCCTTTAACCCGTTTTGGGAACTTGACCCGCAGGGGAACCTTACCATCCCTGACCCTAGCACTGGTCTCATACCAACTGATAACGGCAGATTACAGTAAACTGTGGATGGGCTTGGCCGAAATACGGGCTTGCATTCCCGAACGTGAGCGGATTCAATTACATTGAAAAAAATGTAATTAAGATCGCGTCGATCCGATGTGTTGCCACAGTCCGGATATGGCGGGTCATCAAGGGGGTGTCATTGTGTCTTGGGTTGATCAGTTTCCGGGATTGTCCCAGCTTCCGGCACCAGTTCGCGACCATCTGATTTCGGGCAGTACGGTGGTCACTGTTCCCGAGGGGACGGTAATTTTCGGTCCGGGAAAACCACCGGCAAACTTGTTGTTGCTGATTGATGGCACCGTGCGCGTTCAGCAGACATCGGATTCCGGCCGAGAGATCGTGCTGTATCGGGTTCACGCCGGGGAAAGCTGCGTTCTGACCACGGCCTGTCTTTTGGCGTATGAAGATTATTCTGCCGAAGGCATTGCTGAAACGGCCGTGCGTGCCGCAGCGATCCCGCGTGAGATTTTCGACAGGCTTGTTGCAGAATCAGTAGATTTCAGGCGGTTTGTCTTTACGGCCTATTCCAAGCGGATTACCGACCTGTTTCTGGTGATCGACGAAATTGCCTTTCGGCGTATGGACATCAGATTGGCGCAAAAACTGTTGGAGCTTGCCGATGTGGATGGAAGCATTGCTGCCACACATCGTAAACTGGCGACAGAGTTGGGAACCGCACGCGAAGTTGTTTCGCGGCAATTGCAGGAATTTCAACGCCGCAACTGGATCATGCAATCGCGCGGGATAATTCAGATTTTGGAACGAGATCCTTTGGTCAAACTGGCGACGGGCTGAAACATCGTCGGTTATAAAATCCCGTTTGGTTGATCGGACCAATGCCCCTGATTTTGGCAGGTTTGAGGGCTTTTTGATCTGAGTAATTGAATAATTAGAATATTTTAATGTTATGGTGATGTTTGGTGACAAGGTCACCGAACCTAGTTTCCTTAATTGGTATAATTTCAGATCAGATATCGATTTTCGTCCCGGAAAAATGTACTGCGCGGGGCGAAATGCCAAGTCGATCCCGCGAATTTCGTGTGCCGGATGAGTGTAATTGATCCTCGCAATATCGAACCACGCGGACAGATCGGAACAACAATAAGGCGGGAACCCCCGCAATCAGGAGGAAAGCATGTCCAGTTACCCGATTGATATGAATGTAAAACCCGATGTGAAAGCGTTCTTCGATCCGATGACGAATACCATCAGTTATGTGGTCAAAGACCCGCAGAGTGCGTCGTGCGCCGTCATTGATTCCGTGATGGATATTGACTATGCCGCCGGGCGGATCAGCTATACGCATGCTGACGAGATCATTGCCTATGTTAAAAAATCCAAGCTTGATCTTGAATGGATTATTGAAACCCATGTCCATGCCGATCATTTGTCGGCGGCCCCCTATATCAAGGAAAAGCTGGGCGGCAAGCTGGGGATTGGCAGCAAGATCAAGGTTGTTCAGGATACCTTTGGCAAGATTTTCAACGAGGGTACCGAGTTCCAGCGTGATGGCAGCCAGTTTGATGCGCTTTTTGAAGATGGCGATACCTATCAGGTTGGGACGATGACCTGTGTTGCGATCTATACGCCGGGGCATACACCGGCTTGTATGGTGCATGTCATGGGTAATGCGGCCTTTACCGGTGATACCTTGTTCATGCCTGATGGTGGTTCGGCACGTGCCGATTTCCCAGGCGGGGATGCTGGGACGCTTTATGACAGCATTCAAAAAGTGCTGGCACTTCCCGATGATATGCGGCTTTTCATGTGCCACGATTATGGCCCAAATGGTCGTGATATCCGTTGGGAAACCACGGTCGGAGATGAAAAGAAGTTCAACATCCATGTGGGCCAAGGCAAGACCCGCGACGATTTCATCGCGTTTCGCACAGAACGGGATGCGCAATTGGATATGCCGCGTCTGATCATCCCGTCATTGCAAGTCAATATGCGCGCCGGTGATGTGCCCAAAGATCCGTTTGGGCGCAAGATGCTCAAAGTCCCCGTCGATAGCTTGTGATCGGAGCAGTCAAATGGAACCCAGAAAAATTTCAGAAGCACTTTCGGTCAGCCCGCAGATTGCAATCGCAGATGTTGCCGAAATCAAGCGGCTTGGCTTTCGTTCCGTGATTTGTAATCGGCCGGATGGCGAGGGCGCAGATCAGCCGTCCTTTGATGAGATCAAAGCCGAGGCCGAAGCCGCAGGACTGGCAACGCGCTATATCCCGATTGTTGCGGGCAAGGTCCGTGATGAAGATGCTGCCGATTTTGGCCGCGCACTTGATGAATTGCCCAAACCGGTTTTCGGCTATTGCCGGACCGGTACGCGGTCGGCGACCCTGTGGTCGCTTAGTCAGGCGTCAATTCTTGACACCAGCGAAATCCTGCGGGCGACCAAAAGTGCCGGTTATGACATGGCCGGTGTGGTGCGCCGTATTGTCAACGGGGGTAAAACCCCGACCGATCTGGCCGATGCGACCTATGATATTGTCATTGTGGGTGGCGGGGCCGCCGGGATTGCTGTGGCCTCCAGCCTTAAGACCCGGCGTAGCGATCTGGAGATCGCCCTGATTGATCCGGCTGATATCCACTATTACCAGCCGGGCTGGACGATGGTTGGCGGTGGGATTTTTGATGCCAGTACGACGGCAAAAACGATGGGGTCGCTGATCCCCAAAGGTGTCACCTGGATCAAATCCGCCGTGGCGGCGTTTGAGCCGGGCGATGATGCTGTCATTCTTGATGGTTGTCGGGTTGTTAAATACAAACGCCTGATTGTGTGTCCGGGGCTTAAGCTTGATTGGCACAAGGTCGATGGGCTGGTGGATACGCTGGGCCGCAATGGTGTGACGTCGAATTATCGATATGACCTTGCGCCATATACCTGGGAACTGGTCAGGGGGATGCGCGAAGGCAAGGCCGTGTTTACCCAGCCGCCGATGCCGATCAAATGTGCCGGTGCGCCGCAAAAGGCGATGTATCTTTCTGCTGATCATTGGCGTCGTCAGGGCGTTCTCGATCAGATGGATATCGGTTTTTACAATGCCGGTGGCGTGTTGTTCGGGGTTAAGGATTATGTTCCCGCCCTTGAAAGCTATGTCGAGCGTTACGGCGCCAAACTGAACTTCTTCCACAATCTGGTGGCGATTGACGGACCGGCGAAAAAGGCCTGGTTCGACGTGATTGAACCGGAAAAGGAAGTGCGCCGGATTTCTACAGACTTTGACATGATCCATGTCTGTCCGCCGCAAACAGCGCCCGATTTCATCCGCGTTTCCCCACTTGCCGATGCGGGGGGGTGGATTGATGTTGATCAATCATCACTGCGCCATAAGACGCATACCAACATTTGGTCGCTTGGTGATGTGATGAATGCGCCCAATGCCAAAACTGCGGCGGCGGCCCGCATGCAGGCACCGGTCGTTGCGGCCAATTTGATTGCCGATATCGAAGGCAAGTCACCGGTCGCGCAATATGACGGATATGGATCGTGCCCGTTAACCGTAGAACGCGGCAAGATCGTTTTGGCTGAGTTTGGTTATGGCGGGGCGCTTAAACCGTCCTTCCCGACATGGTTGATTGATGGCACCAAGCCATCGCGTCTGGCGTGGCTGCTTAAGGAAAAACTGCTGCCGCCGATTTATTGGAAGGCCATGTTGCGCGGTAAGGAATGGTTGGCTTCGCCGGAAAAAGTGTCCGCCAGCCGCAAGGTTTAGTCCCGCAAAACTGTGATTTTATGCAAGTGCAAAGCGAGAGACTTGGTTTTCGCTTTGCACCTTATCCTGACGAAAGTTTGCAAAGGTTCCGATCTTGATGATGAAATACATTCCCATTCTTGATTGGGGTAAATCCTATAACCGGGATGCCTTGACAAACGATTTGATCGCGGCGGTGATTGTGACAATCATGCTGATCCCGCAATCATTGGCCTATGCCCTTTTGGCGGGCTTACCACCTGAGGCGGGGTTATATGCTTCGATCGCACCGATTATTCTTTATGCCATTTTTGGAACCAGCCGTGCCCTTGCGGTCGGGCCGGTGGCGGTTGTATCGTTGATGACGGCGGCGGCCATTGGCAATATTGCCGAAACCGGCACGATGGGCTATGCGCTGGCAGCCCTAACATTGGCGGCCATGTCCGGGGCTATTTTATTGCTGATGGGGGTGTTCAAGCTTGGTTTTCTGGCCAACTTCCTATCGCATCCGGTAATTGCCGGTTTTATCACTGCATCGGGCATTATCATCGCCGCCAGCCAGCTTAAGCATATTCTTGGCATTGATGCATCGGGTCATAATCTTTTTGATATTGTCGTATCGCTGGTAACTCATCTGCCTGAAACTAATCCGGTGACCCTGACCATTGGTGTTTTGGCGACCGGGTTTTTGTTCTGGGTGCGAAAGGGGCTGAAACCGGCATTACGTAAAATGGGACTTGGCCCGCGGATGGCGGATGTCTTGACCAAGGCCGGGCCGGTTGTTGCCGTGATGGCGACCACTTTTGCGGTTTGGGGACTTGATCTGGCCGGATCGGGGGTCAGAATTGTTGGCGCAGTACCACAAAGCTTGCCGCCGTTGACCATGCCGGATTTTTCGCCCGGATTGCTTAAGGAATTGCTGATCCCGGCTATTTTGATTTCGGTGATTGGTTTTGTGGAATCGATTTCTGTTGCACAGACCCTTGCGGCCAAACGTCGCCAGCGGGTCAACCCGGATCAAGAACTGATCGGTTTGGGGGCTGCCAATATCGGGGCGGCATTTACCGGTGGTTATCCGGTAACCGGCGGCTTTGCCCGGTCTGTTGTGAATTACGATGCCGGTGCGGAAACCCCGGCGGCCGGTGCCTTTACCGCCGTTGGGTTGGCGATTGCCGCCCTTGCCCTGACACCGCTTGTTTATTTTCTTCCAAATGCGACGCTGGCGGCCACCATTATCGTTGCAGTACTATCGTTGGTCGATTTCAAGATTTTGCGGACCAGCTGGGATTATTCCAAGGCCGATTTTATTGCCGTGTTAGCAACCATTTTGCTGACCCTTGGTCTTGGGGTGGAAGTTGGTGTTTCGGCTGGTGTGATCCTGTCGATTGGGTTGTTCCTGTTTCGAACCTCGCGCCCGCATATTGCCGAGGTCGGGCTGGTACCAAACACCCAGCATTTTCGCAATATCAACCGCCACAAAGTGATCACCGATCCGGCCGTTCTGACCATCCGGATTGATGAAAGCCTGTATTTTGCAAATGCCCGTTATCTTGAAGATTACGTCTTTGGACGGGTGGTGTCGGTCTGCGAGATCAAGCATGTCATCATGATGTGTTCAGCGATCAACGAGATTGATCTAAGCGCGCTTGAATCGCTTGAGGCGATTAATCATCGTCTTCATGAAATGGGGATCAAACTTCATCTGTCCGAGGTCAAAGGCCCGGTCATGGACCGCTTGAAACAGGGGCATTTTCTAGACGATCTGTCAGGACGTGTCTTTTTGTCGCAATACGAAGCGATGGAGCAGTTATCCTCGTTGGACAGTTTCCATCCGGTGACGAGGACACGCAAACAGGTGAAATAGGTCGACTAGGTGCTGCGGGTCCTCTTTAGCTTTGGTTTTTTTGACGCTATTTTCTGTTGGGCCAGCGCGATAGAAAATAGACTGCCATTCCGGCCAAAAGACCCCAAAATGCACCTGAGATGCCAAAAAATGACAATCCGGCTGCGGTGACAAGGAAGGTCACAGCAGCGGCTTCGCGGGCGGTTTCGTCCTTGAAGGCGGCAACGACCGAGCCTGAAAATGCACCGATCAGGGCAAGTCCGGCGACGGCTTCGATCAGGATTGACGGGGCCAGACTGACAAAGGCGGTTACAAGCCCGGCCAGCAATCCAAACAGGATGTAAAACACACCGCCAAAGGCCGCAGCCCAGTAACGCTTTTTCGGATCGGGGTGGGCGTCTTCCCCTGCACAAAGGGCTGCGATGATGGCGGCAAGGTTAACCGCATGTCCCCCGAACGGTGCTGCCAACAGTGAAAATACGCCGGTCACGGCAAAAAGCGGGCCGGGGGGCGTGTCATAATTATTGGCCCGCAGGACAGCTGTTCCGGGGATATTCTGGGATGCCATGGTGACGATAAACAATGGCAGGCCAATACCAACCAGTCCGGCGAATGTGAATTGCGGGATGACGAATTCGACCGGTGGAATGATTGAAGCGCTTAGGCTTGAAAACGCATTGTCGGGAAACTCGACCCCGATCACCATCACAATGATGAACGCCAAAAGGGCGGCGGGCACGGCAAAAAGCCGATTAATTCGCCCGACTACCAGCCAGGCGATGACAATTGGCAAGCCAAGCAATGGATCAAATGCCACTGCCTTGATCGGGGCCAGACACAGGCCAAGCAACACACCGGCCAGCATCGCATTGGCAAGCGGTGCTGGGATGGCGGCAACGGCACGACCAAGTGGTTTCCATATGCCGCAGATAATGATCAGTATTGCACAGATGATAAAGGCTCCGACGGCAACGGGAAACCCACCTTCGATTGCACCGGACGTTGCCAGCAATGCCGCACCGGGGGTGGACCATGCAATGCTGATTGGCATACGTGTACGCAGCGACAGTAAAATCGAACAAAGTCCCATTGCAACCGATAGGGCCATCAATCCCGATGCTGCCTGATCCGGTGTTGCACCAACGGCACTTAACCCTTGAAGAACCACGGCAAAAGAACTGGCCGACCCGACAAAGGCCGCAAGGATACCCATGAACAGGTTTTGGGCTGAGATATCGCGCAGCATGGGAACTCCGTGGAACACATTGATGATGAAAGTCGTGCAAGTCGTCGGGTAAGGCGCAAAGTTTGCCGACCTTAGCGGGCAGATGTTTGGTGAACCAGAAAAAACAAAACACCCCGCCGCGAAAACGCAAGCGGGGTGAATGACATGAAACAGAAACGCCAGTTGCCAAAACGGTTACGAGACGGCCGTCAACGAAGCGTTTAACCTATGATGTAAGGTTGAATTTTATTTCACGCTTTTGTGCATCAAAGCCACTGCCTGTTGTTTTTCCGTCAGGTTTTTTCTGCCAAATGCCGGTAGCGGAAAGGCCGTTTTCACAGGTAAATTTCCATCTGCCTGTTGATTTGGATGACGTTGCGGTGACGGATGTTCCTTCGCAATCAGTATCTTGCTCGTTAATGTGGAACTTGAAGCTGGTTTGCGCGGCACCTTTTTGTTCAACATCACCGGAAATGTTGTCGGAAACACCATCCCAAGAGGCGTTGAAATGCAATTCGGGTGCTGGTTTTTTTGACAAGGAAATCGCCGAAAGTGGACCTATTTTTGCATATTTTTGTGCAAGCTCGGCTTTTTCCGTTTTGGTGATCAGATCGATCTTTTGGGCAATGGTTTCGGCCGATGCGATAAGGTGGCTGCAAGTTCCAAATTGAACGACAGAATCAGATAATCCGCGATCATTGTCATATGCGGAAAGCCCCTTCATCCGTTTGGCAAATCGGCCAATAGAACAATCCCCTTTTGATGCGATCCATCCTTTGATGCGCGGCGACACCTGATCTATTTCAGTGAAGTTGGATTCTGGAATGCCAAATTTGTTGGCAAGCTTAATGAACTGCGATTTATCGAGCATTCTGGCTTCGGTTGATTGTGCATACCAGGCGTCGGTATTGAGCTGTATGTCAAAGAAAGAATATTTCCCATCCCAAGCGATGACTTCTGACCATGCCCGACCATTATCGCGCTCATATGCATCGGTGCTATAATCCTTGGATGGTTCAAGAAATACGAAGGCGTTGAAGCGGCTGTCAGCAGGCGAGAAAGGGCCTTTTGCTTCCAGACTCATCGAACGACCACCGGCATCGGTCAATCCCTGATTCGTTACACAACCGGTCACAATGGTCGCAAGACTGATGGCAAATATTTGTCTGATCAAAAAACTATCCCCTTGAACGTGCAATCTATCAGTTCTAATTTTGCAAAAAGTAACATTAAGTTCTACTTAAAATGGTGGTAGGCGACAAAAAAAGAGCCCGTTAGATGGGGTTCTTTTTAGAAATGTTTTTCTGGAACTTATCGTTCGGTGATCTTGAATTCGATACGGCGGTTGCGGCGGTACGCGATTTCGTCGTCGCGGTTATCAAGTGGCTGGTATTCGCCAAAGCCAGCGGCAACCAATCGATTTGGCGGGACTCCACGTTCGATCAGGAATTTGACAACCGAAATTGCACGTGCCGATGACAGCTCCCAGTTCGAGGCGAATTTCAGATTGCGGATTGGCACCTTGTCGGTATGGCCATCAACACGCATCACCCAATCAATGTCATCGGGAATTTCCGATGCAATGGTCGTAAGCGTATCGCCAAGCTTGGCCAATTGTTCCTGTCCTTCAAGGCCAAGATCAGACGAGCCAGAGCCAAACAGAACTTCGGATTGGAAGACAAAGCGGTCCCCGACGACCCGGATATCCTGGCGATCACCCAGAACTTCGCGAAGCCGGCCAAAGAATTCCGACCGATAACGCTGCAATTCGGCAACCTTGGTCGCCAGTGCTGCGTTCAGGCGTTGACCAAGATTGACGATCTGGGCCTGTTTGTCAGAATTTTCGCGTTCGGATGCTTCAAGCGCGGCTTCGATTTTCTGAAGCTGCTGACGCAGGGCGAGCATTTGCTGATTAAGGGCCGCGACCTGTGCCTGTGCTTCGGTACTTAGCTTTTTCTCGTCGTCAAGTTCGGCGGCGCGGGATGCCAGCAGGGCGGCAAGGTCGTTGATGCGGGTTTCCTGATCGGCAATCTGATCATTGGCCTTTTCGCGTGCAGTACTTAGCTCAGCTTCTTTGTCCTCAAGCGAGGCGACGGCTGCCAATAGCTTTTTCTCAAGCTCATCGGTGGACATTTCGGCATTTGCAAGCTGGCTTGCCAGTGCGGCGGCCCGGTTTTTCAGGTCGTCACGCTGATCACTGGTGTTGGAAAGCTCGGTGCTTAGCTGGGTCAGTTCAAGTTCCATGCGCTGATTGTTGGTGCGTTCAAGCGACAAAAGATTGGTCAACTCGTTCACCTGTGCAGTCAGATCGCTTAATGCCTGATCGCGACCTGAAAGGGCTGCGCCCAGATAAACCTGCGCGACAACAAAAATCATCAGCAGGAAAATGATCACCATCAACAGCGTGGCCAAGGCATCTACAAAGCCCGGCCAGGTGTTGACGTCGCGATTGCGGCGGCGTGACAACCCGGACATACGATCAGCCCTCCTCGGCGATCGCGGCGATGGTCCGGGCCAGAAGCTTGATTTCGCTTCTGATTTCCTGTGTCGATTGTTGGCGGCCCAGTGTCAATTCTTCGCCAACCCGGCCAAGGGTGTTGTCAAGTGACCGGATATGGGCACGTGTATTGTCATCAATGCCAAAGCTGCCGATTTTCATGGAATCGGAAAGCTGATCAAGTACTGGCTTCAGATGCATCTGATTTTCCGCCAGCTTGACCATCAATTGCTGTTCGGCCTTCATCTGATCGGTCAGGGTCGAAAGCTTGTCCGCAAGATCAATCAGAGTGTTGTGTGATTTGATCTGGGATGTTTCGGATCGCTGGATCGAGTTTTGCAACCCTTCCATATTGTCAGCCATCTGTTCGATCAGAGCCGAAAGATAAGCTGGAACCGATTGTTCGCCATCCGAAATCGGACCACCCGATGACAGGCGGGTAAAGCCAGAAAGCCATTCTTCAAGTTCGTTAAAGAACCGGTTCTGTGCCTGACCGGCCTGCATATCAATCAGGCCAAGAGATAGCGACCCGGCAAGACCGAACAGGGATGACGAAAACGCCGTTCCCATGCCGCCAAGCGGTTCTGCCAGACCTTGTTTCAGTTCGTTGAACCACAGATCGATGTTCTGGCCCGACCCGACATTGACGTCACCAATCACATTGGCGACCGAGTTTACGGTCTGAAGCAGCCCCCAGAAGGTACCAAGCAGGCCAAGGAAAACCAGAAGCCCGACGACATAGCGCGATAATTCGCGGCTTTCATCCAGACGTGACCGGATCGAATCCAGAATGGTACGGGTCGCCATGGTCGACAGTTGCGGGCGGTCACGACGCTGTTCGGCCATCATGCGTGCCATCGGCAACAGAAGTTTCGGCGGAACCTGTGATGTCAGGCCCGGACGATTACGACGGAAATCCTCGATCCAGGTGACTTCCGACGATAGGGCCGCAACCATACGGAAAGTATAAATCACGCCAACCACAAACACGCCAAGGATCAGACCATTCAGGACGGCATTGGCCATGAACGCATCAGACAACGCCGGAAACAGCAATGCGCCAACACCAACAATGATGGCGGTAAAAATCGCCATACGCGTCAGATAGCTTCCCGGTTTGGTAATGGCAGGAAGGTTTGCCATGCCATTGGCCGAATTATTGCTCATGACGGATTAATCCTAGCGTTGAACGGTTTTGATATCGACACGGTCAGCCGGACCGGACTGCACATTCGCGCCCAGCGCCCGGACATCAATGCGGGTGGACCGCACACCTTTATCGATTAGATAGGAACGGACCTGCAATGCACGCGAAAGCGAAAGTCGGCGTGCCTTGCTGGCGTTGTTTGAATCGCCTTCGGCATAGGCCTGAAGCTGAATGCGCAGGCTGTCATCGCTGCCCATAGCTTTGACGATGTTGTCAAGCTGGCTGCGGGCTGCGTTGTTCAATTCGAAACTGCCCGAACCAAATGCCAGACTGTATTCGCCACTGCCCGATGGGACAGATGTAACCGGGTCCTTGGTCGCAGGCGGAACCGATGCGGTTTCAGCCACCGGTTTTGGTGCCGGAGCAACAGGTGCCGGGGCAGTTGGTACCGCGTTCGATTGCTGTTCAAGCATCTTTTGCGGCGATGTGGTGGTATCGGGTGCCGGGCTTGGTGCCACGGGCACGTTCGATTTATTCGGAATTACCTGGGTTGGTGCCGGGGGCGGCGGTGCCGGTTTGGTTTCCTTCGCCGGAAGTGGCGGTGCCTTTGGCGGTTCTACCGGTGCCGGTTTTGTTTCCACCTTGGGGGCGGCCGGAGCCGGTTCGGCCATTGGTGCTTCGGCCAATTCAGCAGCCGGTTTCGGCGCGGGTTTGGCAAGAGGCATCGGCGCATTGCCGGTGTTTTGGGATGTTGCAATTTGCGCAGCCGGGGCGGCCTGTTTGGTTGGCTTGGCCCGAGGTGCAGCAGTTGGTGTTGGTTGATGCAGGGTGATGATCTGGTTTGCACCATCATCAAACGGCTGTGCGGTTGCAAGACCCGGAACGCCATAGAACTGTGATTGGGACGGGATACCATTTTCGCCCGAACCGTCAATTACCACGGTTTCAAATCCGTCATCATAAGACGTGCCACCGACATTCTGCGCAAAGCGATCTGCGGCAAGGAATTCGGAATGCGGACGGGTTTGCGGAAAGATCAGATCGCTGCCGGGCACCGAAATATGATCACGCGATACCGAGGGTGAAAGATAGTTAGGTACGGTTGGCTGCCCGCCAAATCCATCTGCAACGTCCCAGTTTACCTGAACGCTGTCATTGACAGAAACGGGGGTGTATTGCTGCGCAGATGCGCTGCCGCTGGCAATCAGGTTGCCACCCAGTGCTGTCATTAATGCCAGCACCGAAATCTTGGAATACCCCATCATCAAATCGCAGGCCCCTTAATACCCTGTGTTTGAACACATTATTTTATAATGCACAGTTTTGTGTCGATCTTTTGGCACAGTGTTCTTTGTTCATTGTGCCATCCCTGTTGGTCAGGCCCGATATTTTGATCAGAAGACCCCAAGCACCATAGCTTAGAGCAACATAATGAACAACCGCTTTGACCTTGTCTGTGAGCCTGAATGTAAAAAGGGCATCCGTGCCAATGCAGGGATGCCCTTTTAAAAAAACGGTAACAAAAGCTGATACTTACTCGGTAACAGCCTTTTTCAGTGCTTTGGCCAGAACCGGTTGGATATAGTCGTTGGCGGCAACGACGCTTCCGGTGCCAAGCATGTTGGTGCCACCTTTGGCGTCACGGACATAACCACCGGCCTCGGTGATCATAAGCAGGCCTGCTGCAATGTCCCATGAATTGATATGCGATTCCCAGTAACCATCAAAGCGACCGGCCGCAACATAGGCCAGATCAAGCGATGCGGCACCCATACGGCGAACACCGGCACAACGATCCATGATGGAATGCAGTTGCTTTTCGAATACGGCGTGATCGCCATGTCCGATATGGGGCACACCACAGGCCAGAACGCATTCGCTTAGGCGGCGACGGCCCGAAACGCGCAGGCGACGGTTATCAAGATAGGCGCCAACGCCTTTCTCAGCCCAGAAGAACTCATCTTTGGCGACATCATAAATGATGCCAGCGATGATTTCGTCACCCTTTTGCAGGGCCACGGAAATCGCAAAATGCGGAATGCCGTGCAGGAAGTTGGTGGTGCCATCAAGCGGATCGATGATCCAGCGATGCTCCGGATCGGAGCCCTTGATTTCGCCGCCTTCTTCCAGAAGGAAACCATAGCCCGGACGCGCACGTTCAAGTTCTTCGCGCAGGCGTTTTTCTGCTCGCAGATCGGCCGACGATACGAAATCTGCCGGGCCTTTCATCGAGACCTGAAGGTTTTCGACTTCACCGAAGTCGCGTTTAAGTCCATAGGCTGCCTTTTCGACGGCCTTGAACATGACATTGATATTTGCTGAACGACGGGCGGCACCACGCACGGTTCGTCTCCCGGTGTTTGAAAGTGAAAAGTGTCGGCCAGATTAATCTTTGGCGCGCTCGACATAGGTGCCTTCGACGGTGTTCACGACGATGCGCGTACCGGATTCAATATGCGGCGGCACCATAACGCGAACGCCATTCTCAAGAACGGCTGGCTTGAACGAAGAAGATTGGGTTTGACCTTTGACGACGGCATCGGCTTCGACGATCTGGAAAACAACCTGTTCCGGAAGCGTCACCGCAAGCGGTTCGTCGTCGAAAGATTCGATTGTAACAACCATGCCATCCTGAAGATATACAACCGGTTCGCCAACAAGTTCGGAATTAACTGTGATCTGGTCATAGGTTTCGCTGTCCATGAAGGTGATCATGTCACCATCGGCAAACAGATAGCTGTATTCTTTCTGTTCCAGACGAACGCGTTCGACGGTTTCCGTTGCACGGAAACGTTCGTTCAGCTTGGTGCCGCTACGAATGTCTTTGAGCTCAACCTGGTTAAACGCACCGCCTTTACCCGGCTTCACAGCCTGGCATTTTACCGCACGCCACAGGGCACCTTTATGTTCGATAAGGTTACCCGGACGGATTTCGTTGCCGTTGATTTTCATGGCACCAACCGTTCTTTCAGATCACAGATTCACGATGTAAGCAGGGTACATGCCCCATTAAAGTCGCGCCTAACTACCAGTTTGGTGAATTTGCTGCAAGCAGATTGATCAGGATTTGCGCGCATGGCAAACCGTCATTCGCGCATGGCTGGTGTCAAATTGCCCAAGAAAAAAGCCGTTAAGGCGCCAAAAGACGCGATCGCTTACAGATCGTCAAAGGCCGTTGCAATTGCGAGTTTGATTGCTTTGGCCCCGGCTTCCGGACCATCTGGATGGTTCCAGACACCGGCGGTTACCGCAATGAAATCGGCACCTGCGGCTACGATCGGGCCAAGGTTTTCGGCGGTGATGCCACCAATGGCAACACAGGGAACGGTGGTAAAGGTCGTCCAGATTTCAAGAATTTCCGGGGTGACGCTGGTTTTGGCTTCTTTGGTTTGGGTTGGATAGAACGCCCCGAAAGCAACGTAATCAGCACCCTTTTCGCCCAGTTCCATCGCGCGATGGCGACTGTCATAGCAAGATACGCCAACGATATGCTCGTCGCCCATGATGGCGCGGGCTTCGTCGTAACCGGTGTCGTCTTCACCAATGTGAACCCCGTCGCAGCCTGATTTTTTTGCAATATCGGGACGGTCATTCAGGATCAGCGGAATATCGCGATCCGAGCAAAGCGGCAGGATCGCATCAATTGCTTTGCGGACATCGTCATCGGAAATGTCTTTCAGGCGCAGCTGCAAACAATCAATCGCCCCGGTATCGAGTACGGATTTCAAGCGGTCTGAAAACACAGCCAGATCGATTTTCGGCGGGGTCAAAAGATAAAGGCCAGTTTGGTCGTCAGCGTTCACAATGGTTATTCCTGATCAAAAACTGCGTATCATGTAACCCTTGGTCACGCTTTTGGCAATCACCGAGCCAAAAATGCCGCCAACCGCCGATCTAGTTCCGGTGCTGGCAGGTAATCATCGCCGGTTTCATAAACATGTTCAGTTGCGGGCAGGGCGCGCATAACCGTGCATCCCGATTTCGCGCCAAGGCTTTCGATCTGTGCCATCAAATCATGCGAACCGGGGTCGATCAGAACGGCATCAATGCCGGTTTCCATTGCCGCCAGTGCAGAGGAAAGGCGCCCCCGGCAGTCAAGGGTGCCGTGGATATCGCACGTTGGAAAAGCTTTGCGCAAATTGGTCAGGATCGTTGCAAACCACTGTGCACCCAGTGCAATTCCGGCGTTTTCTGGCGACAGGAATTTGATTTTTCCATTCTTGATGACCCGGCAGGCCGATTGCCCCCCGGCCATGCCGTGAATGCGGATAAGCAAATGGTTGTCTGACATCATTTTGCAAAAAATATCATGATGGGTACCGCATACAAGTGCGATGATCTGTGATGTGTAATCCGTTCTGCTTATGCGGCTTTGCGGGCGACATAAACCGTATTGATATCTTCGCGGTCCAGAACCGGATGCTTAAAGGTAATAACATCGGACCGATAGGTGGCAAAGGCCGTTGCGAGCTTGGCCTCGAACGCCGGGTCAGGCAGTTCGGTTGACCACAGGGCAAAAATCCCCCCCGGGGTCAAATGGCTTGCAAGTTGTTTTAGGCCATCTTCGGTATAAAGCCGTGCATGATCGGGATGCAGGACGTTTGCCGGGGAATGATCAATATCAAGCAGGATCGCATCGTGGCGGGTATCGGGCCGGGCCGGGTCCATACCAAGCGTTTGCGCCAGCGATGCAGCAAAAAAGTCGCCATGTACGAGTGAACAGCGCGGATCACCTGAAAGCTGTGGTCCAAGGGGCAGCAATCCGTTTTGATGCCATTCAATGACTTCGGCCAAGGTATCAATGACGGCCAGTTTGCCAACCGCCGGATTATCAAGGGCCGCCTTGGCGGTGTAGCCAAGACCAAGCCCGCCGACCACGACGTCAAGATTGTCGCCTGAAAGTTCGGCAAGGCCAAGATCGGCCAGCGCAATTTCGGCATCTGTAAACAGGCTCGACATCAGATATTCGTCATCAAGCTTGATTTCATAGACATCGATATCAAGGGTCAATTCACGCCGCCTGCGCAGGCTGAGAACCCCCATTGCCGTCGGCCGATAGTCGAGTTCTTTAAACAACAGGCTCATGGGGGGGGCCTTTCGGGCGGGTGGGCAGAAACGAAAATGCCCGAAGCAGTTACGACTTCGGGCATTTCCAATCAGATCATCTGCCGGAAGATTAAAGGAACTTCGCCATGGCGACAGCGGTGTCGCTCATACGGTTAGAAAAGCCCCATTCGTTGTCATACCAAGACAGGATGCGAACAAAGTTGCCACCGATAACCTGGGTCTGGGTCGCATCAAAGGTCGAGCTGTTCGGGTTGTGATTGAAATCAATCGAAACCAGCGGCGCTTCATTGACGCCCAGAACGCCTTTAAGCGGGCCATTGGCAGCGGTTTTGATCGCAGCATTGATTTCATCAACCGTGGTATCGCGACCGGCAACAAAGGTCAGATCGATCATCGAGACATTCGGGGTCGGAACGCGGACCGAGGTGCCATCAAGTTTGCCGTTCAGTTCCGGCAAAACCAGACCAACAGCCTTGGCAGCACCGGTCGAGGTCGGGATCATCGAAAGCGATGCCGCACGCGCACGGCGCATATCCTTGTGCAGGCTATCGACCGTGTTCTGATCGCCAGTAAAGGCGTGAACGGTGGTCATGAAGCCCTTGGTGATGCCAACGGTCTTGTTCAGAACATCTGCAACCGGCGCAAGGCAGTTGGTGGTGCAGGAAGCGTTTGAAACGATGATGTCCGATGCGGTCAGGCTGTCGCTGTTGACACCGTAAACAACGGTTTTGATATCGCCTTTGGCCGGGGCGGAAATCAGAACGCGTTTTGCGCCCGCGGTCAGGTGTTTACCAGCGCCGGCTTCGTCAAGGAAGATACCGGTGCATTCAAATGCGATATCAACTTTCAGTTCGGCCCAGGGAAGGTTCGCCGGATCACGTTCCGAGCATACCTTGATGGCTTTGCCGTCGATCACAAGGTCATTGCCTTCGGCTTTGACGTCGTTGGCCAGAACACCGTGTACGGAATCGTATTTCAGAAGATGTGCATTGGTATTGACATCACCAAGGTCGTTGATGGCAACGACTTCAACATCGGTGCGACCGCTTTCAACGATGGAACGCAGAACCAGACGGCCAATACGGCCAAAACCATTAATCGCTACGCGAATAGCCATTCATTCCTCCAAAATTATAGTGATTGCTACCATGAGTGTATCAATCACGACTTAGGGTTCAAACCCAAAGGAAAAAAGGCCAGATCAGTAAATCGCTGATCCGGCCCTTTGAATTAAACGAGTTCTTTGGCCGCTTTGACCAGCGCCTCGGCGGTGATACCGAAATGCTCGTAAAGGACAGGGGCAGGGGCCGATGCACCAAAGCCGTGCATGCCGATCACCTTGCCGGTGTCGCCAACGTATTTTTCCCAGCCAAAGACCGAAAGGGCCTCGATGGCGATACGCGGGACGCTGCCAAGGACTTCTTTGCGATATTCCGGCGATTGTGCGTCGAACAGTTCCCAGCTTGGCAGGGAAACAACAACCGCATTGATGCCTTGGGCTTTGAGTTTGGCCTGCGCATCAACCGCAATTTCGACTTCGGAACCGGTCGCGATCAGGGTGACCTGACGATCACCATCGCAATCGGAAATCACATAGCCACCGCGTGCGACAAGGTTGTCATCGCGATATTCGGTACGAAGTGTTGGCAGGTTCTGACGGGTTAGTGCCAAAACGGTCGGGCCGGTTTCATTGGTGATGGCCATGGCCCATGCTTCGGCGGTTTCAACCGCATCGGCGGGGCGGATCACGGTGACATTTGGCATCGCACGCAGGGCGGCGACATGTTCGACCGGCTGATGGGTCGGGCCGTCTTCGCCAAGACCGATGGA
>TARA_R110000737_G_scaffold130614_2_pt1 | contig 33174 bp, 6 predicted proteins | sample TARA_R110000737 | Tara Oceans TARA_R110000737 (sample SAMEA4398027) | marine metagenome | biome: Polar Biome; feature: [SRF] surface water layer (ENVO:00010504); material: water (ENVO:00002006), including particulate matter (ENVO:01000060) such as... | depth 5 m | reverse complement strand
ACCTCCCCAGTGCGCTTGAAGTTATTGGGTCAGTAGTTGTTTATGATTTAGCTTCTCAAACAAAGTTTGTTATATTTTCTGTTAGTGGTACAGGCGTTTCTGAAATAGGTAAAATAGGTTTAGATCATATGTATACTACTCTTGTAAACGACGTCGCATCAATAGAGAAGTTTAACTTTAGTAGTGGGTTTCCTATAGAAGGAGAATATAAAATTAACTCAACAGGAGAAGTTTCAATATATTGGACTGATGATAAGAATGTTCCAAGATATATGAATCTTAGTAACATTCCTACATCTCCATATAATTTAGATCTTTTTAATTTGTTTCCTCAAATAAAATCGTATCCTATTGTACTACTAGATAATATAATGTCTAATGGAGGTGCTCTTAAACTAGGGACTTATCAGTTAGCTGTCGCATACATGACAGAAGATGGGGCTGTAACTTCATATTTAGAGATAGGTAATCCTATATATATAAATGATGAGAATGAATCTGCTGCAATGGAACCTACAAATTCTTGGGGAGGCGCTAACCTTTTAAGTGATGGTGTATATAATGGAGGTGCGGGAGGTATAGGAACATCTAAAGCTATTAGATGGTCTGTGCGTGAATTAGATTTAGATTATAAATTTATTCAACCTTGTATTATAAGAGTAGTAGATAATATTCAAGATGCAATTACTCTTGATAAAGTACAGATTAATACCGCAGTTGGAGGTTTAACATACGTATACTTTACAGGATTAGAACAATCTGCATCAGAAATAATAGGTGCTGTTCAAGTTCCTAAAGAAGCTTACACTAAAGCAAAATCAGTTGCGCAAGTAGATGACGTATTATATTGGGGAAATTTAGAAAAAAACAGAACTGATATTGGGTATCAAAAATATGCAAATCATATAAAAATACACAAAGCTCAAGTAAACCCTGATCATAATGCAGATACTGGAACGACGTCAATATGGCACTTAATATATGACACTGGTATACCTATGGATAGATTTGCTTTAAAAAGTAATCGCTATGCTAGTACATTAAAAGGATATAAAAGAGGGGAGGTGTATGCATTTTACATTACTTGGGTAATGAAAGATGGTACAGAAAGCGTTGCTTATCATATACCAGGCAGGAGAGCTACGCCCACGTGGAGATGGTATGTAGATGGAATTTGGACTGCGAATGGAGGAATGTATGAAAATGAACTAGTTACTACACAAACACAATCAACAGGTGGTGATGACCACTCTTGGATGAGTCAAATACCACATTTAGGAAGTCAAAGTCTATTTTATTTTACTGACACTTACGCTGGAACTAATTATACTATTGGTAACAGGAGGGGTTTTGGTTATTGGGAAAATCAAACTGAAACATATCCTGATCTAGCTAATGATGTAGATATAGATGGTAATTATGCAGGTAATTTTGAAGAGTGGAAAGTTGATACGTTTGGTAATGGTAATCAGGTTCCAGGATCTATAGACTTACACGGTGAGAAAGTTAGGCATCATCATTTTCCTACAAATGCTGCTTTTGCTGAATCCGGGTTTATGGGAAATTCTGTTGATTTTAATACACAACAATTGCAAACTGTTAACCCTTTAGGAATACGAATTAATGACGTTCCAATACCTGCAGAAGTTATAGAGTTATGCGTTGCTTATAAAATATATTATTTAGAAAAAACTACAAACGAAAAAGTATGTGTTGATTACGCTCCAATACAAGGAGGGAGAGAAAATGGAGGTAAACATTTTGATAACTTTGGATCTGCATGGCTTGCCTTTCCTCACCAATGGCTAGACGATCAGTACATTGCAGGGCCAACTGGTGGTTTGAGTGAAGTGCCTACTCCATTTTTTACAGCCTTGCCTTTAGACTCAATGCTGAGTGGGGATACTATTGATTCTATAGATTGGGTGCAATTTGAAGACACTGAATATGCGATAAATGGTGATGGCTTTTCTATTTGGCAACAATCTTCTGATGGTGTAACTTTTGGTAACAGGCAAAATGAAACTCATCTAAGTTATGATTTTTGTAAACATAACCTATGGGGCGTTGGAAATATGAAGAGAACATTTGCTCTTAGAGCTAAGACTCGTGTACCTGGAGGATCCATTATGCAACCTTCTGGGTTTACTAATCCTGTAGATAATGAGAATGGAACTGAATGTATTGCGTTTGAGATGTATGATTCTTGGGGGTTTGATAATTGGTACCATAATAACGGATCAGTTCAGGATATATATAGAGACTCAGCAAGCTCAACAAATGAGATAAACAAAGTAGCAGTTTATTATCATAGCCACGCTAATTTTCATTCGTTTAAATTAAATGTGCATTTAGGATTTAATAATCAAACTCAATTTGTATATACAGGATATGCACAAAATATTATTGATCCAGGTGGAGGTCTGGGATACATGCACAATCCAAACAGTACAGGAGATTGGTTTGGTGAAGGTGATATTTGCATGGGAGGAGATACCTATATTGGGTACTATTCATATGACAGATATAGAAAATCCACTAGATACACCACTTATCCAGCAGGTGGTTCAACTCAGTACCATCAACATATCTTAGGAGGTGGAGCTCCGATGAGTCATGACGAAATGTTTTCCCCATCATCCGTAATGCTGATAAACAATTCTAAAATTTGGGATTATGCAGTTTATGTTTTTATGACTGAGTCTAGACATAATCCTTATATGAGGCATACCGATTCAGATGACACAGCTTATTATCCATCTTATCCTGCTAGTCATTCATTATTAATGGATCATGAAGCCCCAACTAAAAAACTAGCTACATATAATTTAGATTTTAATAAATTAAACATGACTAGGATTGTGCAGGCTTTTGATAAAGATGAGCCTTTACAAAGTTTTACAGATTTTCCTACAAGAATAATAAGAAGTATTAAATATAACCAGTCAGGATTAAGAGATAATTTTAGGGTTTATTTACCTGAAGATTATAGAGATCTTCCTAGACATAGAGGTGAGTTGTGGAAAGTTAAATCTTGGAATAATGTTGTAGTTCCACACATGGAAAGAGCAATGTACCTTACTAAAGGTAAAGAAACACTACAAGTATCAGATGCTTCTGAGGCTTTTCTTGGTACCGGAGACTTATTTGAAAAAGATCCTGCAGAAATACTACTTACTGATAGAGGTTATGGAGGTAGCGGAAGTCAATGGGGAGCAGTATCTTCTGAGTTTGGATACTTTTTTGCAGATAAAGATGCAGGAAAGATATTTTTAATGGGTGAAAAACTTGAAGAAATTTCTTCACACGGGTTAAAACATTTTTTTGCAGAACATCTTCAAACTGGAAAAGAGCTAACTCAGTATGGATTACCGTATAATTATGATAATCCTATTAAAAGGATAGGTATAATTGCTACATATGATCCTTCTCTTAAAAGATTTATATTAACTAAAAAAGATTTAAAGCCAAACCCAAACTCTGATTGGAGTACTGTTTCTTATGATCCTGAAACAAGATGGTTTTCCGACTCAGGTACGCAAGTGACGTTAGAGCATTTTTTAAGACATAAAGAATGGACGGCATCATATGACCCTCAAAGTAAAGCGTGGGTATCTTTTCATAGTTACAAACCTGTGCACTATTTAGCCGGACTAAAGAGATTTTATAGTGTAGAAGGGAGATCTTATAATTTTAGCGTACCCCAACATGAACTTGGTAATAATTTGTGGGAGCATCAACCTCCAGTAGAAAATTTAATTTACCAAACTCCTGGGCGATTCTATAATACCAACTACGGGTTTATGGTAGACTATATTGATAATGAAGGTCCTGAGCTAACAAAAACATATAAATCTATTACTTGGGTAGCTACGCATATAGACGTAATTTCAGGATCTTATATGGATCTTCCTTTTAATCCTCCAGTATCTTCCTTTCAAGTATATAACTCAAGACAGTTGTCTGCGGTAATTCCTTATGCAGAGGGAGTTAATGGTAGAAAGACAGAAAGATCTTGGTACTTCAATGGATTTAGAGATGACGTAGACTACAGTGTTCTTAATAATCCACCTAGTAATGAGCCTATGGTTAATAACTATGTTGATCCTGGTTCATGGCCAGACACATCATCAATTGGGGCAGGATTTGCAGAAGATTGGCTACCTGGATTTAACACTGATTACCTGTCAGCTACTAAACAATGGCATGAAAGAGGTAAATTCACAGATAAATGGTTAGGAATTAGATATTATTATAGTAATATACAAAATAATTTTGTATCTTTGTATTCGGTAGACGCATATAAAAAAATAAGTTATAGATAATGGCAGATATTTTCTCATATAATAATTTACTAGATAAGACAAATCAAAAGCGTGGTACTTATTGGAATGGTAAAAGAGCAGGCGACTTATACGCTTTAAATACAGGGTATCAAAGTGATATAGCTGCTCTAAATACTACTGGTCAGCAACAATCACAATTAGATTTTTACGGAGATCAAAAAAGAAAGGGCATAGGAAATCAAGCTCAACTGTATACTTTTAACCAATACAAAGGTAACAATCTTAAAACTACTGCTCAAAATTTAAATGACCCTACAAGAATGTGGGGATCAAATGATCCAGCTAATGCTGGTAAATGGTGGAACACTTCATCTGCTAGTACTTTTCAAGCGACGCCTAAGTTTACTGCTGTTGATATGACAAAACTTAGTAAAGCAGATCAACTTTTATTTAACGCAGGTACGGCACCAAAAGGTATGAAAATTGTAGACGGAGCTTTAGTTACAAAAAATGCTGAATGGTCTGTTGGTAAAGGGTTGCAAAATTTTGGTAATAAAATGGCAGGTAGTCAATACGCATCAACAGTGAGTAGTTTATCTGGAGTTGCGACTGGAGTTGGAGTTCTTGGAGCTGCTACAAAATATCTAGCTGACGATAAAGATCCTACTACTTATACAGGTAATGAAAAAGCGGGAGATGCTATGTCTTGGGGTTCAACAGCATTTCAAATGGCAATGCTTATCCCAGGAGCAGGACCTATATTAGCTATACCTGCTGCAATTACCGCTGCACTAATCAGTACAAGTTTAGGTGATAAAGCTGCTAAAAAAGCTAAAGCTAGAAAAGATCAACTTAAGAAACAATATGACGCTAAACTATTAGCGTTTAGAAAAAAATCAAGAAAGGCGAATACAATTCAAGGTACTCAACCTTTATCATACAACTGGTGGAACACTAAATACTCATAAAATATGTCTAAATTAAACTTTAACGTAGTGGGACAAGGAAGTTATAAAAAAACAGGGCCACGCTCTGGTAAATTTTATGGACCTAAACATGCTAATAATGGAATTAAAACTCAGATTGGAGGAAACGGAGGGATGATTGAAGTAGAAGGTGGAGAGTCTGTAGGTGAAGTTAATACCAATCAAGGTAGACAGCCTTTTATATTTTCAGAGTATGTAAAAAGAAGAGGAGGCGTTTCATATGCAGATGAGTTTGATTCGTTGATTAACTCAAATGCACCGCAAACACAAGTAGATGCTTTAGCTTCAGAGCAAGACGGTAAAGCTAAAAGACAATCAAGCGACATACAGGTAACTCCCGCACAAAGAGGGGGTGCTTATAACAATTTAAATAATACAGATATGAATAATAAAAACAATCGTGGCCACTATGGAGGTGTAATGAAATATGGTTATGGAGGTAAAATGAAATATAACGAAGGTGGCCGTGTATACTCAGGTGAAGGATCTGATGTTGGTCCTGCTATACAAAGACAGAGAGGTATGCGACAATTACAACATGGAGTTGATGAGAGAAAGTGGTATCAAAAAGCGTTTCAACCTCTTAATTGGTTAGGAGGACAATTGACTAGAGGTGTAAAGATGGGCACCGAGATAATGACTGAGCAAGCTACTGGTAAAACATATGGAAATGATCAAAGTATTGGGGACGCATATAGTCGTGGTAATAATTGGAGTAATGAGACTACTGATTACACGGGTACTATTAATTCTGAAGATCGAGAAGCTATGGGGTATGGACAAAGAGGTGGAGTTATGAATTCTTTACAGCCACAACAAATGCAAGGTATACCGTCTGACAATCCAGCAATGTTAGGGCAAAGAATCATGAGGCATGGAGGTGCTTATAAATATCAAGCTGGAGGACCAATGCCCTTAGATATGAGTTCAGGAGAAGGAGTAGAAAGATCTATGCCTCAAATGGAGACTCAAATGCAAGAACAACAAGGACCGCAAGGGCCAATGCCTCCACAAGGTCAAGGAATTGTTAATAAAATGATGGGTATGCTAAAGTTTTCTGGAGGGTTAGGTATTGAGTCATTACCACCAGAAGCACAAGATAAAGTTAAAATGGATTTTGAAAACATGTCTCAAGAAGAGCAAATGCAATGGATTAACTTTATGACTAATGAGTCTCAACAAGATGACGGCGCAGCTAAACAGACTATGCCTACAAGAACAGATAAAGAAGCAGAATTAATTAATAGAATCATGCAAGATCAAGGAGGGTCTGGTTACAGCCCAACCCCTAGTGGAGAGCAGCAAATGATGGATTTATCTCAAGGAGGAAATATGAAAAAAGGAGGCTTCATAGGAAGAGTTATGAAATACTAAAATATAATTATGGCAGATTTAAATAGTTTAATACAGCAAAGAAAAATATTAAGAAAGTATCAAGGTCAAACTAATACTAATATAGTTGAAGAAACTCCTGAGACAGGATTTGAAAGTGGTATGGGTACTCAAGCTAATCCTATAGAGTTAGCAGAAGTGCCAGTTAAAGCCTCAAGATATCCAAATTCTTATTACACAGAGGAAGATTCAGAAGCAGCTTATGAAACATTAGACGGTAGACTATCTAGATATAATACTATGTGGTCTGCAGGTACTGTTCCAGAGATTCCTTTTGGTACAGCAGAATATGGGTATAAAAATCAATACACTAATGGTATGTATATAATGGGAGATGAATTTACATTTGATGTAAATAAAGCAACCCATGTATCTACTGTAAGAGGAAGTAGCGAAAATAACACACAAGAAATACTAAAAGTACCTATAAATGAGTATCTGTATGGAAGAGTTGAAACACAAGAAGATCGTGATAACATGTCCCTGCAAAGCGAAAAGGAAAGAGAAATCTTAGCGATTGGAGAAGCTCCTAATAAAAACGATTATAACTTTTCTTTAGATGGAGAGTTTAAAAGATTCCAAGGGGATCTTAATGCTTATCAAGATAAACAGGTAGATTATATATACACAGAAGGTAATAGAACTAAAGGAGAAGGGTTTTATAAAGATGCTAATGGTAATTGGGTAAAGCCTTCAATATCAGAAATAAAAAACGCATATAATAATTTAATTAGCCAAGAGTCTAAGAAGGAGAATGCCTTAGGTGTTCAAGCTGGAATAAGATCAGATGGTTCTCCTACAAAAGAAAATGAAGGCTTGTTAAGTGAAGGCTCTAAAGATTTTTTAAAGGGAGCGGCGGTAATGTTAGTAGCAGACGACGCTACAGTTATAGGAGTTGTTGACGATGTTTTGTTACCTGTTATTGCTACGGCTTTAGCAGTAGACGCAGCTGCATCAATTCCATGGAGCGACATATGGGCTCAAACCACATCTTCAGGCGCTTACTCTGATTTATCAATATCAGCTCAAAATACTTTAAAAGCAAGTTTTGAAACCTTAACTCAAACTGCGATAGGAGAAAGAATATATACAACGCAAAATAACCTTGAAGGTATTATGGTACCTACAGCTAATGGAGAAGTGTTTATGTCTAGAGCACAAATATCTCAAGTACTGCCAATGGCTGCAGCAAATCAAATGTCAGATGCTGATGCTGCTTATGAAGAAGCATTTCCAAGTGGTACAATAGAAGATGGACCTATGGAAGTAGATTTAGAAAGTGGAAGTAAGGCTTTTGAAAATGAAGCTTCAAGCACAATGACTGCTACTGGTCCTCCACCAGCGCCACCAGAAGACAATGAAGACCCTGATAAAGAAAAAGGATGGAGACAAAGATTAGCTAAATCTAAAGATTGGGGTGCAGATAAAGCGTCAAAATTTAATAGATTAAGAGAAGGACTTCAAAAGTGGACAGGAGGAAAATATTGGAGAGAAGTAGCAAAAACTGCATGGAAAGATCAAGGGCCAATAAGAAATATGATGAAAGTTATCACTATGAAAAGTGGTCAAAATATGGTTACTAGATATGGTGCTCGTATAAGTTTACTCTTAGCTACTCCTGGAGGTAGAGAGTTTGTTTTTGGTAAAGATGCAGGTGACGTATGGTCTGAAGAAAGTCAGAAGTTTATATCAGAGTTTGATCAAATTATGCAATCTGACAGTTCAGATGTAGACAAGAACAAAAAAATAGAAACTTTATTTGACAATAAGGGAGACCAATATTTTCAAGATTCTGTAGATTTTCAGAATATGAGATATTATTATCCAGAAGATGAAGTGGTAGAGTTTGAATCTGGATACAAAGCAGAGAGAGACAGCGTGGGTGATGTATATGATTTTGGATCTAAAAAATGGCAAGTTAATAACGATAATATGGAGCAAAAACAACAAGGAGGTTTTGTAAATACAAACGCACAAACACCTCAGTTTGTACAAGAATTTAAACAAGGAGGTATTTTAAAATATCAAGGTAATAATAATTCAAATGCTATAGGATTACCTGCAGGCTATCAAGGAATGGAATCTCCATACCCATCAATTACTACTCCTAACAATACTTATACAGACATGCTAAACTATGATGGTAAAGACGGTAAGTTTACTCAACCTGGTATGGCAGAGCTTAATAAGTATGGATTTCAAAACTATAATGATTGGAGAAGCTTTATAAAAAAACAACAAGACTTTACTTCATATGATTGGAATAATACTACTCAATGGGGTAAACAGCATCAAGGAGCTTGGGCTTGGACAACACAAAATAGAACAGAAGCAACTACAGGTGAAGATATAGTTGTCGAAGAAGAAGATGATATTACAGGTACTTGTGGAGCAGGAATGATGGATGATGGCCAAGGGAACTGTATACCTATACCATCAGAAATTAATAATACTGGCGGCGACGGAACTGTAGTACCAAGTTTAAAAACGAATAAATGGGCAGGAGCATTTAAAATGGCTGGAGATTTAGGTATGAGTGTTATACCGGCTATTACAGCCTGGAGTCAAGCAAACTTAATGGAAGGTGAAGTTGGAGAGTTTGGAAAAGTTCCTGACATAGAGTCTCCTATTATAAATATAAAAGCTCCTGTAAAAGAAGTAGATCAACAAATAGCTACAACTAATGAAGACGCTGTAATGACAGCCAATTTATTAAAAGAGAAAGGAGCAAGTGCTGCAGCAATACTATCAGTAGAAAAGAAAAGAAGAGAAGCTGTGAGTGGATTAGAAGCTCAGAAACAAGATCTATTAATGAAAGCTGATAATGAAGGTAAGAAATTAACGGCTGGTTATTATATGGATGCTGAAAAACAAAATCAAGTTAAAAACATTAAAATGAAACTTGAGGAGATGGACTTTAGGACAGCTACTAAGAAAGCTAAGATTGATATAATGGATAATTTAATGAGGACTATATCAGGAGTTACGTTAGATTCAAGAAAAATGTATTCAGATAAAAATATAATGGCAATGGTATCAACAGCTTTAACAGCTGGTACTGGTATGATGGAAAGAAAAACTACGATTAAGCTTATGAACTCTATGGGTATTACAGAAGCAATGATTCGAGCTAATGGAGGCGATGAGCTTTATGAATAAAAAATATTAATTAAATATGGCAAGTAAATACGATATAACAAGTGGATTATCTGATTATGAATCTTTATACTATGATGTAGGTGTAGATAAGTATATTGAATCAATTAAATCTTTAAGAGATACATACGATAAAAATGTAGCAGGATCTTCTTTACTTAAAGAGGGTGTAGCTAAAATGAATTTTATGCCAGGAGATGAATATGGTAGAACGTATTTAGAAGATGGGGTAGAAAATATATTAGGCTCTGTAATGGATGCACCTGAAGATGCTACGTCTAGTGTAAACAAAGCTATGCAATTTTACACATCAGATCCTGTAGCATCTGCGTTTAGACGAAACGCTACAGAATACGAAATAACTAAGCAAATGGCTATACAAACTCCTGGTGGGTTTTCTAGCATGTTAATGTTTGGGCAAGATCCTAATTACTTTAGAACATTAAATGATGATGGTAGTATAAATAAATATCAACATCAGGCTGAACAAAGACTTGATCAAGAAAGTAAATTTATACAAATGGTTGGCACAATTGCACAATCAGGTGGTAAGTCAGGTACAATGTTTGAAGATTTAAACAACGATCAGATTTATGATGTTTTGACTACTTATCAAGGAGGAAAAGGAGTGTCAAATAGTAAGGCTGATAAAATAGTAAAAGGACTTATGGAGCAATTTGTAACTAGTACTCCTGAAGGTATACAAGCTTTAAGAGAAATTACAGAAATGGTTAACGGTAAGCCTCCTCTAACTGAAGATAGAGATGAAGCTTTAAAAATACTCTTTAATAGATTTAGACCATTAATTGAAAATCAAGTTGGATGGACTAGTGGAAGTAGATCTTCTTCTGCACTTGGTAGTGGTGATGGTAGTGGTAGTGGTGGTAGTGGAGATATGTTTAAACAGCCTTCTATATTATTAGATATTATGAGGGGTAATACAACTACAATAGATAAAGACCAACAAGTTAGTATAGGCATTGAGTCAGGAACAACTAGTGCTTCTGGTACTAGATTGTTATCGAGTTTTGCTGCTATGCCTAGCTTAGGATTTCTTAATGAAGTTTCAGGCAGTGTCGAAATAACTCCAGGATGGAAACCTTTTGAAGGTCTAAATGATAACTTAAAAGCTACTAAAGTTATGGAAATAATGCAGATTGCTAATTTAATACAAACTGGTAGACAAGCAGAAGCTGCAGAGTTAGCTAAAACTCTTCCAGGGTTTGTAGAAGCATATGGTAATAATAAAGAGCAACTATTAACAGATATAGAAAAATTCACTAAATCTGTTAGTGGGTTAGAGGCAGATGAATTGTATGCGTCTATGGGTATGATGTATAATTGGGACATGTCTGGAGGTATTCAAGTTCCAGGAGGTAAAGACTTAGAAATAAAAAAAGTTAATGAAGGAGGCGTAACTACATTGTATACTAAAGTTCCTCATTTTTATACAGAGGATCAAGTAGATTTACAGGCACAAAGTAGTTGGAATGATAAAAGTGGGGGTGTAGGACAACCTGGTGCTCAGTTCTTTTCTTTCTTACCTGGTGGAGAACCTGCATTTGGTCAGGTAGATATAGATGAACTTAAGTATCCTGGAACAAATGATTTAATATACAGAAGAGGTACGTATAGATTTGGAAGCAGCGCTACAGAAACTGAAGGGTATTATGTAGATATATGGATGCCAAAAGAAGTTAATACAAAACTACAAGAAACTCTTGATCAAGATAGAGTAAGTATTGGAACAACTGATGCTGCAGAGTCGGCTGAAAATATGAAAAATCAAGTAGGGTACTATCAAGATCTTCAAAGAGCAACTACAATAATGACTGCTAACTATTCTAACGATGGAGTATTACCTTATTTGAGTGGTAACGAATTACAAGAGTTTAACATAAGACCTTATATAACAAAAGGTAGTAATGATGATAGGATTATTCAAAGTATTATAGGCTCCATCCCTGAAGCAAGTATTCAGTTTGAAGTGTTAAAAAATAAAGGAAAATACCCTAAAGATATGACATCTACTCAATATATTTACGGTATCTTGGCCCAAGTTAAGATGGCTGTTTCTCAAAAGATGGACGATAAAGCACGAACTACCAAGCTGAACAATCTGTATAATATGTTAACTCAATAAAACTAAATATGAGCAAGACTAAAAAGTTTCAAAATGGGGATATATTAAATCAAAATAATCTCCAATCAAATTCTGTACCTTCTAACGATGCTATAGATTTAACTGGCGCCTCAGAAAATAATCAGATATTATTTAATCAAATAAATAATATATCCTCTTCAGGTGGTAATAGCCCTTTCGCAGGTGTTCCTGGAGTAGATTTAACTAGTGGGTTTAAAGACCCTTTAGTAAGTTACGGTATTACTGATCCTACTATTGTATCATATGAGGATAGTCCTGAAAGATATCAAACAAATTTTCAAGGTGATTGGCCTAGTATGCTTAATGACCATAGGAACCGTGTAAAAGAATTCAGAATCATGAAGCTGCAAGATCAGACAGCTAACTATCAGAATTATCTAGATTTAATGGATAAGTATACTGCAGATGTTGATGATATGGCTGAGAGTGGTAGACTTAGTGTGCTTGAAGCAACCGGATTAAAAGAACAAATAAAAGCTGGAGCTTTTAACGACATACTATCTCAAGGGTTTGATGATACTTTTAATGAGTATATGAATGCTCAACTATTTGGTAGTAAAGATATATCTCAATGGTTGAACAAAGACGTTATGGGTAAGTTTGTTGATGAGATGGCTAAAAAGAATCAAGAAGATGTTAAAGCGGGATACAAGGATCAAGGAAGTGCGTTATCATTTTTAAACACAGCAGATAATTGGGTTAATAGTATATTTACAGATAAGCCTCAAACTTATGAAGAGTTTCAAAAACAAGTACTTAAGCTAGGTAAACAAGTTAATGATAAGAAAAGTATGATTGATCAGGAAAGACCTGATTGGACAGGTACTTACGCTGGAGTTAATCCTAATTGGGTAAATCGAGCTTCAAAATCTAGACTTAATGAGGAAACATTTATGTCTTCTATTCCAATTGTTGGTAAAATATCTGGTCTTTTAGGACTAGGTAAAGAAACTGATTTGGGCGGAGACAACTATTTTAGATATCAATCTGGAGAAGATTTAGCGGGAACTATGTCTACATTTGAAGGGCATATAATAGCAGGGTTAGGAGCTTTAGCTGTTGGAATTGGTGCAAAAAAACTAGGACTACCTAAGTCCGTAACAGGAAGACTGCTTACAAAGACAGCTCAATTGGGAGCTATAGGATCAGGGCTAGCGTACAGTAGAGAGGCTGAAGGAAGTATGGAGCTTGGAGAATCTTACTGGAGAAAAGTAGATGCTGAAATAGCTAGAGAACAAGATAAACTAGGCAGGCTTTTAAATGATGAAGAGAAAAGAGAAATACGTGTAGCTTCTATGGATGGCATGAGAGACATGCGTATTAAAAATAGAATGCTTGTTGGTAACGATATGGCACAATTTGCTCTAACTTGGTTTGCTCTTAAAGGATTTAGTAGAACAGCGTTTGGAAGGAACTTTGTTAATAAGGGAGCTTATGCTAGATTGAATGCAACCTACCCTGGTAGAATGGGAATCAATGCCGCTAGATACGGTACGTTTGTTAACATGAACAGACAAATGGAAGGGTGGGAAGAAGGTCAACAATGGAAATGGAGTAATGATTTTCTTAGTGGATACTCTTCAAATCATGGAGTAATGGATTTAGCTGGAGATTTTTGGAGTGATGGTAAGGAAGTAGCTAAAGCTATGATGCCGCACAGTATGCATGATATGGTAGGAGCTAATCCTGATATATATAATAATCATGCTTTTAAAGAAGCTGTGCAATCAGGTAGAGATATGGGTACTATGATGGTTGCTGGTCCAAGGTTAGGTAGAGGGATAATGGATTATAATAGATTTAGACAAGCAGTTACATCATTAGGTAAAGATGGAGAAGCGTTTGATGCTGAAATAGATACTAAAGTTAAAGCAGCTGATATGTTTAAACACTTTAAAAATGGTACTGTTAAACATTTACTGTCAGCTATATATAAATCTGCTAAAGAAGGTCTTATGACTGAGCAAGAAGCAGAACAGTCTATTGATTTAATATCAGATGCTAAAGAGCAGTATGATATGTGGGCAGGTCAGAAGCGTTTTGGAGAAAGTATTTATACTTCAGAAATGCAAGACCAACTAGGTATGAGTGGCAGGAAGAGCATTGCTAAATCATTAGGAGGCGTTAAACCTTTAAATGAAATGGAACAATTTGAATTGTTTCAAAATGCTATGCAGGTTGCTAGGTTAAAAAAATCTTTAACAACTTTAAATGATGATAAACAATCGTGGCTAGAAAACCAAGAAGAGCAATCAGAGTCTTGGCTAGAAAGCGACTTTATGTCTCAGGAAGAAAAAGACCAAGTTAGAAACACACTACAAGAAAAAGGGTTAGGTGAAACTCCTTTTGATTTAAAAATAAAAGAATCAGAACAAGAATTAAAAAGCTTACAATTAGAAAGTATAGACCTTATAGGAGATAAAAATATGTTAACTATGGGAGCTCACGGTATTCAAACTGTAAATAGAAAAAGATATGAAGCTCTTAACAAGTATGAAGTAGACTCAGAAGGAAATCCAGAACTAGTGTCAGGAATAATGTTTGAGATTGCAGGCCTTGAAAGATTAAAAACAGAAGGTAAACTTACTCCAGAAGGAGAGTCTGAATTAAAAGCTTTAAAGCAAGAGGCAGAGATGGAGCAATATGAAATGATTGTAGAAACTTCTGAAGTTAAAAGGCTCCGTAAACAACAAAAATTAAAAAGAAGTCTTGCTTTATTTAACGCATCTACTATATCTCAATTAATGACAGAGAACCCTAGAGGTAATTTAGGCACTATACTTGAAGAGATGTTAGATAGAAACATTAAGATAGATAATATAACTTTAGACGAAGTTAGTAAATTACAGCGATACTACCATCATTACTCTAAACAAATGCAAGCTTCTTTACAAGAGGCTCAGGGCCAAAAATTTATGTTAGGAGCTGATAAGATGACTACCGAAAAAGTAGAAAGATTAAAGACATTAAGAAAATTTAAAGAAGAGGGCAGTATTACAGGAGAACAAGAGAAAGAACTTGCTACACTGGCTAATGAAGCAGAGAAAAGTTTTCAAATAAATAAACTTCAAGAAGCTATAGACGGACAGCAAGAAGCTACTAATGATGCGCAAAAAACTTCTGAGTTAATTAAAAAGTTTAGAAATAGAAGAGATAACGATGGTGGCTATTCTCAATTCTTAATGGATGATTCAGAGTTTGGAGAACTTACAGATGATCAATATAAAAAAATGGTTGCAGATCAATTTATATTTGACAATTTAGAATATATACAATCTAATGTAGAAGCTAATGAAACTTTTTCAGATCAGAATATAGTAGAAAGAGCTCTTAAAGGTTTAAAGAAATTAAAAAATATTTTTACTTTAAGAGATAGAGAGCAGAACCCGTGGATTACTGATGAGCTGCTAACACAAATAGACACAAACATAGATAAGCTAGAAGAGTACCTTACAGTTGTAACAGACAGAGTTAATGACAGAACTAGAGAACAATATATATATGAAAATGATGTCTTTAATTCTTTAATGGATGTAATAGGTTTTGACTTCGAGAACTTAGAAGCTAAGACTCAAATGGCTGAAGATGTAGAAAGAGCAATTGGATCTGAGAATGTAATTAAATGGAGGGAAGATATAAAATCTGGTAAACTTTCTGACAAGCATGCTGCAGCTTTATTGCTAATACAGATGGCACTTGAATCTAAAATAGACACAAATATATCTTCACTAAAAAAAGATATTGACGCACAAAAGAAAGCTATAATTAAAAACGAAGCTTTAAAAAGAGTATTAAAAATAACAGGACGAACTGAAAAAAGTATACAGCCTAACATAGATGAATACATGGCTGCTCCTAGAAATCAATTTTCTTTTATACTTAATCTTTTAATGGACGTCAATGACTCTGCTACAGGGTTAGACGATCAAGGAGCTTACCAAGAGTTTACAGTTCATAAAAATTTACATAAGTTTTTAAGAGATGTACAAAAAGCAGAAGAAAGACCAGAAGATAAAACTCTTACTAAGGATGAGTTAGTAGGTTTAATACAAGATCAAATAAGTTTAGAAGGAAAGATGGGAGTCTATGAATATATAAATTCTGATTTTAGAATAGATGCTCAAATAGCTAGTGAGTTTGCTACTTCTCAAAATGCCCCGCAAGGAGCATACCCTTCAAAGCAACAAGTAATAGCTATAAGAAATTTAGTACAGTTTATAAAAAGCACTCCTAAAATAAGTGAAGACAATTTATACTCTGCTTGGGTATATCTAAAGTCTCCTGCAGGTACAGGAAAAACTAAAGTTATATTACCTTGGATGTTAAACACTTCAGGAATAGGACTAGAAGATGTATTAGCTATTGGTCATAATGACCATTCATCAGAAACACTTGCTTCAGCATTAGGTAAAGAAAAGCCTTTTACTATACCTATGTTTTTAGACCTAGCAACTAACAATGGAGTAAGTGACGATATCAAATTACTAATGATAGATGAGGTTGCAGGTATAGATGACATAACGCTAGAAAATTTAGGGCAGGCTGTTGCTAAAATAAACTCAGAAAGATCTAAAGATAATATACTTAAAGTTGTAGTTACTGGAGACCCTAATCAAATTACAGCTGATTACAGTGGGCAATATGCTCCTATTGATGCGGTGACAGTAGAAATTGTTACACCTATCTCAACAGTGTATAGAACAGATGTTGCTGCAATAACAAACTTTCAAGATCTATTTAGAGGTAAGACACACGACGTTGCTGGTAGTAAGATAGATGTTAAGATGAATGCTACTAACCCTTACGGAGTTAGAAAAACAGATGAAGTAATTGGAGTTTGGGGTACAAATACTAGTGAGCATAAATTAAAAGAAAATATAATACGACGTCTTAGAGAAACTACAACAGAAGATAAAAAGACAAGAGCTATAATAACTTTACCTGAAAACATAGAACACTATCAAGAATTGTTAAAAGAAGCAATGATAGAAGGAGTTGAAGTATTAGAAGTAACAGAAGCTCAAGGAAGGAGTATATCTGAAGTGTATGTAGATTTACCTAAAGATCCAAAGTACTTTAAAGATAATAGATCTTATAATAGAGCTATTTATACTGCTTCTTCTAGAGCAGAAAGATTCTTAATGATAGGTAATCTAGATATAAAAAATCATGCTGATCTTAATTTAGGGCTAGCTAGTGGAAGAACTAGTGAGCAGTTAATAGAAAGAGGTAAAGAGTACTTAACAGAAGTACAAGGTAATCTAGATTGGGTTAAAGCTCACGGTAAAGAATTAAACTATTCTGACCCAGGAGCTCTATCTAAAGAGGAGGAGGACATGGTAGAAGATACTAATTTAGAAGAAGAAGGTATAAACGAAACTATTGAAACTAAAATAGATAAAGTAGAAGAGGTAGAGTTAACAGATGAGGTAGAAGAAGCAAGTGAAGAAGATCAACAAGACATAGAGGCTTTTACTAATACTGTAGAAGAAGTAGAAGAATGGTCTGAGCACACACAACAAGACTTTGAAGATTTATATGAAGGTGAAGAACTACTATTAGGTGACAATCAAAAACATTTAGATAATAATGAATTTCATTTATTAAGATTTCCTGAATACGCATCTGTTAAGGGATACTATAGTAAAGACAGTAATGGCTTACCTGTATGGCACGGAGAGAATATAGAAGGGACAGAGATTGCCAATATAGCAGCTAGAAGTGAAGATGGTAAAGGAGCTAAAGTACTTATAGTTAAAGCTAAAGTTCAGAAGAAAGATGCTAAGGGTAAAATGAAAATTGTAGAAGGCCTTGTGTTAATTACAAGAGCTAAAGACATGAATGGGTTTGAGGTTAGCTATAAACAAACCAGAGGTTTATATCAAAGAGTAGCTGTGCTAGGAGAAGGTGAGATAGATAAAATATCTTTCTTAAAAGACACAGAGAAAGCAGAATTAAAAAGAGTTCTAGCTGATAAAAATGCAAGTATTGTTAAGTTTGATTCAGTAGCTAGAGGGATCTTAGCTTCTCCTGACGGGACTACATCTAGAGATATAGATGGTATAGCATTATTAGACGATGTATATATAAGAGGAAGACAGCGTTTAAACTATGAGTATGCAGGATATGAAGATCAAGATCGTAAGTTTTATACAAGGGTTCCTGCATCAGAGTTTGTAACTGAAAATAAAAATGTAGTAGAAAATATGATATCTCAGTTCATTTCAGACTTCTACAGTGATTATCAAAGGCCAGCAAACAGTAGTGCATTACTTAAATCTAAAGTCAGAGTATATACTGATTCAGATATTAAAAATAATGTAGATAATATTAAACAAGCTCAGTACAAAGTTAAAGCTGGAGTTCCTTATTTAGTGCTAGACAATGTTGAAACAGAAGGTACGCAAGGTAAGGCTAAAAAACAGTTTGTTCAGATGAGGCCTAGAAAAATTTCTAGCCAAATACAAGAAGATTATCAAATGTATTTAGCTCCTATTGAAGAGTTTGTTGAAACAGTTGAACGTATTCAAGATATGACTGGTCTTATAATGGGTACTAATGAGTTTAGAGAATTTATGAAAAGCCAATTTTACCCAGAAGCTGGTAATTCAGACAAAAAAAGTAGATACGAAGGGAAGTCTTGGACATCTATTAAGCAGCAAATATGGCTTTCAATGCCGCAAAAGATTGATCCTAACAGTGAGGAAGGACAAATACTTGAGCAGTTAAGAGCTAAAGCTAATGACTTACATGAGACTCAAGTAGAGTACAAAGGAGAAGTAAGAAAACAAACTGGAAGAGCGCAGCACGCTATACATTTACTAGCTAAAGCTAATTCAAACTTAGCCATCATGCAAAAAATAGATGGTAAAAATGTTAGAATGGGTAAAGGGTTATTTTCTATGGGAGGTAAGTTTCAATGGAATTTAGACTCACTACGACAATGGTTTGTAGAACAAGATAGTCAAGGATATTTAATGTCAGGAATTAGAATTCCAATAAATTTAAAAACTTTTAGATACGGAGAAGCATCAAAAGCTTTTAATGGTCAAGATGAAGTTAGTACTAATAGAAAAGAAGCAGGGCTTAATTTAGAAAACATACTAGTCAGAGTACACCCTACATCTATATCTATAGAGAGAGGTACTGAACAAAGCCCAAGGTTAGAAGACTCTTCAAAAAGAAAGACAAAAGAAAAAACTGAAGATAAAACAAGAAGAAAGAACGTTAACGGTAGAGGTCGTAGTAGAGATTTTATGGATAACTTTGGGGTACAAGACTTAAAAGGTAATAAAGTATCTAATAAAAAAGCAAAAGAGATACTTGGTCAGCTAATGCCAGATTTATTTACTAAAAATGGCAGGGCAAAACTATTAACTTACAATGATGGTAAGAATGTTACAACTGGATTTGAAATTCTAAGCGCTTTAGAGTTAATAAAAAGAACAGGAGCTGAGCCTAATACTTTAGGTAGATTTATGAATCATGTTATATATCTTGTTAATGATGGCTCAGGTGTTTATGAAAATGTGATTAGACATGAGGTAGGACATAAAGTTGTTGCACATTATTTAACAGAAGGAGAAAGAGTTAAACTATTTCAAGCTGCTAGAGAGCATTTTGCAGAAAGTGGCAGACTTCGTAAATTGACAAAAGAGCTTCGGGAGCTACGGGTGATTTCAGAGCAGGAGAGTATTATCCAAAAGATGTCCGGAGATACTTTTCAGGAGTATACCACAGAAGCTGAAATGCAAGCGATTGAAAATCAGATAAGAATGCTAAGAGATAAAGCCAAATTTCTTGACACTAATTTATATAGTGATGAAATGATTGAAGAGAAGTTGTTTAGAGACTTTATGATTCTTGATAAGGATACTAGTATTTCTGCAACGCTTAGAAAATATATTAAGAAGATATTAAAGTTCTTTGGTATAGTAAATAAGAATGTTACTGAAATTGATAAATTCTTTCAAAATATAGATAATGGATATTTCTCAGACTTTAAAGGCGAGATTAATGTAGAAGCTCCTACTAGAAATTTTCAAGATATTGTTAAAGACTTTGGATCTGTTAGCGTTTATAGAGTAGCTAAGAAAAGATTTTTAATGGCTTATCATGATCTATTATATAATGATAGTAAAGAAGGCCAAGAAATTGATGGGGATTTTTACATTAACCCTGCGCTTAATCCTGAAGAGGCTTTAAAAGAAACAGTAGAAATATTTAGAGAAGAGGCTGCTGGGTTTTTACAAGAGGGAGAGACAGTAGCAGATTTAAAAGGATGGGAATCTGATTTATATAAAGCTTTTTCCGCTTTATCTAAAACTAGTATATTACGATCATTACACAATGAATTATACAGAAAAAAAGTTAAAACTTTATATGAAGAATCTTCTGAAAGATTTGAAGATACAGAAGTAGAGCTATCTAATGTAGATTTAAGAGATCACATTTTATCTGCTAAAGGTAAAGACTCTGTAAACAGTTTAAGAGATCACACACTTGATTTTATAAATAGCGTAAGTTATAAAGTAGGAGACGAAACTAAAATGGTTGGAGTTAGAAATGGATACTTTAGATTATTACAATTATTCTATGGTATGGATATGGATATGACTCAAGAAAAAATGGTAACCTATATAGATGCTAAGTTTAATAAATTAGGAGGAGCTAAGAATTTAGCTGGCCTAGCTGTGAAAGATGCTGTAATAGATCTTATTAATAAGGCTCATACTACTGATTATAACTTTAAATCTTTACCTACTAATATACAGTTTTATGATGAAGATTTATTTTTATTATCTAAAGACGATACAATTAATATTTCTAAAGAATATAACCCTAAGGTACAAAGTAATGAGAATGTAATAGCTATAAAAAGAAGAAGACAAGGGTCAGCAATGGAATCTTCTTCAGAGTTTTGGGGCCGTATAATGAAAGCCTTAAAAGATAATAAGATAGAAGTAGAAGCTGGAGGGTTACATGCGTTGTATATAAAAGAAATAGCTAGTAAAGCTCTTAGAAATATTTATAATAATACTGCTAATAAAAGAGAAGAAAAATTAAAAGTTGGTCAGTATAGAAGCGATTATAATGCAGAGCAACAAACTGTTATTACTAAATTTAAATGGTTTCTTAGAAAAACATTTGGTAATCAAGCTACAATAGAACAAAAAATAGAAAGTTTTATTGAGCAGTCTGTGCCACAATTAAAAAAGAAATTAATTACTACTAAGTTATTAAAGAAAATTCAAAAAAATCCAGCAGAAGGTATAGAAGATTTCTTTAATATTATTAAGTTTCCATTTGACAATCATGTCATTAACGCATCAAAAGGGTCAGAAATTGCTATAGCATTAAAATTCTTTTTAACTGATTTAAATACTATAGGGGATAAAATAAAAGACGTACAAGAAATTGAAGACGCTAAAGGTAATATAGTAGAAAAGAAAATAACTAGAGAAAAAACTCTAGAAGATGTTATAAATGATCATAGTACTCTATTTGATTTATTATCTAGCAGTTTAAATGCTACAGATTCTAGAGCAAAGTCTCAAAGTATTAGAAACATAGAAGGTAATGTGGTCCACAAATATCATGACAGTTCTTTTGGTGATGAAGTTATAATATCTCTTGCAGATAACGTTAAACCTGAGCATTTACAAAAGAAAGCAGCTGGTTATGAGTCTTTTTATAAGTATAATATTTTTGTAGGAGACACAGATGTGAAAAATAAAATTACATCTATACAAGATTTAGATGGGATAGAAGATGCAAATAATTACTCTTCTCCAAGATTGTATAAAAGAGAGAGTAAGCCTGAATGGTTAGAGCGTAATTTTACTTATATGTTTTTAACAGGATTAAAAAGTACAGGATCTAACTTTATATCTTACGATCAACAGTTATATACTATATCTGATAAACCTAGTCCAGTAGGTGCTACTGTAAGAGTTCTTAGTAAAGAACAAGTTAGAGATGCTGTTGCTGCAATTGTTAATCAGCATGACGCTAAAAGTAAGTCTACTAAAAAAATACACACATCTTCTGAACAGAGAGTTAGAAATGAAGAAGGATTTTTAGTTGGTAAGCATAATGCTTCACATGCTATTATGTTTGAAGACATACTTAATAATGGTAAATCATCATCTCAAAGAACAAAAGATATTTTAAAAGCTATAAATGAACATACTCTTGAGACATTAAATTATATAACAGAGAATAATATAAAACTTCCTCAAAATTTAATTAGCATTGCTAAGAAACTAACAGATAAAAATGTTTTAGCTCCTTTAGGTTTAGATATAGGACTTGCTATGGCTGAAGGTGTTACAGGAAAAGACATGGACGCACAACAAGAGGTTACATCTGAAATGGCACTAAGTGCTTTAGTTAGTACTTTTGTTCAGAATTATGCAGTTAACAGTTTCTTTTTAAATCAATTAGTAGTAGGAGATCAAGGGGCATTTAAAAATGAGTATGATCTAATTAAAAGAATGTCTATTGTGTTTGCACCAGGTACTGCAGGGACTATCAATCAGAACTTTGGTATGAAGGAAAAGTTTAAAGTTGCTGTAATGGAAGATCCTAAAGGCAGTGCATTTGATTATTTAACTCAAAGAGAATATAATAAACTACAAGACGATCTTAAAAATATACATGGCATTACATTTGATTTAGCTGATGCACAAGGATTGATGACTCCAGAGAGAGCTGCCGACATAATGAGAGGATTCCCTGGACTTAATTTAGGAAAGGTAATGAAGGGTGTGTATGCAAAAGTAGACAATAACGGCATACTAAGAACTATGAAGTATTCTAGTATAGTTTTAAGTGATGAGTTAATATCTAAACAACCTAAGCTTAAAAAGGTTTTAGAAGAAATGAGAAAGAATGAGGTAGACGAAACTGTTTTTGCAAGTGGTTTTAAAAACGGCCAACCTTTAGTATTATCTAAACATGGGTATAAAACAATAGTAAATGTAAACGGAAATAATGTTGTTACAAAAACATCTACCAGAGATTTTAACCCTATTATACATACAGACTCTATTGTAGAGCTGTCTAATAAAGGGTTTAGAATTCAGTTAGATCCAATAGCAGATGTGAATGCTCTAGTAGCTAATATGTCTCAGCTCACATACCTTATAAATACTAACGGTAACAATAGAACAGAAGCTGCAGAATACTATAAAGTAACTTCTGAAATTATGGAGATGGGTTTACATAATTTTTTAGGAGAACTTGGATTGCTAAATGCTTCAGGACAAGTTAAAACGTACAGAGATGTAAAGAATAAAGAATCTGTAAGATCTAAAGTTAGATCTAGAGTATTAGCGTCTATGAAGGCTTTGGAGTCTGGACAGAAAGAAGCTGAAATGTTAAATGCTAAAGTAACAACACAAAAAGGAAACACTTTTGTAACTGAGAATGCAGTAGATTTAAATTTTCCAGGACTTGTAAATAAAGTAGTATCTACTTTATCATCACAATTTAGTAAATCTACAGTATCATTTAGATTACCTGGTTCTAAATTAGTATTACAATCTTCATATGGTATAGATATATATCAAACTACTGAAGGAATATTAACTTATGATGATTTAGTAAACAGAGCTGAAGCTGAGGGAGTAACGCTAAGCGCTATGAAGCGACAGCTAAACGCTAAAGAAAGAGAACTTAAACATATTACAGGGTCTAAACCTTACGTAGAAGTTATAATGCCTGCTATATATAGAGAGCAAATACCTATAGGTTCTGATGTATATCAAAAAACAGACCAAGGCAATATCTTAGGGTTCCGTATACCATCTACAGAGCTTCATTCTGCTATAGCTTTAAGAGTAGTAGGTTTTTATGACTCATCTGAAACTAATGTAATAATAACACCTAAAGAAGTTGTTCCTTTACATGGTTCTGATTTTGATGTCGATTCATTATTTATTATAAGAAGAGCTATAATGATGGATAAAGATAAGAATGGTAGATATATATATGCTACTAATGCTGAAGGATTAGTTGATGCTTTAGATCCGTCAAATATTTTAATCCCTATAGATAGAGAATTAAATTTTGAACAAGCTGAGCATATTGAAGGTTTAATCACAGCAGATCTTTTAAATCAAACTCTTGATAAGAATCAAATAAAAGCTCTAAATAGAAATCTTAAAAAAATACAAGAAATTAAATTAGCTGCTAAGAAAAATAGATTATTAGAAATTTATTTAGATGTTATTCAAGCTGATAAGAATAGAATGTCAATGATGACTCCTATTAGTTTAGATTTAATAAATGGTCAAGAAAATTCTGTATTTTCTGATTTTGCAAAGAAGTTAGGTGTACAAGTAAATGAACTGCTACCTACTAAAAATTTAATGTTACCTTTAGATGAGTCTCATATGCATCAAAGTAATAAAGATGGTGCACAGCTTGTTGGTCAGTTTGCTAATTTAATGAAAGCAATGGCTTATATGTTTAGTGCAGGAGAACAGGTAATGGCTAAAGATTATAAAGGTAGAAAAAGATTTACAAATTTAACACCTAAACTAGTCGACTCTAATGGTAATGACATTTCTTTTAATATAGATGATGTAGATTATGGTCAATTCCATAGATATGAAATATCTAAAAATAGTTCTGGAAAGATAGTTAAGTCAGACTATACTATATGGCAAACATTAGATATGTTTATTAATGCAGCTATTGATAATGCAAAAGAACAAATATTATACATACTTAATATAAACAATAATACAGGATCAGAGTTAGCTTTAATGATTGGGTTTGGAGTTCCTTTAAAGACAGCAACTAATATTGTGTCTCAACCTATTGTAAGACAAATAGGTACTAGTAATAAAGGTCAATATCAAGCTATGATATCTGCTAGATCCGCTTTAAAAAATGAGCTATTAGAAAAAGGTATGACAGAAGCTCAGTACGAAGCTTTATCAAATAAAGATGTAAAAATTACTAGCTCAAAACTTAATAAATCTTTTGATAAGAAAAATAATAAAATAAAAGAACTTTCTGATCTAACTAAAAATGAGCTTATATTCCAACACCAAGTATTAAGACTATTTAATACTTTAATTATACCAGCTAAAAATTTAAATACTATATCTAGGGAGTTAAACATACTAAAAAAATTACCTGGAACATTTAATGAGATTGCTTCTAGTAAAGAGGCATGGGAGCAAATTACAGGTGAAACAGAAGAAACTACAGAATATATTAGTAATAAAGGGGAGGGTATACAATTTACTATACCTCAATTTTTAAATAGAAATCCTCACATACGAAGTGCTATTAAATCTGTATCTGTATTACATGATCTTATAGGTGCAATGCTTCCAAAACATGCTCCTCAACTAGTAGATTTTAGTAACAAAATGATTAATGGGTATAGTGTAGAATTTGGAGAAACACCTCATAGTGTGTCAGAATATGTAAGAGGCGAGTTTACAAAATATTTAGCTGCTTCTTATTATAACACAGATCAACAAGAGACTACAGAGTATTTATCATATGGTAGTAAAAAAGTTACTATAGGTGGTATTGACGCATTTAACGAAACTCTTATTGATCAAATAAAAAATCATGAAGATAAAAATACTAATGGGTTTTTAAGTAATTTACTTATAGTTAAGCGTAAATCTGGATTAAGATATATGAAATATTCTAATGCAGCTGGATTAAATGTTGAAGAAATCCACGGTATATATGAGCAATTTGAGAAGTTAAGTCCAAATTTAAAAGAAGATATTGTTAAATATGCTACTTTAAATGAGGGGTTAGCTTTCGGAGCATCAAATATTACTATGGTTTTAAATCCAACATACTTAAGTAAAGTTGATACCGCTATAAACACACTAGCTAGAAAATTTGCTTATACAGACAAGGGAGTTACACAACTAAATAATCTTAGAACTGATTTTTTAATACAATTTGCTTTAAATAACTATAAAACACTACCATCACATTATAAAATTGATAGTAGTGCTAGAACAGAGACAACTAAAAGTTCTATTGTAGATTTTGGAGGTGTAGAGTCTCTAGGAGAATCTCAAATTTTGTATGATATAAAGACATCTAAAGATTTAAGAAGTAACCCTCCTTTGTTAATGTCTAACCAAAAAAATGGTGCTGTATATATAAGAGTATACATGGATGAATTAGAAGAAGGTGGTCACGCATATTATCAAAAAGTAGGAGACGGTCAAGAAGCGTTTAGTACATCTAAATATACATCAGATAAAACTGTAGGAGATTTACCATATGATCATAGTGTCTATTTTAGAAAAGATGTTTTAACTAGAGCTATAGAAAATTTATTTACTGAAGAAGGAGAGATTAAACAAGAAATTATATACACCCCTAGAAATAATAAGAAAATAAGAGGAGTGCAAGATGGAGGTAATATGATTCTAAGAACTTATGATGATCATACAAGGAAAAGAGCTGTTATGTATAACGTTCTTGGTATTGTAGATAATTGGGGTAAAGACACTGTTAAAAAAATAGCACAGTTAGAAGAAAAAATCAATTCTTCTAAAACTGATAAAACTATAGAAAAATATAATAAACAACTAGATGATCTTCTTGACAAAACGACAAAGAAAAGTAAAAATAGATATGATTATATTTTAGGACAGCCTGCTTCTTTGCATCTAGTAGAGCCTACTACAGAAACTATAGAGGATATTAATGAAACTCCTACTGTAGATATAAAGCAACAAAAAATAGATAAATTTGCTCAAGAACAAGATCAAGAAACAGTTCCTAAACAAATAATGGAAAACATTCTAAAAAAGCTACAAGCTAGATTTGGAATTGAATATAAAATTGAAAATGATAAAAATTTATTATTTAAAGGAAAGTTCCAAGACGGAATAGCTGTTGTTAATTTAGCTTATGCTACATTAGATACTCCTTTTCATGAGATAGCGCATCCATGGGTAGCTTCTATAAGAAAAAGTAATAAGCCTTTGTACACTAATTTAAGAAACGCTATATTATCAGAAGGTAATATTTTAAATGGAGTAAAAAGAAGATATCCAGAATTAAGTGAGGAGGATCAAATAGAAGAAGCTATAGTAGAAGCTATTGGTAAATATGCTGGAAAAGCTATTACTAACACTGGGAGTGTTTTGTTTAAGGTTATTGAAAAATTGATGAAATATCTTAAAAGGGTGTGGAAACAATTTATGAATAAAGATTATATTATTAAACCAGGAGATTTGAATGCAACTACTCCTTTAAATATTTTAGGATACTATATGGCATATGGAGAATCTAAAATTATGACGTCTGAGTCTGATTTTATGTCAAGTACTGGTATTAGTATTCAAAAGATAATGGCTGATATGTCTACAAAAGAAAATATTTCTACTACAGAGAATATGACTACTAGGTATCAGAAAATGGAAGAAGAGTCCGGCACTGACCAAACTAAAATGAGTAGTCCTGTTGATATTATTAAAGAGCTTAAAGATACTGCAGCACAAGAATTGTTAAATTTATCTCCAGATCAAAAAACATATGCAGGAAGAGATGGAAAATATGAAAGACTTACTAATGATATTCAAAAAAACTTTGGTAATGATCCTGATAAAGTTAATTCTGAATCTATAGCTAATAGTATTTTTGAAAATTATAAAAAGAGTTTAGAAACAGATAAAGTTACTTTAAATGGTGTAGAATATACATACACAGAGTTAGTGTCTTATTTTAATAAGAATGCAGCTACCGCATCAGCTTATGGTAGTGTCGCTCATAAAATTATGCAAATAAATTTAGCAAAAAGAATGGTTGATCAGGGTAAAGAAACTGAAGCAACTATTGCAAAGCTGAGAGCTGAGCAACAAGAATTAATGCAAGCTAAAGGAGATCAAGATGAAATACACCAATACCAAGTAAATTGGCTAGAGCAAGTTAAAGACATATACATAAAAATGCTAGGTATAACAGATTCAGATAATATATCTGCAGAGTTAATGCTACATAGTCCTATAATGGGAGTAGCAACTCAAATTGACGTTCTAGTACAAAAACCTAATGGAACTTTACATATGGTAGATTATAAATCTGGTAGTAGGTTTTACTCTTCTGATACGTACGCAGAGTATATGCCATTTGCAGATGGAGCTACTAGTGATATTTATAATACTAAGTTAAACAGAGCTAAGTTAGAGCTTACTATGCGTGCTATAATGATTAAAGAGCATTCTCCTAAAGCTAAATTTTCTAAAATAATTGTTCATCATTTAGATAGAAGTAATTTAAAACAAGAACCAGAGCAAGTAAATTTAGAAGACTTCTTACCTATAATAGGAGAATTTTACAAAAGAACTAATTCTGATATTTATAATAAACTTAAAACTAAAGGGTTATTAGATTTTAGAAATTATTTAGCTAAAGATGAAAATATAACTAAAGATATCTTTATTAAAGGTGCAGCTATGCCTATTAAAGAAAGAATAGAATATTATAAAATGCAAGCAGAGCTGCTTAGTAATAGACTAAGTATGAACGAATCTACTAATCCCACTAGAGATGAGAAAGATCTAAGAGAGTTAACAGATGAGTTAATGAAAACTCAACAAAGCTCAAAAGGAGATTTAGATGGATCTGAAAATTTAGGAGTATTTAAACAATGGGTTGGTATGCTTTGGAATATAGGCTCTAAAAGAATACAAACTTATACTAAGATGTGGGGAGATCACCACGACTCTTTTATGAAAGATAGATTTAATGAACAAGCAGCTTTTAGACAATATGTAGAAAACATAAGATCTGAGTATGTAGCAAGTAGATCTGTTAAAGGTGCAGTTGCTATGGTTACAGCTAGACAAATTAATCTTTTAAATATGAGGGATATGTGGAGTTTTTATTGGGTATATAGAGATTCTGGAATTCAGAATAGTCCTGGATACTATGCAAAAACTGTAGCAGAAGCTAAAAAAGAATTTAAAGACGGAAAACTTACACAAGCTCAGCATGATATTATCTTATATATGCATAAAAGGCAAAATGAAGAATTTAGTAAAGTAACTACTAAAACAGCTTATGTAGATAAATATGGGTATAAACAGGATGTTGGTACTATGTTAAATTTAAAAAATAGAACTGATGTTACTAAAGAAGGGAAGTTAACAGAATATTTTGCACCTAGGTTACCTGCTAGTGGAGCTGAAATATTAGAACGTTATGAAAACGATTCTACTATATCAAAAACTGGTAAACGAGCTAGAGATAGTTTTAGAGACTGGAAGAGAAGAAATTTATCTTTTTACTACGAAAAAGTGTATCAAGAAGATTATGTAACTGCTGGTAATTTAATACCTATACAGTTCTTAGGTAATTCTTCAGTAATTAGTAGTGGAGAGCACAGTTTTGATGTAGAAAGAATGCATTTAGAATTTATGAACTCTTTATTTAAAAAGAATAATATGGACCCTGCATTGGCGTTTGCTCAAGGATTAAAGGGTTGGTATTCATTTAGAAAGATAGCTAAATTAGGAACTAAAGCAGGAAGAAACTTTAAAAGATTTGAAGCATTTATGGAAAAAGAAATAATGCTTAACATACTTAATCGTAAAATGATTGATGCTGATTGGGCTTCGCAAGATCTTACTGTGGAAAATCCTTTTAATGTAGATGAGAATGGAATTCCTAAAAAATATAAGATAAATCTATATCAAGCCATGATGGCAATGAAAGATTTAAGAACAGGAGTAGCTTTATGGCTAAGAGTTGGTGGAGGTACTTTTAATGGTGCTATTATTACTATGTATACATTAGCTGCAGGTATGAAAGGGAGTATAGCCAAGAGAGTAGGTGTGCCGGAAAGCGCTATAGACTTTAGTATGGGTGATATAAGATTTGGAATGAGAGAAGTCCGTAAATATTTTGGATCTCAGATTACAGGTACTAGGCATAAAAACAAGTTATATAATCTTATGAATAGATATAACTATTTACCAGATAATTATGATTATGCAATAGATAAGTCTGATCTTAGAGCCTTAAAGAACCCTGCATTTAGATATGGTAATTTATTCTTTTTCCACGCTATACATGAAGAGTGGGGACACGCAGTACTTTTAGCAGCTCAAATGAAAAAAATGAAGCATACAGATGGTAGTAGTATTTGGGATAATTATGACAACAAAGGAAATTGGTTAGAATATAAAATAGATAAAAACACAGGAAAGAAAAAATATAATGCTAGATTTGTTAAAAAAGACGCAGGAGGATTAGAGACAGTTGTTACAGATTTAACAACAGAAGAAATCCAAAGAATGTATAATGTGTCTACATTACTACACGGGGGATACAGAAGACATGAGCGAACAATGATGGAGGCACATGCTTTAGGGTCTTGGTTTTTACAATTTAAAAAATATTTACCTTCTTTACTTGCTAGTGCTTGGCAAGGTAAACAAAGCAGTCAATCTTTAGGTTGGTACGAGAATTGGCATGACGGTAATACAGAGGTTTACAATGGATTAGTAGATAAAAATGGTAATAGACCTGAAAATCTACAAACCATTACTACTACAGACGCTGCAGGTAATCAAATTACTTCAGAGTTACCTGCAATGGAATGGACTAACGCGGTACATAGAGGTAGAGCTTATGTTGTTTTAGGTATGTTTGCAAGAATTATTAGTTTAGGTAAAACTGGAGATAGATTTGCGTGGAGCGAATTGAGCCCAAGAGATAAAGAAGGGGCTATTGACTTTTTAACTAAAGCTGCTATGTTAACATTTATTATGCAATTATCTTTAGCTGTTGCTGAAGGTGATGGGGAAGAAGAAGAGTTTTATGGTCAAAAATTACAATTTTTAGCTAGTGATATGATGCAAGGGTATAATCCTTTAGAAATTGCACGTACTGCTAAGCTGCCTTTTGCCACCGTACAAATGGCTCATGATTTTAGTGCTTCTTTTATGGAAGTTATGGGTAATGGTATTATAGGAGGGGAAAGAACTAGAGATGGACAAATAAGAGGATTAAAACAATTAAGTAAAAATGTACCATTTTGGTCAGTACAGTACGAGTTGAATAGATATGGATTAATAAAATAAAATTATGGCAATAAAATATAAAGATACTAAAATAAAAGAATTTCAAATACCTAAAGGAAGCTCAAAAGAAGGAACACCTTATAATGCTGATAATTTTCCTTTACCGTCTGCTGCTAATGCATATAATCCTTCAACTCATACGTTATGCTATAAGATAGGTGATGTAGGTCCTGGAGGTGGTATTATTTTTGGAATACCAGGAAGCCCATCAATGATTCCTGCAAATGAATATTGGGAAATAAGCCATGATTTATCTAGTATTGATGAGCCAGATTGGAGACTAGGATTAGATTTAGGAATATTCTATCCTGCTCTTCATCCAAAAACAAAAGGATGTAGTTACCATCCCGGTGGTTCTGAATGGGGGCTACTTGGTGTTACTGGCTTAAATTCAGGTACAAATATGTGGTGGGGACAAGGTCAGAATAATACTAATACTATGTATACTGCTGACACTAATCTGTACAGCAGTGACCTTTCAATCAATCCAGGTGGAGATAGCGCATGTGCGCCGTACACACCTTGTTCTCCAAATAATAATTCAAGAAATGTTGCTTTTAGATTAGCTAAAGACTATCAAGGTGGAAATAAAACAGATTGGTTTTTACCTTCTTTTGCTGAATTTTTAGTAGCGAAATGGACTGTAGGTGTTATGCAAGGAACGTCTAACCCTCAATACAATGCAGCTCAGTTTGATTTAGTAGGACTTGATGGTATTTCTCCTGTACATTATTGGACTTCTAGCGCTACTGACGGAGCAAATATACAAAATTTTAATCTTTCATTTCCTCAAGGACCAGAAACTGCCGCTATAAGTATGAGGTCTGACACTACAAATTGGGATTTTGATTCTAGCTATAGATGTTTTACGAGAAGAGTTAGAGCTGTTAGAAAGTTTACATGTGTTAAGCCTGTTGTAATAGGGCCAATAGATGATTTTGTACTTACAAGTGGAGGGGTTTCGTGTCCTGACATGACTCCTGAATGTGTTGATTATAACTATAGAGACGGTACGTGTGGTTCAGTACCTGGATCTCTGTGTGGATGGAGTGGTGTTCATCCTGGTAATGGTACTCCTATTCTAGATACAACTACTGTATATTCTGGTGGTGGAGGGCCCGGAGCACAACCAGCAGGAGTGCTACAAAGCCCTTTAGAAGGTGATAGTGTTATGGGTAGTCATCATGCATTTCTTTATTTAAACAAAAAAGACGTTAAAGGTCAAACTATAACTAAAAACGATTGGTTAGATGAATCAGAAGGATACACAATTACTATGTGGGATGCAGATTTTATGTTTCTAGGTAAATGGCATTACGCTAATCTTTTTAGAATAAATAATATACCGGTGGTATCAGAGTCTTCAGGGCCAATGGTTATGGAGCCACGGATAACTGTTAAACTTATAAATGCAACTCATTTGCTTGGAGATTACCCTGTGATAGATTATTCTAGACATATAAATGGATCTTATGGAAGTTCTAGTGGGGCGTATATTAAAATTGAGTGCGCACATACTGCCAATCCTGCATCAAATTATGTTTTTGAAAATGCAATTAATGAAACTTGGTTAGGAAATCCATCATCTACAACTTATTCTAATTTTGCTATGTATGAGTTCCCATCAATCTGTATAGATTGGAATCCATCAGCTCCAACAGGAATTACTATGTGTTACCCTTGGCATGCAACCTATCAGCCTGCTAATTGTTGTAATGTGTATGTTACTCAGAATGATTGCAAGGCAACAGGAAGTATACCTGGTAATCCATTAGCTTGTGAAATGGGTGTGTCTTCTAGTAAACTTCATTCTAGTACACGTATAGATGATGGGTATTATCCTACAGCCTTAATTGAAGACTCTTCTGTGCATCTTCCTAAGAATTCAAAGGATTATAAAGCAGAATTAGCTAAAAAACGAAGATCAGATAAAAAGAAAGCATATAATAAAAAACATAAAAAGAAAGATTAAAAAAAAGGGGACAATTAAGTCCCCTTCTTTTTGCTAACCAAAGCAATCACACATTATAATAGCCAATTTATGGCCATATTACTACAATATTATCAGTCATCTCTTCTCCATCGCCATTTTAAGTAATAAT
>TARA_R110000737_G_scaffold352733_1_pt1 | contig 33495 bp, 29 predicted proteins | sample TARA_R110000737 | Tara Oceans TARA_R110000737 (sample SAMEA4398027) | marine metagenome | biome: Polar Biome; feature: [SRF] surface water layer (ENVO:00010504); material: water (ENVO:00002006), including particulate matter (ENVO:01000060) such as... | depth 5 m | reverse complement strand
GCGACCAAACCAATAAAGATAACCAGCGGAATCAAAAACCCAATTTTAAGTTTTTTCTTACTTTTTACTTTATTGCTGCTCGCAACTTTAGGGTCTTTGACAGCCTCTTGCTGAGCTTTTCTATCAGGTTCATTGTTTGAGGTAGTCATATTAACGCTCCCCTATCTTTGTAGCTGACGTATCCAAATCTGCAACCGTCGCAAAGCCTGATTTTTTGGCCGCGATTTGCGCAGGTGTTTTGGTTTTTTTGATACGGTAACGATTGTCTAGCATGCTGAGCAAGGCACCGAACGCCATGATAAGCGCACCCAACCATATCCAGCGGATAAGCGGTTTGACATAGATACGGAAAGCCCATTCATTGCTATCTTCAGCAATCGGCTCACCAAGTGCTACGTAGACATCGCGCATCAAATTGGCATCAATCGCAGCCTCTGTCATCGGCATCATACTGATAATATAGTTACGCTTTTCGGGATATAACGTGGTCACTTCTTGACCGTCTTTACTGACTGTTACTTCTGCTTGCGTAGCGTCAAAGTTACTGCCTTTTACTTCGCTAAAATCTTTTACCGTAAAGTCATAGCCTTGCACATTGACACTATCATTAGGCCCTAATGCCACATCACGCTCAATACTCAACGTAGTGGTAAATGCCACGCCGATGACCGCAATGATGACACCAATATGAGCAGTTTGCTGACCCCAGTAGCTCAGACGCAACTGACGTAAACCGTTTAAGCGACTTGGTGCGTTTTTGGTCTTGTCTTTGAAATCGACAACCATCCATAGCAACACCCAAAAGCTCACAGCCAATGTGACACCGATATTTAGCATCGCCGACGGACTGGTGAAATAGGTAATAATGGCGGCCAATACCAAACTACTCACCGCAATGACCATGCCAGCACCCAATAACGGGCGGCTGTCTTGTTTCCAGCGGATATTAGAGCCCATACCCATCGCTACCAGTAGCAGCCATGTCAACGGCACAAATAGAGCGTTGAAATACGGAGGGCCAACAGATACCTGACCTAAGTTAAAGGCATCAGCAATAATAGGATATAGCGTACCAAGTAGTACGACTAAGGTTGAAATTAGAATGATAACGTTGTTAATCACTAGAAATGATTCACGTGAGATAAGTCGATACTGACTCTCGACCGTCAAACGCCAACCACGTACAGCAAACATCAACAGACCACCACCGACGATAATACCGAGAATGACTAGAATCACTAGACCACGCGTCGGATCAGCGGCAAATGAATGCACTGAGGTGATGACACCTGAACGTACTAAGAACGTACCAAGCAGACTAAGCGCAAAAGCAAAGATTGCGAGCATAATAGTCCATGCTTTAAATACACCGCGTTTTTCGGTGACAGCAAGTGAATGCAGTAGCGCTGTTCCTGCCAACCATGGCATCAATGAGGCGTTCTCTACTGGATCCCAGAACCACCAACCGCCCCAGCCAAGCTCATAATAAGCCCACCATGAGCCAAGCGCGATACCGACTGTTAAGAACCCCCAAGCCGCCAATGCCCATGGACGCGACCAGCGTGTCCATACCGCATCCAAACGCCCTTCCCACAATGCTGCCATACAAAACGCAAATGGCACAACCATACCCACATAGCCCATATAAAGCATCGGTGGGTGAATGATCAGACCAAAATCTTGCAATACAGGGTTTAGATCCGCGCCATCAACAGGTAGATTTGGCAATGTGCGATCAAATGGCGATGAGGTAAAGATAAGCATCGCCAGCATCATCATCTGCACGCCTGCCAATATCACCAGCACTCGCGCACGCATAGACAACGGCAACCCACGACTGAAGTAAGAGACCAGCGCACACCAAGTGGCCATGATGGTCATCCAAAGCAACAGTGAGCCTTCATGCCCGCCCCATGTCGCCGACAGCTTGTAGTACCAAGGCAGCAATGTATTGGAATGCTGAGTGACATAGACGAGACTAAAGTCGTTGTAATAAAAGCCTGCCATCAGCGCTGCAAATGAGGTAATCATTGCCGCAAATTGCGCCCATGCTAGACTTGGCGCCAAACGCTGCCAAGCGACGTGGTCACGCATGACGCCAATGGTTGGTAGTACCACCTGCAAAATCGCCAATATAAAAGCGGCCAGCAAGGCAAAATAACCCAATTCTGTGATTAACATACGGTCTAACCTTGTTTACCTTGGATACAATTAAGGGTTCACCGATGGCATTGCTAGCCACTGGCAAACGCTAATAGTCCTTTATGCGGTCATAGTTTACGGTTAAAAACTGAGGTTTCAATTGCTGTAGAAGCACATAAAACCCGCTACTATCATTGTGACGTACCAATATGAATGATTGATACAAAATGCTTATCTGTTGTTAATTTTACATTTTTTAGTTATTCAAAGCTTATTCAATACAGCCGTTCATGACTAATTAAAAATACTTATTGATGCATTATTGCATCGAGGGGAAAAATACTAACACTAAATGCAACCAACCTGCTAGAAAACCAGTCAAACCGCCCAAAACAATCAACGTCATCTCATCCTCGCGGAAAGCTGGACGTAACAGATTTTGAAACTCATTTGGCGTGAGCGCACGTATTCTATCGCGAAACAGACCAAATATTTTACTGGCTCGGCTTTCATTTAGCTCAGGATCTCGCAGTGGTACCATCGTCGCGACAATAGATTTGTCGATAATGGTATTTTTGAGTTGTCCATAATCACGGCGACCCAACCCCACACGTAATGTCGTGCTAATCACTGGTGACTCTAGCACCGTATATAAATGTGACTTCATCAAATCACGCGTTTGCGCTGAGCGGTCACCATACATCATCTCATTCATGATGTTTTCTAGAGTGACCAAATCCTTTACCACAATTTCAGCAAAAACCTCAGAAACTTCCTCTTGGCGCTTCATAAAGCCGCCTTGTAAGCGATACTTTGCGATATGCGGTATGACGGGTTTGATAAATGGAAAGCGACTCTGCACCGTAAACAGCTTCAAATAAGGTATAAAGTGCGGCTCTACTGGATTAAACACCATCCAAATGGCAATCCAATTGGTGAGAAAACCCCAAATTGCGGCAAAGAACGGAACGGTCCAATGCTGCGGCACCACCAAAAATATAAACATCTGGATAATACCAAATACCAGACCAATCAAAGCACTGATATGCCAGATAAAATCGATCTCTTTTTGGCCGACCTTTAAAAACATATTGACCATCAGGCGACGATCGTTTTCCATGGTATTGACAATCATTTTACGCATATCGACCAAGTCTTCGACATGATAAGTCAAATCTGTCACAAGCGACTGCATAATACTAGGGAGCTCTTTATGGGCTTGCGCATAGACACGACGCTTTAGGGCGTAAGGTAGATTACCCCATAATGCTGGCGAGTGATCCAGCATAATCTCATCAATCAATGGCTCAAGGTTTTTGTCTACCGTATCAGTGACAAATATCGCCATTTGCTCAGGCTCCATCGCCTTAAAAAACTCATCAAGTGAACCGAGTTTTGAGAGCGTCTGGTCAACGATAACCCCTGATATCTTGCCCGCTTTGCGCGGAACAATACCTTGCCAACCGATACCTGGCAGCCCAAAAAATGGGAAGTTAGGAATACGAATACCCCAAAACTTGACCGGATAGAACAGCATCTTGAGCGCCATCCACACATGTACCCAAGTGACGAATGCCGTCACTGGTGGGATGGTCAGCATGGCAAAGAACTCTGGGTGTTCAGCTATCGTCTGCCATAATGAATTTACGTCCATGACTTATCTAGTCCCTGACAGGTTGATTGTCGTTGCTAATATTGTCGTTACTGATAACGAGACTTTAGCAAAATGAGAACGTTTCAAAAGACGCTCCGCCCATAATAACTACTATAAAATAAATCGCCTGATTTTAGCATACTTGCCATTTATTAGCACATATAGACCAGCGGCAAGTTGTGACTAAAGATGACATGGTTCGTATCGTCTATTAACCAACAAAAAACTAAATATAATCCAGGGCTTGGTCAGTAGATAATCAATACAAAATATATGACTGAGTACTGCGTCTGCTCATTTGTTCTGTTATAATTTGTAGTGCAATAACAAAGACTACCTGCGTATAAATGACTGCATGACGATTTCACACCATACCCTTCTATGTGATTGAAACCATTTGCATTATCTTTTAGACTCACCGCACTTTGGTTAACCAACCTGCCCTCTTATTTTTCTTTTATTGACTCACTGACCGTTTGGGCTCTGATCTTCTATGAATAAACCGATAACTCCCAATACCGAACAGGTCAACAGTACCTTTACCAATCGTATTATCATCTTTGGGATTATAATATTGATTGGTTTGGGCGGTTTGATAACACGTTATGGGTATTTGCAAGTCTACGCTCATGATCAGTACACAACACAAGCCGATAACAACCGTATCAAACTGATATCTGCGCCGCCTAGTCGTGGGTATATCTATGATCGTAACGGAGTAATATTGGCAGACAATCAGCCTGTATTTACAGCGATGCTCAGCCCTGATGAGGTGGAAAATCCTGAGCGTACACTGCATCTGCTCGCGCCGATTTTTGATTTAACCGATACAGATATTACTGATATCTTGGCGCGTCTAAGTAAAAATAAAAATGACCCTGTGACGATTAAGATTGATTTAACAGAAGCACAGTTGGCTCAATTTAGTGAGCGTAAGCCATTCTTCCGCGGGGTCTCTATTCAGAGCAAGCTTACGCGCTCTTATCCTTATGATGAGCTGTTTGCTCATGTCATCGGCTATGTCGGACGTATCAATGACAAAGAGTCAAAGCGTATTGATAAAGACCGTTACGCTGGTACTGACTTGATTGGTAAGATTGGTATCGAAGACTACTACGAAGATATTTTGCTTGGGCAACCGGGTTATCAATCGGTAGAGACAGACGCACATGGGAATATCTTACGTCAATTGGATACCAAGCCGCCGATAGCGGGTAACGATATTACATTGAGCTTGGATTATGGTTTGCAAACCATCGCCCAGCAGCAACTTGATGGACGCCGCGGTGCAATCGTTGCTATAGACCCAAAAAACGGTGACGTCTTAGCATTTGTTAGTAATCCAAGCTACGACCCTAACCCTTTTATATCAGGTATTTCTTTCAAAGACTACGACGATCTGCGTGAAGATTTGGATCAACCACTGTATAACCGTGCGCTACAAGGTACCTACCCACCTGGCTCTACTATCAAACCGTTCGAAGGTTTGGGCGGTATTCATTATGGTCTACGCGATTGGAACAGCACTATCTACGACCCTGGTTATTTTAGCTTACCTGGTGATACGCATCGATTCCGCGACTGGAAACGTGGCGGTCATGGCACGGTAGATCTGAAAAAATCCATCGCGATGTCGGTCGATACTTATTATTATAAGTTGGCTTATGAAATGGGTATACAGCGTCTGCACGACTGGATGGTACGCTTTGGTTTTGGTGAAGATACTGGTATTGATTTGCCTAATGAAAAATCAGGCATCATGCCATCACCAAAGTGGAAAAAAGACACTTACGATAAAGATTGGCTACCGGGCGAAACCATCTCGGTCAGTATTGGACAAGGGTATTTCTTGGCAACACCATTACAGATTGCCAACGCTACAGCCATGACAGCCAGTAAAGGTCAGCACATTACTCCGCATTTATTAAAGAGCAGTGACGGTGCCGCGGACGTCAAAATTATCACTAAGCCAGATGGTAAAATCGACTATAACGGTAAGCCGTCTGACTGGTTGCGTATGCATGATGCGATGGAAAGCGTGGTAGAAAATGGTACAGGACGCGGTATCTATACCCCGCGCTATCGTATCGCTGGTAAAACAGGTACTGCACAGGTGAAATCTATTGCGCAGGGCAAACGCTACGATAAGTCAGCAATAGATAAGCGCCACTGGGATCATGCTTGGTTTAATGGTTTTGCGCCAGTAGAAGACCCGCAGATTGCCCTTGCGGTATTGGTCGAAAATGGCGGCGGTGGTAGTGCTGTTGCAGCGCCTATTGGCCGTGCTCTATTTGACTACTGGATGCTACAACGCAAAACTGATCCGATATTGCCGCCGTCCGCTGATGAGCTAAAAGTCATTAAACGCCAAAAGGCTTTTGAAAAAGCGATGCGTGATGCCATTCGTGATAAAGAAGCAAAAGCATTGGAAGAGAAAGAAGCCGCGGAAGCTGAAGCGGCAGCAGCAACGTCTGAGTAACTAGACGTTTAAGCAGTTAATAGTATAAAAAGTAAAACCTAGTGAAATAAGACTTAGTAAAGTAAAACCTAGCATAGAATTGGTAAGCGAGACACAATAATGAAAAAAGCCTCAAATGGACGCGCACCAAAGAATAACCGTAAGACGAAAAGTGCGGCAGCGGGTGATGTGCGCATTATCGGTGGTCAGTTTAAGCGCCGTATTGTAAGTTTCATTGATGCAGATGGCCTGCGCCCGACCCCAGATCGCTTGCGGGAGACTTTATTTAACTGGCTACTCGCTGACATTCATGACGCCCATGTACTCGATAGCTGCGCTGGCAGTGGCGTACTAGGATTTGAAGCACTATCTCGCGGTGCGGCCCACACAACATTTATCGAAATCAATCCAGCACAAAGTAACATGCTACGTCAGAGTGCTGAGCAATTACGTCTTGAAGCTGCTGCTTACCAAATCATCACTGGCACTGCTAAGCAAGTATTACGTCAAGAGCAACTGACTGCACGCCTTTTTGACATTGTATTTATCGATCCACCTTATGCTCAGGATTTATGGCAGCCTATTTTGACTGCGCTTATTACCAATGCCTTAATCAATACTGAAACACTAATTTATTTAGAAGCTGATAAAGATTTGTCAGCACAGCTTAAGCAATTGGAAGCGTCGCTAAATGAGAATTTAGCCTCTCAATCGAGCGTTACTCAGCAACCAATCACTTTTGAATGCTTGAAACAAACCAAAGTCGGACAAGTTGTCGCTGGACTTTATCGTCTATCATCGTCATAATTGTCGGGTTAATGAAAGCCGTTAACGTATTTTACAAATGTTTAGAACCGCTAAAAACTGGCCGACGCTGCAGTTTAATGTATATAAGGCGAAAATAAACCCCAATGCAGCTTGCAAGCGTAGGCGCTACTGCTTATAATGTGCAGTCTGTTTTTTGAGAGCCCCGTTCCCAGCTAAACTCTCAACGAATTCTAATTTTAAGGTTTTATCATGAAAACACTTAGTGCAAAACCAGCTGAAGTGACCCATGACTGGTATGTCGTAGATGCTGACGGCAAAACCCTTGGTCGCTTAGCCACTCAAATCGCAACTCGCTTACGTGGCAAGCACAAGCCTTCTTTTACTCCGCACGTTGATACTGGTGACTTTATTGTTGTCATCAATGCTGACAAAATCACGGTAACGGGTAAAAAAGCACAAGACAAAAAGTACTATCGTCACAGTGGCTACCCAGGTGGTATTAAAGAAACCAACTTCAATAAGTTGCTTGCACATAAGCCTGAAGATGTTCTACACAAAGCAGTTAAGGGTATGCTTCCAAAGGGCCCTCTTGGCTATGCGATGATCAAGAAGCTGAAACTTTATGCGGGTACTGATCATCCACATACTGCACAGCAACCTAAAGAACTAGACATCTAAGGATATACTTATGGAACGCAATTACGGAACTGGTCGCCGCAAGACGTCTACTGCTCGTGTATTTTTATCAAAAGGTACTGGTAGTATCGTTGTTAACGGTAAGCCACTTGACGAATACTTCAGCCGTGAAACTTCACGCATGGTTGTACGTCAGCCATTAGAACTACTAGACTCTGTTAACGCATATGACTTATATGTAACTGTTGCAGGCGGTGGTATTAGTGGTCAAGCTGGCGCAATCCGCCACGGCATCACACGTGCATTAATCGAAGCTGACGAAACTTTGAAGCCTGCCCTAAAAGCAGCTGGTTTTGTTACTCGTGATTCACGTCAAGTTGAACGTAAGAAACTGGGTCTACGTAAAGCACGTAAACGTCCACAGTTCTCAAAACGTTAATCAAAACTATCTCTTATATTTTTGCTGCTGTTGTCTTTTTCTCAGAGCTTCAGTAGCAAAGTTAAATAAGAGTCTGGTTTTGCAAAACCTTATAAGCTGGTCACAGCTTATAAGGTTTTTTTATGCCTACTGATAGCGTGTTGATTATCCGATTGTCTTCATCAAACCAGCTTTGTTTTACGGCAATAACTAACATGAGTGCCTTGTTTCAACGCTGCAAAGTAGAGCGTCTGTAGAAATTCTAACTTGCAAAGCATTAAACGCTACCCCATCATATCAGTAACTTTTTATTATTTGCCATGATGCCTCAAACCGTGCTGCAGAAGGATATTATGAAAGCGCCAGAACAATTTGACCCTAGCAAACCATCTGCCAATAGCAGCGTGCCGCCTAGCATGAAACAGTCGGCTAAGTCGCCTGCGATACCTGCTGGCACACCGACAATTACCCAAAATCATAAGCGTACAGCGCAAGCAGATAACAAGCCATTTCAGTGGCAGTTTTTATCACCAAAGAATTGGGGCATTTGGTTATTATTCTTAATAATGCTACCAATGATATATCTGCCACTACGTTGGCAGTTTTGGCTAGGTCGTAAGCTTGGTATATTGATTTATAAAGCTGCTGGCTCGCGTAGACGCGATACGCTAATCAATCTGAAGCTGGCATTTCCAGAAAAGCCCGAAGCTGAACGTGAACTAATGGCCAAGCAAGTATTTGTCAATCAAGGCATTGGTGTGTTTGAAACGTTATGCGCTTGGTTCAGGCCAAATATATTTACTAGAACTGTTTCCATTTCAGGGCTACAGCATATTGTTAATGCGCAAAATGAGCAGCGACCAGTTATCCTGCTCGGTGCACATTATACGATGCTAGATTTGGGTGGACTATTATGTGCGCAGTTTTTCCCAGTAGATTGTATGTATCGTACGCAAAACAACCCTTTGCTGGACTGGATTATCTATAATGGTCGTACCAATATATTTGGTAAGCAAATCTCTAGTCGTGATATGCGAAGCTTAGTTACTTCTATCAAAGCAGGACACGTCATTTGGTACTCTCCTGACCAAGACTATGGCCTTAAGCAAGGGGTCATGGCACCATTTTTCGGTGTGCCCGCCGCGACTATCACTGCATCGCGTCGCATGGCAAAACTGGGTAGCAAAGCAAAGCCACCAGCTGTCATGGCATTGCATACTTATCGGCAAACGCCTGACAACTTGCCGCGTGGTAAACGTCCCCATTATCATTTAACAATTACGCCAGAATTAGACAACTATCCAAGTAAAGATGAAGTCGCTGATGCCACTCGGGTCAATGAAGTTTTAGAAGGGCTCATTCGTATTGATCCTACGCAGTGGATGTGGTTCCATCGTCGTTTTAAACATGGGCCAAACGGTCGTACTGATATCTATAAGTAAGCCTTTATTCCCAAAAATACTGGTGAAGTTTGCTATACTTTGCGGCTAATATTTTGCATTTTAGCTATGCACTGATAATAATTTTATAAACAAAATAACGGATTTTCCATGAGCAATAACAGTACTCCTGACAATCAAACTTCTGATACTTCAACCGAAGCTAAGCGCATCTTGACTGGTATCAAACCAACTGGTATTCCACATTTAGGTAACTATGTTGGCGCGATTCGTCCAGCGATTGAGTCTATTCAGAACAGTGATCATGAAGCGTTTTTCTTTTTGGCAGACTACCATGGCATTATCGGTTGTTATGACCCTGCTATCATTCATGAGTCGACGAGAGCCATTGCCGCTACGTGGATTGCTTGTGGTCTAGACCCAGAGCGCGTCACGTTCTATCGTCAGTCAGACGTGCCTGAGATTCCAGAACTTGCTTGGATTTTGAACTGTTCATGTGCCAAAGGTTTGATGAACCGCGCCCATGCCTATAAAGCAGCCGTTGATATCAATACAGAAAAAGCCGATGTCGATCCTGATCAAGGTGTCACCATGGGTCTATTCGGTTATCCCGTGCTAATGGCGGCTGATATTTTGATGTTTAATGCGACCCACGTGCCTGTTGGTCGTGACCAAGTGCAGCATATCGAGATGGCGCGTGATATCGCAGGTACTTTTAATCATCGTTATAAGTCGCTTTTCACGCTACCGTCAGCAGTCGTTGATAACGATATACCGCTGCTTACTGGGCTTGATGGCCGCAAGATGAGTAAGAGCTATAGCAATACGATTCCCCTATTTGGTGAGCCAAATCCACAAGTTAGTCCTGAAAAACAAATGCATAAAGCCATCATGAAAATTGTGACTAACTCACAGCTACCTGATGAGCCAAAAGATCCTGATGATTCAGCTATCTTTGAGATTTATAAAGCATTTGCGACCCCTGAAGAGATTGCTGATATGCGTGCGCGTTATGCCGCTGGTATTGGCTGGGGTGACGCTAAGCAAGCTCTGTTTGATAAGATTAATGACGAAATCGCGCCATTCCGTGCACGTTATGAAGAGCTGATGGCCAATCCAAAAGAGCTAGAAGAAATCTTGCAGATGGGTGCGGATAAAGCCCGTCGCCATAGTCGTAAGCAACTAGACAAAGCTCGCCGTGCTATCGGTATCCGTCCGCTTGCTAAGCTTAAATAATCGTTGCTGGAATAGTCGTTTTACTGGCGCAATTTATTATCAAAGCGGGTGCTAAACGTGCAAACTGAACCAAACACCAAACAGGCGGCTTTGTCTAAAGCCGCCTTATCTGCTATGGCTGATTCAACTTCTGAGCCTATGGACAATCAGAATGAGCCTGATGAATCAGTCAACCATGATATGTCGCTACGTATCTATCAAACGCCTGTGCAGCATTTGCCAGACGATCTTTATGTCCCACCGCAAGCATTTGCTATTTGGTTAGAGCAGTTTGCTGGTCCATTGGATTTTCTATTGTATTTGGTCAAAAAGAACAACGTCGATTTGACCCAAATGCCTATTCTGCCTATCACTGAGCAGTACTTAGCTTATATCGGTGAATTGGATACCGAGCACTTTGAATTAGCGGGTGATTATCTTCTTATGGCATCAACGCTCATCGCCATCAAAACCGAACTGCTATTGCCTGCCCCTGATACCCCAACCGACGAGCGTGATCCAAAAGCAGAACTGATCGAACGCCTCGAAGAGTACGCGCAAATCAAGGTAGTCAGTCAGCGCTTAGACAATCTAGTACGTCTAGAGCGCGATGTGTTTTTGGCAATGGTTAGTATGCCTGATCAAGACGTTATGAATGCGGAACTGCCAAGCTACTCACCTAACTTGCTGATTGATAGTTTATTTAAAATGCAGCTACAGCCTGACTATCAAATGCATACGATCAAAGTTGATGCAGTACCACTTGCCGATCGTATTGCCAGTATTAGCAGGCAATTAAGTACAGATGGGGCGCACTCCTTTTATGAGCTACTAGACAAGGCACAAGGTAAAATAGGCGTGGTCGTGAGTTTTGTCGCCGTACTTGAGCTTATAAAGCGGCAGTTAGTTGGTGTGGTCAATATTGAGACAGATAGCGGTATCGTCAACTCTGTTTCCAATAATTCTGATCAGACTAATATGAATAATGAATCCACAAATCTCACATTACAGTGGCTAGCCTAGTAGGCTCTAAGATTGTCTCCTAGCCCATTCTCTATCAAAATCACAATATTGAAATAAGAGCATACTTTAGATGGTAGATATTGAAGACCCAAAGCAACATGACGAGACCCAAGAACCAATAACTATGACTACATCTCCACCAGCTGACGCGCAGCATGATTCTTTGGAAGAGATGAGTAAACGTATCGAAGTGCTGCTGCATGCCTCAGAGGCACCGCTGACCGCTCACGCATTAAAAAAACATTTGTCATTATCTACTAAAGAATTAAAGCAAACCTTAGAAGTGCTGCAACAACGCTTAGATATAGGTGTGCTTAAGCTACATGAGACCGCCAGCGGTTATCGCTTACAGATATCTGATGACTATAGCAGTTTAATCCAGCGTACTTTCCCGCAGCGTCAAGAACGCCTGAGCCAAGCTTTACTTGAAACCCTAAGTGTCATTGCATACAAGCAACCTGTGACACGCAGTGATATCGAGCATGTACGCGGAGTAACATTATCGAGCAATATACTGCGCCAGTTATTTGATAAAGGATGGATTGTGGAGAAAGGCTTTAAAGATACTTTAGGTCGTCCTGCGTTGCTTCATACTACTGCGCAGTTTTTAGATGCGTTTGGATTAAGCCATTTAGATGAACTACCACCTATGCCAGATATGGAAACCATACGAGCTATGTCTTAAGTTTTCTGCTGAACAAACTATAGTTACTCACATAAAAAAGGACAGACCTCATAGGATCTGTCCTTTTTATTATGTTGCTAATTTTGAACTGATATCAAAACCTAGCAATATCTATGTTAATTACTGATTAATCACATCAACACCCTTTGATGGTGTAAATTTAAACTGACTGCTACCGATACTTGGGTTCATTTTGATACCGCTAAACTTGATAGAAGTTGTTTGACCCAAGGTATCATTCAATACCATCATGACAGGTTTGCCACCACTAAAGCTTATTGAAAGACTTTTGAAACTTGCGCTGTCTGACTTAGGATAGAGCACATAGTAGTTCTTGTTGTCATATGGCTGAGTGATTTTAAAGTTTTGATCAATCTTGCTTGGATCACCTGACAGTAGTAACGCTGGTGTATTACCTACTTGACTGTCAACATTCTGCTTAGTCGCTTGCTCTAAATCCTTGTCATAAACCCACATAGAGTTCCCATTAGCAACGATAAGCTGCTCTGATGGTGACTTGGTTTCCCAGCGGAAGTTATTTGGACGTTGAACACTCATAGAGCCTGTAAACGTACCACTACTCGCGCCTTTAGTTGTTTGACTAAAATTGGCTGTCATACTCTTGGTATTGGTCAGCAATTTGTTCAAACGTTTAGCAGCTGTTAGGTTGTCAGCAGGAGCTGCTGTAGCCGTTTGAGTCAATGCCATCATTGGCGCTGCGACACCTAGCGATGTCATTAATACACCTGCTAAAGCCCCACTCATCATTTTTTGTTTGGTTGATTTTTTCGTAGATAAGTTCATCATAAATCCTCTCTAAAAAAGCATAATCGCTTTAAAGTTGTCGCTAAAAATAAAATATTCTATTGAAATTTTTGTTTTCTATAAATACTGATTTTACCAAGCTAAAGCTGGTAACTATCAGCAATGGCAACAGTGTGCCAGTTTTTTTATTACGCGCCTAGTCATGATTTGCAATCTTTACTACGGCTGCCATACACGCTTGTAACCAATACAGTTACACGGTAAAAGTTTGCATTTATAATTATTAGCTACAGTAATTATGCTAATAGTGGCTTTAAAGATATCGCTTAGAATTATTATTAATTTATATCACCTTACAAGCGTAAAAAGCCCTTACTACCATAAGGCAGTAAGGGCTTTTTTAATTATCTGATCATTTTATTCAACGAATAAAACGATCTAAATAGATAATTATGCGTTTTCAACCGTAACATAACGACGGTTAAATTTACCTTTGGTCGCAAACTTTACAACACCGTCATTCAGTGCAAATAAAGTATGGTCACGACCCATGCCAACGCCTTCGCCTGCGTGGAATTCTGTACCACGTTGACGAACGATGATGTTACCAGCTGTGATAGCTTGGCCACCAAAGATTTTTACGCCTAGCATTTTTGGGTTTGAATCACGACCGTTACGGCTCGAACCGGCAGCTTTTTTATGTGCCATGAGAAAATCTCCTTGTTAATTTGACTTATCGCTGATGCGATAACTCTTAAGCATTTAGTGCGCTATTTAGCAATAATTGCTAAATGGATAATTAGGCATTAATCGCTTTGATTTTTAACAAGGTGTACCATTGGCGGTGACCTTGTTCTTTGTGATAATGCTTACGACGGTTGTGCTTGATGATACGGATTTTTTCGCCGCGACCATGCTCAACAACTTCAACTTCTACGCTAGCGCCGTCAACAACAGGCTGACCGATTTTGACGTTATCGCCGTCAACAACCATCAACACGTCTTCAAATTTGATTGTTTCGCCTTTTTCTGCTTTTAGTAGTTCAACTTTAAGCAATTCATCGACGACTACACGGTGCTGTTTACCACCAGTTTTGATTACTGCGTACATTGTATGACTCCGTTTAACCCGTGTGCCGTGGCTGATGTTATACCAACGCTTTTACGACGAACACGACAGGGAAAAATTAAAGGCAAGATTTTACGTCTTTTTGCTCATAAAAGCAAGCCGCGCCTCTTGTTTTTGCAAGGTGGTTACACTAATGACCATCTCTCATTTTGCTATAACTGCTGCTCATCAAAGAAAGTCGATAAACGACAATGCGAATATAAACATGAGAAATAGTAATGATAAGTGATAGATTAAGCCCAACAGCGGCCATTATAACGCATATAATCAGTTGCTTACAGTCTTTTATCAATCGCTTTTGCTTAAGCAGCCATTGTTGATAATGCCCCATAAAACTATTTATAATTCTTTTTTGTTTTTATCATTTTTATTTGGTATTTAATAGAGAGATACAGGCAGTTTTAGAGTCGATACTCTGCGTCATGTCTTACTTTATTCAACAATTGAGACGCCTAGCTATGCTATTATAAGCCAGACAATAACCCTAGGTAGGTAGCTATCCTAGCTATAGATTAGGGCTATTACCCACCCTTTTATTTTCATTAATATGACTATTTATTATGACCAGTACCCTTTTAGATAACATCTCTCCTACTTCTCAATCTACGCTGACCTATGCTGATATCCAAAATATCGTGGCGGATGATTTTGAAATTATGGACAAGCAAGTATTCGGTAGTCTGAACTCAAAAGTCCAATTGGTGATGAGCGTCTCACAGCATGTGATTAATGCAGGTGGTAAGCGGATGCGCCCGTTGATTACCTTGTTATGTGCGCGCATGCTCAATGATGCACCATCACAGCAGGCCATGCATTTGGCAGCCATTACTGAGATGCTGCATACGGCAACTTTAGTGCATGACGATGTGATTGATGAGTCAGGGCAGCGCCGTGGTAAGCCAACGGCGAATGCCACTTGGGACAATGCCACAGCAGTACTGGTCGGTGACTATCTGATTGCCCGCGCCTTTAACTTGTTGGTTGGTTTTCAAAGCTTGCCACTACTGCAGGTATTCTCAGACGGGACTTGTGATATTGCCGAAGGTGAAGTATTGCAGCTGCAACATCAGCATAACCCTGCCGCGACTGAAACCGATTATCTCAATATTATCGATGGCAAAACCTCTCGTCTGTTTATGATGGCGACCCAAGGCGCAGCTATCTTGCAAGACAAAACAGAATATATGACCGCGCTGGGCGATTTTGGTCAGCACTTCGGTAATGCCTTCCAGATTATCGACGATGTACTCGATTACAGCGGTGATAGTGAGCTAATGGGTAAAAACTTGGGTGATGATTTAGCCGAAGGCAAACCGACCCTACCGACTATTAAAGCGCTTGAATTATTAAAAGACAGTGATAAAGCAGGCTATGAGCAATTACGTGTCGCTGTACAAACGGGCAAAACACCCAATGCAGAGCAGCTTATCGAATTGGTACGCACCTCTGGCTCATTAGACTATTGTAAGCTGCGCGCTTTGGAAGAAACGAAGCTGGCACAACAAGCGCTAAGTACCTTGCCTGACAATCGTTATCGCCAAGGGCTGCACCAATTAACAGAGCTTGCCAGCGCACGTTTATTATAGTCTGACTGCTAACATTTACGCTGTGCCCATATCTGTGTCTATAAAAGTCGTCTTCGATACAGGTTTTGGCTCATTTATTTAATGGTCACATTTAACGGTTGCTAAAATAAAGGTTTTGGTTGCACATGGGATTTTTGAGGTCAAACAGGTAGGAATAACCGTCTCATATGACTTTTATAACAAAAGTTAACATTTTTTGTCATCGAAGCCTCTAGATGACTTTTTTGGTTATTCGTTGGTGTGTCGCTTGTAACCACGGCACTTAGCGCAAGATTCACAACTAAAGTCGCTGTTTTTTTTGGCAAACCCTATTCTAAAGTACTTGACTATGGGGTAACCCCATTAGTTTATAATAACTGATTAAATTTACTAATCAACTTTATGGTTTGCCTACATCTATGACGCTAAAAATCTTGCCTCATTATTGCGCATACAACCTTAGCGACCGAATATTTTGGTCATAATCCGCTACTAAAATTGGTGCTATTAAAACTGATTTTATTAACAATGCGATGAGCAAAATATGCCGAGGCACATAGCCTCAAGACTACCCATATATTTACTCTTTAAAGAATTTAATACGTTAAGATTTATTTATAAACTTTTTATACTGTCATTATTTATTTTATATTGCCGAGGACATTGATGAAGCACTCTTATCTTGCGCTTGTAATAGCATCTGTACTATCTGGAGCTGTACTGGTTGGCTGTGACAAAAACGAGGACGCCGCTGGCGCTGATGCCGCTGCACAGCAGCAGATGCCGCCTGCCGTCGTCAACGTCCAAACTGTCACTTTCGATACGGTACCTCAAGTACAAACATTTTCTGGACGTACAGCGGCTTATCAAACCGCTGACGTTCGTCCACAGGTCAACGGCGTCATTGACGAAGTACTGTTCCGTGAGGGCGGTAATGTCAAAAAAGACCAACCGATGTATCGTATCAATACGGACAACTACGCTACCTCTATTACTAGTGGAGAAGCAGCGGTCGCTCAAGCACAAGCCAATTATCAGACAGCACTGGCTAATAATGCCAATGCCAAAGCTGAATTAGGCAGTCGCCAAGCGTCATTAGCTCAAGCGGTTAATGACTTCCAGCGCCTACAAGGGCTTGTGGAGATTGATGCTATCTCGAAGCAACAATACGATCAAGCACAAACGCAAGTCCGTACTGCACAAGCTGCATTAGATAGTGCACGAGCGACTGTCGGTCAAACGCAAGCAGGTATCGAAAGCGCAAAAGCGGGCATTCAAACCGCGAAAGCAGGTTTAGAGTCCAGTACTCTTGATCTGAATCGCACCATCGTACGGGCACCAATCTCAGGGCGCACAGAGCGCTCAAATGTGACGGCTGGTACTTTGGTTAGTGCCAGTCAAGCCAATCCGTTGGTGACTATCTCGCGCTTAGATCCTATCTATGTCGACATCAGTCAGTCTTCGTCTGAGCTGTTAAAATTGCGCCAGCAAATATCGGAAGGCAAAGCGCAGCCCGGTATGAACTCGGTTGAATTGGTACTAGAGGATGGCTCGGTCTATCCGGTACGCGGTAAGCTTGCGCTATCTGAAGCAAAAGTGGATGAGTCAACTGGCGCGGTTACCTTACGTGCCATCTTCCCAAACAGCAACAACATCTTGCTGCCAGGTATGTATGTGACTGCCCGCTTGACCCAAAGTGTCATTACCAATGCGGCATTAGTCCCGCAAAGCGCAGTGACACGTACACCTAAGAGTGAGACGCAAGTCTATATCGTCGATGAAAACAACAAAATCCAAGTACGTCCAGTTACTATTAATGGTACTTACAACGGACAGTGGGTTGTCACTGACGGTCTAAAAGCAGGTGATAAAGTGGTGGTGATTGGCGGCTCAAAAGTCAAACCTGAACAAGAGGTAGTCGCTAAGCCACTCGAAAACGCCAATCCAGCACCATCTGCAAAAGGACAAGGCGCGCCAAACGCCAAAACGCCTCAGCAAGCTGCAAAAACGGTGGATAAGCCAGCTGGTAACGAAACTTCTGCTAAGAAACCTACAGAAATCGCTGCTAACTAATTCCATTCAAAGATAGGAAGACTTAGGGATATACTATGTCACGTTTTTTTATTAATCGCCCTATTTTTGCATGGGTTATGGCTATTTTGGTCATGCTCATCGGGGTGATATCGGTTATTAATCTACCGATCGAACAGTATCCACGTATTGCACCGCCGACTATTTCGGTCAGTGCAAGCTATCCTGGTGCTAATGCACAAACCGTAGAAAACTCAGTAGTACAGATCATTGAGCAGCGTATGAAAGGCCTCGATGGTCTGATGTATATGTCGTCATCGAGCTCGTCAAATGGTAGTGCTTCAGTGACGCTTACCTTTGAAAACGGCACAGATCCTGACACAGCTCAAGTACAAGTACAGAACAAACTGCAAGCAGCGATGAGCTCCTTGCCTGAGTCTGTTCAGCGTCAAGGTGTCAACGTCAATAAATCGTCTAGCAGCTTTTTGATGGTGCAAGCATTTATTTCTGAAGATGGCACCATGGATCGGGCAGATATTGCCGATTATATTAACTCTAATGTCGTCGATTCGATCAGTCGTGTAGAGGGTGTGGGTGAAGTTCAGGTCTTTGGTTCTACTTATGCGATGCGTGTTTGGTTAGACCCATCACGCCTACGTAGCTACAACATGATACCTTCAGATGTCGTCAATGCGATACGAGCACAGAATGCTCAGGTATCTGCTGGTCAATTGGGTCAAGCACCTGCCGACACAGACAAACAAGTTATCAACGCCACTGTTACTGTACAAAGCTATCTTCAAACGCCTGAAGAATTTAAAAACATTCTACTAAAAACAGATACCTCAGGCGCACAAGTGCGCTTAGGCGATGTGGCAGATGTCGAGATTGGCAGTGAAAACTATAGCGTTGTCTCTCTCTACAATGGTCAAGAAGCAGCCGGTTTAGGTATTTCACTCGCTGGTGGCGCAAACGCCCTTGAGACTCGTGAAGCCGTCGGCGCACGTATGGCTGAGCTGGAAAAAAACTTCCCAATTGGTCTAGCCTCAGTCGTTCCGTATGACACCACACCATTTGTACGCTTGTCTATCGAACAAGTCGTTATGACCCTCATTGAAGCGATTGTGTTGGTATTTATCGTTATGTTCATTTTCTTACAGAACTGGCGTGCCACCATTATCCCGACCCTTGCCGTACCTGTCGTACTCTTGGGTACCTTTGCAGTGTTGTATATTGCAGGCTTTAGTATCAACGTCTTGACCATGTTTGCCATGGTATTGTCCATCGGTCTGTTGGTCGATGATGCGATCGTCGTCGTAGAGAACGTCGAGCGAATACTAGAAGAAGATCCTCACATCTCTATCAAAGATGCAACTATCCAGTCGATGGGTGAAATCAGTAAAATCGTTATTGGTATTGCGCTTATCTTGTCTGCAGTATTCGTACCGATGGCCTTCTTTGGTGGCTCAACAGGTGTGATTTATCGTCAGTTCTCTATTACGCTGATTACCAGCATGGTGCTCTCTGCCATGGTCGCGCTTGTATTTACCCCTGCCCTATGTGTGACATTGCTGAAACGTGGCAAAAGTCATGAAAAAGGCAGTACCGAAAAGCAAAAAGGCTTCTTCGGTTGGTTCAACCGCGGCTTCTTCAAACTTAGCCGTTCGTACGAAAACTTTGTCGGCAAAAGTATTCGTTTTAAATGGTTATACATGATTGGCTACGCAGCCATTATCGGTATCATGGCGGTCGTATTCTTACGTATTCCAGGCTCGTTTTTACCAGAAGAAGATCAAGGCATTATGTTTACCTTGGTTCAGCTTCCGGCTGGCTCTACGTTAGATGAGACGCAAGACGTATTGGATAAAGTTAGAAACTATTACGATACCCAAGAAACTGATAATATCGCTTCGGTCTTTACCATTGCAGGCTTTAGTTTTGCAGGTCAAGGTCAGAATATGGGTCTAGCGTTTGTGCGCTTATCAGACTGGGAGGAACGCTCGGGCGATGAAAATACCGCTCAGGCTGTCGCTGGTCGAGCGATGGGGTACTTCTTTACTCAGATAAATGAAGCTCAAGTATTTGCCATTGTACCGCCAGCCATTACTGAGCTTGGTAATGCCAGTGGTTTTGATTTGATGCTACAAGACAGTGGCAACCTCGGGCACGACGGATTACTTGAAGCCCGTAACATGCTCTTAGGGATGGCAGCACAGAACGATCAAGTCGCTGGTGTACGTCCAAACGGTCAAGAAGACTCACCGCAGCTCAAGGTCAATATCAACCAAGAGCAAGCAGCCGCTTATGGTCTATCATTGAGTAATATCAATAGCGTCATCTCGACTGCATGGGGCTCAAGCTACGTCAACGACTTTATCGATCGTGGCCGTATCAAACGTGTCTATGTACAAGGTGAAGCCAGCAGCCGTACCAACCCTGATGACATTGGTAAGTGGTATGTACGAAACGAGACGAATGATATGATTTCATTTGATGCCTTTTCGACCAGTGAATGGCAGTCAGGCTCACCGCGTCTGACCCGCTATAACAGCTTACCATCAATGAATATCCAAGGTAGTGCAGCCCCAGGTTTGAGTACTGGTGAAGCCATGAGCTCAATGGAAGCCATGATAGACAAATTACCTGAAGGCATCAGTTACGAGTGGACGGGTATGTCATTGGAAGAGCAAAAATCAGGTGCCCAGGCGCCGATGCTTTACGCGCTTTCAATCTTAGTCGTATTCTTGTGCTTGGCGGCACTATATGAGAGCTGGTCTATCCCCTTCTCTGTCCTATTGGTTATTCCACTTGGGGTATTGGGTGCGGTGATATTTACGTGGTTACGAGGCTTCGCCAACGATATCTACTTGCAAGTAGGTCTACTGACGGTGGTTGGTCTATCGGCTAAAAACGCCATCTTGATTATCGAGTTTGCTAAAGACCATCAAGAGGAAGGCTATAGTCTAAAAGATGCGGTCATGACGGCGGCACGCCAACGTCTGCGTCCAATTATCATGACCTCACTTGCCTTTGGTCTGGGTGTTGTGCCATTATTCTTGGCGAGCGGCCCAGGTTCAGGCAGTCAAAACGCCATCGGTACCAGTGTGGTTGGCGGTGTCGTAACGGCAACCTTGTTAGGCATCTTCTTTATCCCGATGTTCTACATTTGGGTACGCAGTGCGTTCCCGTACAAATATGCCAACAACAAGCCAAATGATAAAGGCGATGGCGGCGATGACAATGGTACGCCTGGTCCGCAGAACCCAACTCCCTCTGAGAGTTATCAGCCTGCAAGCTTTGGAGATAATACACAATGAGTTCACAACCTTTTACTACTAACTCAGCAGCGGTAGTCACAACTACTGCTCATGTGCGCCCAATGTCAGGCGAACAGGCAGCGCTGGTTGCTAGATTTGCGAGCCCAACTATTGCACGAGTGCGCAGAAATAGTGTTCGCTTAATCAGCTTAACGGCTTTAGCGATGAGCATGGCGGCTTGTAATACCATTCCAAAAGCCGATAGCCGTCCTGTACTTGCCGAGCCTAACATCCCTATCGAACAAAGCTACGGTGCCTTTGATAAGGAAACGGCCAGTAACGCAGCCCAGCCTAGTATTGCGGGACAACGCTGGCAGAACTTCTATAGCGATGAGCGCCTAAAAGGGCTAATTGCATTAGGATTAGAGAACAATAAAGACTTTGAGAGCGCACGCCTAGCTATCGAAAAAGCACGAGCGCAATATCAAATCACCGATATTAACGATCTGCCGACCATCAATGGTAGTGGTGGTTACACGCGCCAAGCACAGAACAGAACGGACAAAAACCCCAATAGTAGTTATAACGTCAACCTAGGGTTGGCCAACTATGAGCTGGATTTTTGGGGTAAGATTGCTAGTCTAAAAGACCAAGCTTTGCAAAATTTCTTGGCGACCACCGCAGCCAAAGATTCGACGCAGATCAGTCTGATCAGTAACATTGCCCAAAGCTATGCCAATCTAAGCTATAGCTTAGCGCAGCTTAAGTTGGCAGAAGCCACGGTTGAGAGTCGTGAACGATCGTTATTCATTGCGACCAAACGGTTTGAGGCAGGGATTGATCCTAGACTGCCTTCGTTGCAAGCCAGTGCTTCTTTAGAGAATGCTAAACTTGCCGTATTGCGGGCGCAGAGCAGTATCTTGACCTCGCGTAATGCCCTGCAATATTTGATTGGTGCGCCGATTCCTAACGAGCTGATTCCAACGCCTGCCGTTAGCAATATAACTAGCCAGAAAATCTTTAATGCTGGCCTACCAAGTGAGTTGTTGCGCTATCGTCCTGACGTCCTGCAAGCGGAATACAACCTAAAAGCCGCTGGTGCCAATATAGAAGTGGCACGTGCCTCTTACTTCCCCTCTATTAGCCTAGCGAGTAGTATTGGTGTCAGTAGCGGTAGCTTAGATGACTTATTCAAGAGCGGCGCTGTCGGCTGGTCATTCGGCCCAAGTATTAGTGTCCCAATCTTTGATGCAGGTCGTTTAGATGCAGAATATGATGTGGCCAGAATTGAACGTGAGCAAACGCTTGCCAACTATGAAGGTTCTATTCAAACGGCATTCCGTGAAGTCTCGGATGTACTAGCGACACGCGCCACCTTGGGTGAGCAGCTAGAAGCACAGTATCGTCTACAAGATAACTTTGAGCAGACTTATCAAATTGCCGATGCACGCTTTAAAGCCGGTATCTCAAACTATCTAGATGTACTCGATGCCCAGCGTTCGCTATTCTCGACCCAACAAGGCATCCTAGATTTAGAGCTACAGAAAATCGTTAGCCAGATTGAGTTGTACCAAGCGCTTGGTGGCGGTGCGAACCTTGATGTACCGTCTGTCATTCCTGTACCGCAGCACACCAACTTGGCACAGATTGTCACTGGAACTGCTACTAGTGCAAAAACCAAAGCGACAAATGCCATCAAAGCAGCTGGTTCAGCGCGTGTGACTACGCCACAAGAAGCTGTCGCCATTAAGCAGTCGCAAGCGGTAGAAACGACTACTTTCAAACCGACTGCTATCGTCGATGTGAATGAAGATGGTAAGAAGGATGCCGCTGTCGGTGTGGTCACTGAAGAGACTCGCTTCAATAACAATAGTGTTGAGCAAGTTCCTGTGACTCAGATTAATGAGCCTTAGGCTATTCTGAAACCTTTGTTTGATGACGTTGCTTACGCATTACGTTGACAGTCGATAAATACAATCAGCCCTGCCGACTTGGTAGGGCTTTTTGCTTTCGCCAGCTGTCTTTGGTTATAGTAGTGGCACGATATGAGCAGCAAATATAGTCAGTGAAAAGTAATATCAATACATCACGCACTATATAACAAAATCTATTTTTAGTGATTTACAACAATAATGAGTAAAACAACCATAAGTAAGGAATGATTATGAGCTATACCTTTAACCGCCAATACCCTGCCACTCGCTTGCGCCGCTTGCGTTATAACGATAATGTGCGAGCGATGATTCGCGAAGTAGAGTTACATCCCAAGCATTTTATTGCCCCTGTGTTTGTACTAGAAGGCAACAACCAGCGCGAGACGATCGCCAGTATGCCGGGTGTCGAACGCTTGTCAATTGATTTGCTAATTGATTATGCCAAAGAGCTGTTAGCAGAAGGGGTCACGACCCTTGATATCTTCCCTGTCATTGATAACGCCTTAAAAACACCTGATGGCAAATCAGCCTATGATGAAAATGGCCTCGCTGCGCGCGCAGTAACAGCCATCAAAGATGCATTGCCAGAAATGGTGGTGATGACCGATGTGGCCTTAGACCCTTACACCTCACACGGTCAAGATGGTCTGCTCGATGACAGCGGCTATGTCATGAACGATTCGACCATCGAAGTATTGGTCAAGCAAGCGCTTGTCCACGCTCGTGCTGGCGCTGATATTATCTCACCCAGCGATATGATGGATGGCCGTATCAAAGTCATGCGTGAGGCGCTTGAGTCAGAAGGCTTTGTCAATACAGCCATCATGGCTTACTCAGCCAAATACGCCTCCGCCTATTACGGCCCGTTCCGTGATGCCGTTGGTAGTGCTGGCAACTTAAAAGGTGGTCATAAAAAGCAATATCAAATGGACTTCGGCAATCGCGCTGAAGCTTTACACGAAGTCGCCATGGACATCAATGAAGGCGCTGATATGGTGATGATCAAACCCGGTCAGCCGTATTTAGACCTTATTCGTGAAGTCAAAGATACCTTTGGTGTACCGACATTTGCTTATCAGGTCTCTGGCGAATATGCCATGCACATGGCCGCCATTCAAAATGGCTGGTTAAGTGATGATGTTATCCTAGAATCTCTGATTGGCTTCCGCCGTGCTGGTGCTGATGGTATCTTGACTTATTTTGCGCTAGAGGCAGCACGCCAGCTAAACAATGCTTAAGCGCTGTTAGGTACCATTATGTAGGCTTAGACATTTTTAGCTCAAGCTCAAGCTCAAGCTCAAGCTCAAGCTCAAGCTCAAGAAAAATGATAAGCCGATTCAATGTCTTTTAACACAAAATCGCCCCAGCTGGCTTAAGTCAGCTGGGGCGATTTTTTTATGACCTTTCCGTAGCAAGTAAATGGCTTTTGCTCACGTTACTTGTCACTTAACGCAACAGTCAGCTATAGGCAAAATATCCTAAAAACGCGACAGTATTGCTGATATATCTGTATTACTTTTCAGTCACGATAGATGCTCACGATTGTGTGGTGTATTAAAATTAATAATAGGACCCACCGGTACGATACCAGTCGGGTTAATATTGGCATGACTGGTGTAATAATGCTGCTTGATATGATTCATATTTACTGTCTCTGAGATACCAGGTACCTGATATAAATCACGCAGATAGCCCCAAAGATTTGGATAGTCAACGATACGACGCAGATTGCATTTAAAGTGCCCAACATAAACAGCATCAAAACGAACCAACGTCGTAAATAGTCGCCAATCTGCTTCAGTTATGGTGCTACCTGTTAGATAACGCTGATGTGCTAAGCGCGTCTCAAGTGTATCTAATGCCGCAAATAGCTCAATCACAGCCTCTTCGTAAGCCTCTTGTGTGGTAGAGAATCCTGTCTTATACACGCCATTGTTGATAGTTGAATAGACGAAGGTATTTATATCATCAATTTCTTGTAACAACTCTGCTGGCACAAAATCACCTGCTAGCGCCCCAACCTCATCAAAGGCAGAGTTAAACATCCGAATGATTTCAGATGATTCATTACTCACGATCGTGTTTGTTTTTTTATCCCACAAGATAGGTACGGTGACACGGCCTGTATAGTCTGGCTTGGCCTTGGTATACAGCTCATAGGCATAGTCTGCATTGATAACTGGATCAGCAACGACGCCTGCACCTTCTGCAAACGTCCAACCATACTCACCCATATATGGATGTACTACAGATAGCGGAATGATGTCTTCTAAGCCTTTAAGCTTGCGGTAGATAAGGGTACGGTGTGCCCAAGGACAGGCTAGCGACACGTATAGATGATAGCGGTCAGGCTCGGCTTTAAAGCCCTCAATACCTGTAGGCCCTGCGCTACCATCTACCGTTACCCAGTTTCTAAAACCAGCATCTTCACGCTGAAAGCGGCCGCCACTCTCTTTTGTCTCATACCACTTGTCTTGCCACTGCCCGTCTACCAAGAGACCCATGTTATTCTCCAACTGTTTTTAATATTTGTTTAACGCTTAGTCAACATGACTGACTTGAAGTCATTATTATCATGATGATTACATCGCTTAGAAAGATATCATATCAGTTATAAAGGTTTAATCATTAACGTTACCCTGTTTATTAACAATAAAAACTAAACCTATTAAATTCAGTATTTAGTAAATATACACAAGAATATATCTAAATAACTAATATAAGCCTGAATAGCAGATATTATGATAATAAAAGAGGTTTATGCTAAAAAAGACTTGCAAAGTCTGGGAAACTTGCTAAAATGCTCAACCTAAATAGGCGTATAGCTCAGTTGGTTAGAGCGCTACCTTGACATGGTAGAGGTCGTTGGTTCGAATCCGATTACGCCTACCAGATTCGAAAAGCCCCAATCTTAAGATTGGGGCTTTTTTTTGTCCGTAAAATATGGGCTGTGGAGAAAAAGGAAACTATACGTCGATTCAAATTATCTCTTTTCTCACTTTCAGCAAACATCATCAAAAAACGTGTGTGCCTAAATTGTGCCTAAGTTGCGCCTGCTCTCTATTTTGCCTTTCTTTCAGAGTAGCATTTTCGACATCTACCCTAAATTATCTAAAACACTCTCAATATTTATTTACTTCTCTTTATCTAGCGAGTCGTTAGGTACATAAGTAAATAAATCACCTACTTCAATATCTAGTGCCTCACAAATTTTATCCATAGTGTCAAAATCTATTCTTGAAGTCTGTTCGTTATAGATCTTGTGCACTGTCGACTTGCTAATTCCTGTCATTCTTATTAGATCTGCCACCTTCATACGTCGTTCAGCTAGTAGCACTGGTAAATTACATAAAATCATTAATAATTCCTTAATAGACTAAAAAAGTACTTGCATCGACTAACGTTAGCTAGTAAAGTACTTCTATCGAACAACAAATTACTTTTATAGAATTATTTGTTGTCTCGATAAAACAACCTAGTTATTTAATTGGCTTACAAGGAATTTATTATGTCACATACCTACCTAACTACCCAAGAGCTTTCTGAGCTCATCAAATATAACCCTCGTACTATCCGTAATGAGCTCAAAGATAGTGTGCTTATCGAAGGTATTCATTATATACGCCCGTTCGGTGGTCGTAAGATTTTGTACATTTGGGAAGAGATTGAAAAAGATATGCGCACTGGCATTGCCGGTAGCATCAACGCCATGGCACTACAATAAGGAGAAATAGGATGGCTAGTATCAGAAGGCGCAAAGGGAGCAATATGCTATTTGTCGATTTTTATTATATGGGTATACGCTGTCGGGAGACGACAAACCTTACAGACACGCCGGCGAATTGCAAGAAGCTTGATAAGGTGATTGAGAAAATGGAAGCAGAAATCACCCTAGGTCTGTTCAATTACGCTAAGTACTTTCCAAAAAGTGATAAAGCGGCACAGATGGTTGCGTTAAACGATCGCAAGGAATGCATTAGTACCGATACGCCTTCTTTTGAACAGTTTGCAGAATTATGGTTCTCTGAAAAAGAAATTGAATGGCGTGATACTTACAAGCGCAAAATAAAGGAGATTATTGATATGTACTTGATTGTTAAGTTTGGGACTAAGCCCATTCATCTCATAAAAAAGACAGATGTATTAGCTTTCCGTTCATCCCTCGCCAAAGTGACTTACGGAAAAGCTAACAAACATCTGTCAGCGGCACGCATCAATTCGATAATGGTACCTTTGGGTATGATACTAAAAGAAGCAGCTAAACGCTATAAATTTGATAATCCTTATTACGATATCAATGCGCTCAAGCAACCTAAAACGGATATCCAGCCATTCACACTAAGTGAGGTTTGGACGTTTATTAATGGGGTGAGAACAGACTATCGCAATTATTATCTGTTACGTTTTTTTACAGGGATGCGTACGAGTGAGATTGATGGGTTAACGTGGGAGAACATTGACTTTAATCGACGTGAGATTGTGATCAAACAAGCTTATGTTAAAGGCAAAATTGTTCCTCCTAAAACTCAAGAGTCTTATCGTGCAATTCAAATGTCACCTTGGGTCTACGATGCTCTGAAGGAACAGCAGACCATCACTTATAAGCGATCTGACTATGTGTTTTGCGCACATACGGGTGAGCCACTTGATTACAACAATGTGAATAAGCGTGTTTGGCACCCTACTCTTAAGATTTTAGGTCTGAAGAAGCGCAATGCTTATCAGACTCGTCATACCGCAGCAACGCTATGGTTGGCTGCTGGCGAAAGTCCTGAATGGATTGCCAGTCAAATGGGGCACTCTACAACCAAGATGCTGTTTAATACGTATAGTCGCTATGTACCGAACATGACTCGACAGGATGGTAGTGCGTTTGAAGCATTGGTCAATCGCAGTCAGATTGCTCAGGTATCTACCGATAAGGGGCCTCACAATGAAAATGATTGATTACGATAAATTGCATGCGACGTTTAAACCTAGTGGCTATGTCAGTAATGGCGCAGATAATATTGCTAACTACCTCATTTGTGAGCTCTGTATTCAGTCAGGTACTGGTTTGGCTAGGTTCCTAAGTATTGATAGTTGCTTTGATAATCATACGGCGCTGCGCATATGGGTACAGACGCGCTTAGAGACCAATCCTGATTATGTCTTTGATGATATGTGTAGTCAGCTACAGAGTGAGCTCTACGAGCTACTACCACAAACTGGCTATGGATACTAAGGAGGGTATTATGAGCATGAACTTCGTCTTTGATTCAGCTCTAGAGGATACAGCAAAGCGTTTGTGCCATGAGTATTGGTCCTATGTGTCGCCCAGTGATTATATAGCGCATTTAGAACTGCTTTGTTATGAACACAACACGGAGACTGATGTTTTATTTGCTACACTTACAAAATGTCAGGTTTATTTAGATGACGTACACTGTGAGTACTGTGGTCGTCCCTATCAATTAGATGTCCCAGCAGATATTCCTCATGCAAGGAGATTGAACTCTTGGTTTTGTGAGGGGTGTATTAGCTTTTCTGGTGGACAGTTTGTCCTAGGTAGGTAAATCTTGAAATAGTTAGAATCAAAAAAACCTCAGCTTAAAGTTGGGGCTTTTTCAATTTAGTCAGTTCAGCTATATTTTAGCTAAAACTTTTATAAGATTACACTTTACAGACTACACTAGCTTCTTTAGCCTTATCATAAACCCCGTAAGCATCTAGTCCTAAAGACTCTACATCATCAAGATATTTCTTTGTACCTTTTTCAAGTGGGCCTTTCCAGTCTGGGTCATTGAGTGGGTCTAAGATATCGACAACTTCGTCTCCTTGGTCGATAGCTGCTTGTAACTGCGTTGAATAAGTCTTATCCCACATGGCCCCTACTTTCTTGCTAAGCGCCATACCTGAATTGTCATCAATAACTTGTTTCAAGTCCTCTGGCAGACCTTCATACTTAGCTTTATTCATAGTCACCATTAAAGCAGAACTATAAAATGGCATATTGGTATGATACTTCGTCAACTCATTTAGTTTGAAAGTCTCCATAGCTTCCCACGGAAAGCTTAATCCATCAACGACACCACGCTGTAAAGAAGTATATATATCATTGGCAGGTAGCCCCACAGGAGAAGCTCCCATACTTTCGATGATGTCACCTGCAACTGCTGAAGGCCTACGAATACGCATACCTCTCATATCCTCAGGAGTTCTGATCAATTTATTAGTACTGTGCAAGGTTCCAGGTCCTGTGGCAAACATAAAGAGCAAGTGTGAATCTTCATACTCGTCAGAAATCGTACCATTGTCATACAAGGTTTGCAGCATACAGCCTGTTTGTGTTGATGAGTTAGATAATCCTGGAAGCTCTGCAATCTGAGATAGTGGGAATCGACCACTTGTATAACCTTGTACTTGTGAGCCAATATCAATGGTTCCTTTTACAGCAGACTCATAAGCTGTATCCGCTTTGCTAATAGTGGCCGAAGGATATACCTCAACTTTAAGACGCCCGCCCGAATCAGCTTCGATTTTTTTTGCCCAAGGTTCAAAAATCTCTTTATTAATGTCGGATGTTGCAGGATAGAAATGTGAGAAACGTAAAACAGTGGCTTCTTCTGAGGAGGTCGTACCATTACTGGATTGGTTTGAACAACCTAAAAGGCTCATCGCGGCTAGCACGCTTATCGAAAAAATGGGTGCTAATTTCATTATCAATTCCTTTTGATAGTAGTCATAAGTTCATTAATTTAACTTATATTTTTACAGTGCTTGATAGGTAAGCTAAATACACTATTAGCAATAATTGTAATAGTTAGGTCAATATCCACTTAACACACACCTAAATACTCATCCGAAATTAGCAACTAAAGTGATAGCTGTCAAATCATTTAATGACTACTCCCTAATGTTTATGATAATGTAATACCTTACAAACATCGGCTAGTTAAGCATGCTAGGAAATTCAGATATTGCTTGCTTTTCTGGTATCCAGACCCTTTTAATACGCTGTTTTTGCAACCCACTGTCCGCAATGATTTTGTAAAAATGTATTGAAAGTAAAAATGTTAATAAGATAAGTAGTTACCTAATACTCTTGAAAAGCATTGACGCCTTATAAGAGTCTAATCGATACAAAGGTACGTTTACTTTTGCATCGTTTGGTCTCAACAAGTGAGTATATATATATACAAGGAAGAACAGAATGACAGGGATTGAATTTTATACTAATGGTCATATTGTCAGCGAAGCTAACAGCATGCGTCAAAAGCTAGGGGTCTTAGCAAAACAATATTCTGCCACCTCAGCTATCATTATCACAGATGCTGGCATCTCCGAACTAGGATATGTCGATCTCGCCCAGCAAGCCTTACAGGAAGCAGACGTTAGTGTCGTTGTATTCGATAATGTCGTTGCTGACCCACCTATTGAAATTGTTGAAAGCGCTATTGAACTTGCAAGAGACAATCAATGTGATTTGATCATTGGCTTAGGAGGCGGCAGCTCTATTGATACAGCAAAGATTGTCGCTTTATATCCAAACGACTTTCAGTCCGTTAATGATATTTTAGATAAAGATATTAGCGGTTTCAAAAAACTGCCGCTATTTGCGATACCGACCACTGCAGGTACAGGCGCAGAATCCACTTTTGTCTCCGTAATTACCGCAAAAAATGGTAGTAAGAAAGCTATTTATACTCCTAAAATCCTACCTGACGTCGCCATTTTAGATGCAACATTAACACTAAAATTACCCCGTCATATCACTGCAGCAACTGCGCTTGATGCCATGGTGCATTGTATTGAAGCCTATACCAGTCGCACTAAAAAGAATCCTATTTCAGATGCACTAGCCCTAAAAGGCTTACAGATGCTTTGGAATAATTTTGAAAAAGTGTTAAACCAAGGTGACGATATTGATGCTCGTGCCGATATGCTGTTAGGTTCCACACTGGCAGGCATAGCCTTCGTCAATGCCTCTGTATCCGCCGTTCATGGACTCTCCTATCCCCTTAGTATTAACTTCCACATTCCACATGGACATGCTAATGCACTCGTCATGTGCGGTGTTTTTACATTTAACTTATCAGAAGCTGCTCCTCTATACGCAGAGCTTGCTCGTGCTGTCATGCCCACTCAGATAGCTGGAATGAATGATTTAGACACAGCTACTTCATTTATTAGTCAACTAAAAATGTTTTTGGAAAACAGTGGTCTTAAATACCGTTTGAGTGAATTGGATATTACACAGAACGATATTCCTGCCCTAGCCGACATAGTTATCAATACCTATGCACGGCTAATCGCAACCAATCCCAAAGATATGACTTTAGAAGAAGTCACTGCAATATATGAAGAAATAGCCTGATAAGAAATATTGTTTAAATAATTTTGTCTATCAATCAAGGAAGATGATTATGTCGAAATATGAAATAGAAGTTGCTGTTGATGGCTTTCACTATTTAGAAGGGCCTCGCTGGTATCAAAGTGCGCTATGGTTTGTCGATTTCTATACTCAAGGCGTTTATCGAGTTAATGATGAAGGAGTAGCAGAGAAAATCATTCATGTTGAACAACAGCCTTCCGGTTTAGGATGGTTGCCTGATGGGCGTTTGCTGGTTGTATCGATGAAAGACCGCAAAGTCTTGCGACTAGAAAATGATGGTAACTTGGTCGTTCACGCTGATATTTGGGAGCATTGCGGTGGTCATGCAAATGATATGGTGGTTTCAGCCAATGGTAATGCTTATGTCGGCAACTTTGGTTTTGATTTGATGGGTGGCGCTGACCATGAAAACACAGGGCTTGTATTGGTTAAGCCTGATGGAAGCTCACAGATTGTCGCTGAAGGATTGGCATTTCCAAATGGTATGGTTATCTCTGCAGATCAGAAAACATTGATCGTTAACGAGCTATTTGGCAATAAAATTACGCAGTTTGATATCAACGAAGATGGTAGCCTCGGAGCAAAGCGTGACTTTGCTAATTTTGGAGAATTAGGTGATGAACCAAATCTTGGTCTACGTATAGAGAATGCCAGCATATTACCTGATGGTTTGGCCTTGGATGCAGAAGGTGCCGTGTGGATCGCAGATACTTTAAATCAGCGATCTGTACGTATAGCAGAGGGTGGTGAGATTTTAGAAACTATCGATACTGCACCTGATGGTATCTTTGCAGTTGCACTTGGCGGACAAGATGGCAAGACACTATTTATGTGCGCGGCACCAGACTGGGATGAGGCCTCTCGTAAGGCAGAAACCAAAGGACGTATGTTAGCTGTGCAAGTGAAAGTGGGGCATGCAGGTACGCCATAGTTAAAAATTTTCTCAGAACATAAATAAAAAACAAGCCACTAGAAGTGGCTTGCTTTAGGTCAGGACTGACTCATATATAATTCTTATAGTAGAACCTAAATAGATTATCGCTAGAAACACATATAATTAATTAATGTTAACTTCATAACTAAAATTCTCTGCTAAACCGTAAGACTCTCGATATTCGATTGCTTCGCCTTTAAGGTTTTTTGCGATACGGCAAACTCTTACTAAGCTCTGCTGCTCAGTATTATCTAAGTATTCATCATGATAGTGTTTTATAAATGACAGCGTCTCTACAGCCGATGAAACAAATTGCCCACACTTTTTATAGTAAAAAGGATATAAAAGGTTTTCAAAATCATTTGGGGTCAGTGTTAAAAGGTCCCTGAATAAGCTTTGAGGCAACCAAATTTTTTCACTTAAAATAACTTTATTGTCCATCATACGTATACGTTCGATATAGACTAAGCTATCGTTTTTACGTAATTTTAATTTTTTATTAATATTATCAACTGATGGTACAGATGTTATCTTTTTGACCAAACCAGTTGGTGTCACATAACCGGTCTCTTTATCACGAAACTTGAAAAATCTTGATAAAGATGCTTCAAAATTTGGCTGTTTCAAAAAAGTGCCGCGACCTTGCTGCTTGAATAGCACGCCATCTTCTACAAGTTTTTCAACAGCTTTACGAATTGTTCCTACTGATACTTGATATTTGTCTGCGAGCTCTGATTCAGTAGGTAAAGGAGTATCTTTATCCCAATTGTTTTCAGTGAGTAAAACTTGTATTTGCCATCGTACTTGTTCATACCGTGGCATATTGAACTTTTGAAAACTTTCTAACATTTCTGTATCCATAGTATTACTCATCCAAATCAGCTCCCATCTTATACACTAAAAAACTATTTGACAATGTTGAAGCAATGCTTCTTAATACGAATAAGAATTCATATATATGTTTATATGTTTATATGTTTATAATACTACATAGTTACGTCAGGGAGTAGACATGACTTTTTACATTTTAGCCGCCATCATAGTTTCTATTATTCTTGGATATAGTCAATCCAAAATAAAAGAAGTACAACCCATATTATGAAATAG
>TARA_R110000737_G_scaffold120174_1_pt1 | contig 34021 bp, 33 predicted proteins | sample TARA_R110000737 | Tara Oceans TARA_R110000737 (sample SAMEA4398027) | marine metagenome | biome: Polar Biome; feature: [SRF] surface water layer (ENVO:00010504); material: water (ENVO:00002006), including particulate matter (ENVO:01000060) such as... | depth 5 m | reverse complement strand
GGTAAAATATGGGGCTCCCCCCCTCAAGGGGGGAGGGGTAAGATATGAGGCTCCCCCCTTTAAGGGGAGAGGGATCAACTCTTCAACTCTTGTTGGCATCTCCGCGCAGGCGCGACGCCTTGGCCAATCGCACAAAATGCCACGAGCCGTGATGGACGCCGGATTACCTCCGGGAGCACGGTAGAGGGCGACATCGTTCGCTTTGTGCATCGCTGCCATGGCTATAGTTTTCGCAGTTCCATCTTGATCGGACCTTCGGCGCTGCCGGTGATGAATTGGTCAACATAGGGATTGCCAGAATGGTCGATATTCGCGACCGGGCCGTCCCAGATCACCTTGCCCTGATACAGCATCGCCATGCGGTCGGCGATGCGTCTGGCGCTGGCCATGTCATGGGTGATGGTGATCGCCGTCGCGCCGACCTGTTTCACACATTTAACGATCAGTTCGTCAATCACATGGCCCATGATCGGGTCCAGGCCCGTCGTCGGCTCGTCAAAGAAGATGATATCGGGGTCACCGGCAATGGCGCGCGCCAGCCCGACACGTTTGCGCATCCCGCCAGACAGTTCCGCCGGGGACAGGGCCCCGACATCGGCGGTAAGGCCAACCTGGGCCAGCTTTTCAATCGCAACCTCTTTCGCCGGTCCGCGCCGCATGCCTTTACCCTGGATCAGGCCGAAAGCGACATTTTCCCAGACCGGCAGGCTGTCAAACAGGGCGGCATTCTGAAACAGCATGCCAATCCTGGCATTGACCTTTTCCCGGTCCCCTTTGGACAGATGGGTGACGGGCTGACCATCGATTTCTATTTCCCCCTGTTCCGGCTCCATCAGGCCCAGGATGCATTTCAGCATGACCGACTTTCCCGTCCCGGACCCGCCAATAATCACAACCGATTCCTGGGGCATCACATCCAGCGTGAATCCCTGCAGAATGCGCTTCTGCCCAAAGCTTTTATGCACATCGGTCAATCGGATCTTTGGGGTGGTTTCTGGGGCCTGGGTCATTGTGCGAAGAACATCTCCGTAATCAGGTAATTCGCGATCAGGATCAGGATGGAGGCGCTGACCACAGCATTGGTTGTCGCCGCCCCGACGCCCTGAGCCCCGCCGCGGCTGTTAAAGCCATGATAACAGCCCATCAGCGCCACCAGAAACCCGAACACGGCCGCCTTAACCAGGCCGGAGATAACGTCCTGCGCCTCGATAAAGTTCCAGGTGTTGATCAGATAGGTCTGTTCATTAAAGCCCAGCTTGAACACGCTGACGACATAGCCGCCGAAAATCCCCATGATATCGCCGATCAGCACCAGGAAGGGCAGCATTGTCACCCCGGCCAGAAGGCGCGGCACAATCAGATATTTCATCGGGTTGGTCGACAGGGTTTCCAGCGCATCGACCTGTTCCGTGACGCGCATCGTGCCCAATTCTGCCGCCATGGCCGCCCCGATCCGCCCGGCGATCATCAGGCCCGCCAGAACCGGCGATAATTCCCGCGTAATCGACAGCGCAACAACGGAAGGAATCGCCGCTTCGGCAGAAAACCGGGCAAAGCCGGTATGGCTCTGCAGGGCCAAAACCATGCCGGCAAACAGCGTCGTCAAACCAACCACCGGCAGGGAATAATATCCGATATCAATGATCTGGCGCAGAATCAGGCGCGGATAGAAGGGCGGGCGCACGCAATGGCTTATCCCGGTCAGGGCAAAAACGGTCAACCGCCCGGTCGACGCCAGGAATTTCAGAAAACCGGCGCCCAGCGCCCGGACCGGATTCATGCAGTCTCTCCATCTGATTGGCCAAGATAGTGACGCGCATAGCGCTGGCCCAAAGAGGTTAAGATTTCATAGCCGATCGTGCCCGCTTTGTCTGCAACCGCATCGACATCCTGATGCGGGCCGATCAGGTTCAGGCTGTCGCCCGGGCCGATTTGGGGCGCGGCGGTGATATCGACTGTGATCAGATCCATGGAGACTCGACCGACAATCGGCATTTCGATATCTCCTGTCCAGGCAGAGGCATTGTTGCTGAGGGAGCGCAGAAACCCATCCGCATAGCCGACCGCGAGGGTGGCAATCCGGGTCGGTCCCTGAACCCGATGGCTGGCACCGTATCCGACGCTTTCCGGGGCGTCAATCTGACGGATTTGCAGGATTCTGGCATCCAGAGAGATCGTCGGTTTCAGCGGGTTGGGCGCGACCCTATTGGGGCGCACGCCATACAGGGCAACGCCCGGACGGATCCAGTCGAAATGCCAGTCCGGCCCCAGAAATGAGGCGCTGGACGCCGCCAGCATACCGCCTTCCGCCGCCTTTGGCAGATGTTTCAGGCAGGTGGCGAAGTATTGTTGCTGGCGTCGATTCATCGGGTCGTCTGGCGTATCGGCACAGGCCATGTGGGACATGATAAAGCGCAGATTTATCCCATCGAGTCGCGATGGCTGCTCCATCAGCACCCGGGCTTCCAGCCGGTCCAGCCCGGTGCGGCTCATGCCCGTATCGATATGCAGCACGGCGGGCAGAGCCTTCCCCTGATCCCCACAGAAACGCTGCCAGCCCTCAACCTGTCCCAGGTCGTTCAGGCAGGGCCATATATCATGTTCTGCATAGACCGCCGCCTGACCCGGCATCAGCCCGTTCATCACACAGATGCGGGGCCGCGTTTGCCAGGCTGTGTTTGGCCCCGGTGCCAGAGCGGCTGCCAGCGCAATCCCCTCATCCAGATGCGCAACAAAGAAAGTATCGCATCCCTCTGCCGCCAGACGCCGCGCCACCGGGGCCAGCCCCAGCCCATAGCCATCGGCCTTCACCACCGCCGCACAGTGCTTATGCGCCGTCAGATCCCGCACATACCGCCAATTCGACGCCACCGCGTCCAGATCAATCGTCAACACCGTAGGGCTATGGGGAAATCCAGACGTCATGGGCACTCACCTTGCTTTCTAGGATGCCCTTTCATGACGGGCGAAGCGGGAAAGTGCAAGGGGGAGGGACATTCAACGAGTAAGCCGCTTAGATGTGCGTCGAGATTGTCTTGTAAATAATCAAGTTGCTCGCAGTTTCTCGACAATAGGAGGATGAATCAATCATACTCGATCCAAGTTATCTTTTTGTATCTAGTTTCGTGCACAAGGGAAAAAAAATGAGAAGACCAAAAGCAGTGGATTTATTCGCAGGGGCAGGTGGAATGAGTCTGGGCTTTGAGCAGGCGGGTTATGATATTGTCGCAGCGGTTGAGATAGATCCCATACACGCCGCTACTCACAAGTTTAATTTTCCAGAATGTGCGATTTTGCCAAAATCTGTTTCAGATGTTTCTGGTAACGAAATTCTTCGTGCGGCCGACTTAAGCGTTGGTGATGTTGATTTAGTTTTTGGTGGCGCGCCATGTCAGGGGTTCTCGCTGATTGGGCAACGAGCTATGGATGATCCTAGGAATAGGCTCGTGAAGGATTTTGTTCGATTAGTTGCAGAGCTTGGCGCAACTTACTTTGTATTTGAAAATGTTAAAGGTTTGACATTGGGAAAACACCGGCAATTTCTTGATGAACTTATTTCTGAGTTTGGAGATGCAGGGTATTCAGTTCGACAACCTTGGAAGGTTTTAAATTCCTATAACTATGGTGTTCCACAGGATCGATTTCGATTATTTTTAATTGGAGCGAGATTCGGTGTTCCATTGCCTGAATACCCAGTACCCACTACTCGGTCTTTAAAAGAAAACAGCATTCATTTACCGTTAGTGCCGAATTGCTGGGATGCATTATCTGATCTTGAAGATGCGGACCAATTTCAAGAGCTCCTTGATTCCGATTCTGTTAGATTGAGAAGTTCGAGACCAATTTCTGAATATGCTCGAGAATTAAGGTGTTTATCGAATGATGCTTGGCACTTCGGACATGTACGTGAATGGGATCCTAACAAATTGACATCAAGTGCGAGGACTATACATACCGAGATATCTCGGGGTAGATTTGCGCGAACTGAACCTGGGACTGTAGAGCCAATTTCGCGATTTTATAAGTTATCAAAAAGTGGCGTTAGCAACACGTTAAGAGCCGGCACTGATTCTGCTCGAGGGGCATTCACTAGCCCTAGACCAATTCATTATGAATACAATCGTTGTGTCACAGTAAGAGAAATGGCCCGATTGCATGGCTATCCTGATTGGTTCAGATTTCATTTTACTAAGTGGCATGGTGCAAGGCAGATCGGAAACTCAGTTCCTCCGCCATTAGCACGAGCGGTGGCTAGAGAGGTCCTAAAAGCATCAGGTAATCTGCCTATAAGATCCTCAAAACAGTTTTTTTGTCAGGATGAGAGTTTACTAAGTATGGATATGAAACAATCGTCAAAATACTGGGGAATTGATGTCCCTATCGCAAATCGAAATATGAAAAGTGGGAATAGAAAAAGAAGACAAGTAGATATCGAAAACGAAAAATATTTTTAGGTTGGGGAATAAAATGAGAATTCCAAAGACAGGTCATGTCTCAAGAAAAGGTGATGTCTATAGTACCGTTATTGAGAGAGTTTTTTTAGATCGTTATAATGATGGAGATAGAGAGGTCACATTTTCTAGAGAAGATGTCGCCGAGACAGCAAAGATTTTGGGTCACGCTCTTCCTAAGAACTTAGGAGATGTTATTGGGAACTATATATTTAACTAGCCAAAAAATCCCTTGAAATTTTCCTTAGTAGTGGCTAGTTATCTTCCTGTAACAAAGGAAGACGCTAATGCAACAAGACAAGCCAGAAACCATCTCGACGTTTGAACTCTTTCAGCGTTTTCCTAATGAGGAATCCGCCCGAAACTTCTTTGAAGCGCGGCGCTGGGGTGATGATCCTGTTTGTGGGCACTGCGGGTCTCTTAACGTAGCTGAGTGCAAAGACCACAAGCCGATGCCTTACCGCTGCAAGGATTGCAGGAAGCATTTCAGCGTTCGCACAGGCACTGTGCTTGCTGAGAGCCGCCTTCCCCTTCAAAAGTGGCTTCTCGCCATCTACATGCTCACCAGCGCCCGCAAGGGCATCCCAAGCACTCAGATGGCACGGGAACTCGGTATTACGCAAAAATCAGCTTGGTTCCTTGCTCAGCGAATCCGCGAAACCTGGATGAACGCCTCTGACACTGACATGGGCAATCATGTTGAAGTTGATGAAACCTATATCGGCGGTAAAGAAAAGAACAAGCACGACTCCAAAAAATTGCGCGCCGGTCGCGGGGCTGTTGGTAAAACAGCTATTGTCGGAATTCGGGGGAACACTTCACAAGTCCGGGCAACCCCAGTCCCTGACACTTCCGCACCAACGTTGCAGGGCTATATTGCTGCTAATGTTCAAGAGGGTGCTTCTGTCGTAACCGATGAATTCGCAGCTTATCGCGGTCTTGACAGCAAAGGCTACATTCATCACACAATTAATCACAGCGCTGGCGAGTATGTTCGGCACTATTGCATTCATACGAATGGCATTGAAAGTTTTTGGGCGCTGTTGAAGCGGGGGCATTACGGCATTTACCACTTTATGAGCTCCAAGCATCTGCACCGCTATGTCAACGAATTTGCGTTCCGCCAGAATACCGCTCAGTTTGGAACTATGGAATTCATTGAAGCGACCATCGCCCGCATGATTGGCAAGCGCCTAACATACAAAGGTCTTATTCATGTCTAAAAAGCCAAGCACAATCGCTCCAATTGACGCATCATTTGATGACGTTGTTAATTCCATCGTAAGTCCGGCCACCAAAAAAGAGAAGGGAAACAATGGCTTGAAAGAACAATCAGATGAAAGTCCGGCCACCCCGATGCAGTTATCTTTGGACCTCGGTATAGAGGTCGAAAAGGTTGTGGGCGGTATTGAGATGGGGGTGCTCCAAAATGGCATCCCTTACCTCACTCAACGTGGTTTGGCCATCATGTGCGGCGCGGCGCGCGCAACACTTTTTGAGATAACGCAAGAATGGGAAGGAATGCAGGCGAGTGGTATCACTCCACGCGGGCGAATGGCATTTTTTAAAGATTATCTGCTCAACAATGACTATGATGAACCCCGCTTATTTATTGAAATATCAAAGAATGGATCACCCCACTATGCTTACCCAGACGTGGTGTGCATGGCGTTCGTAGAGTACTTTGCTTTTGAGGCACAAAAAACCAATGACACCGCTGTCGAGAATTACCGCAGGCTGGCCCGGTTTGGATTACAGCAGTTTATTTACAAAGCCCTCGATTATCATCCAGAGGATAAGTGGAAGTATTTCCGTGATCGCGTCTCTCTCCTTAAAGAATCTGCGCCGGACGGATATTTCATTATATTCAATGAAGTTACGGGCATTGCTGTTGATCTCATAAATGCGGGTCTAAGCGTTAACGACAAAACGATCCCTGATATTAGTGTTGGTCAGGCATGGGGTGCATATTGGAACGCTGGAGGCTTAGATGCTGAGTATGGTCAGCGGGTAAAATGGGACCACTACTATCCAGAATATTACCCCCAATCCGCAAGTAATCCGCAGTCTCCCTGGGCGTATCCAGACACAGCGTTGCCTCTGTTTCGGCGCTGGTTGCGGCATGAGTATCTCCCAACCAAGTTCCCTCCTTATATACTAAAGAAGGCGCACGTACTGGCAGGCGGGAAGCAGGAGGCGGAAAAGATTGCGGCCATTTACGATCAGAAGCAGATTGAGGGTTAGATATACCGGTTGATCGGACTAGTCGTTAAAGGCGTTCATGATCCCAATAGTCAGCCTCTGGAAGGCAGTAATTCGGCAACTCGCTCAGCTTGGTCTGCAGAGAAGAAACGAGCCAGAATCTCTATTGGTGAACTCGGATCATCTGCGGATGCCAAATACAGATAGTAACAGGACGGATCCACATCGATACCTGATGCAGCAGCTTCTTTTGCTTCTTTGTTCGTTACCCCGCCAACGCAGAGAACTCTTGAATTTCTGACTGAAATTCCGCTGAATAGCTCTGACATTTCCACCTCGGATTATAGGAGCACCACCATGGCGAGACGCCCAGAAAACTCACCACGCATAAGCTTGAACAAACTCTGCGAGTTTATGACTGCTTCAATTCCCCGTCAACGGCGCATAATAAGGGACCAAAAGTTCCCAAGCGACTTCTTGCGCGTTTACTATCGAGAGGCTCAAGAGGCCGTGTCCTTGTGCATAGCATCACAGCTTGATGACACTGCTGCGGTAGAACGGCAGATAGACATTTTGAATCAGCAAGCACCAGAGACAGTTGGGACTCAACGGCGCCTGGCTTCCAATGTTGATGCACTGGAAGGTTTTCTGAATATGCTGGATGAAGTAAATCTCTTTGGCGCGACGCCGTCGCTGGGAGGGAACGACGCGCCTAAACTCATGATACGGAACGTATCTGTTTCGGTTCGACCTGAAATTATTCTAAGGTCTGAAAATCGCAACGGGCCAATTGTTGGGGCGATGAAGATACACTTTCCCAAAACACATCCAATGAACGAGCACTCAGCCGGATACATTTCAGCTATGCTGCAAGAGTGGGCGCAAGTTCACATGCATGAAGATGGTGAGATCAGTGGACAATTATGTTCCGTTGTAGATGTAGGAAGCCAAACTTTTTTTGAGGGAGTGCGATCCACCAGACAACGGCTTCGCGATCTTCAAGATGCCTGTGAAACCATTGCGGCGCTTTGGCCAACGATCACAGAATGATCTTGGCTAGCTAGGTATATAGTTCCCATGTTATTTATTCATTCCGATATAGACGGGAATTACCGTTTGAAATCCTGAAAACAGCAGAATTTGGCTTTGAATGGATAATTGAAGGAGCTGGCAGAGCTGAGTACAAATTTAAACTCGTAAAAGTTAATAGGATTATTCCCAACGATTCTTTAATGTCTATAAAGATTCCTGATTCTACGCCTGAGTTAATAAGAATTCATTCTTTATCTGATGAGCAGGCGTTGTTAGCAGTTGTTCGATATAATCGTTTAATCGATATCTTTCTTGGGTTAACGACATACTCTTTGCAGAATCATTTAAGAACAACCGTAAAGCAAATTGGTCAAATTGAAATAGACGAGATTTATGTTGGCATAGATAGAAATGGCACTCAGTTTGTGTTGCCTGTTCAGGCGAAGGGTGGGTCAGATCAGTTGTCGGTTGTTCAAACAAAACAAGATATTGAGTGCTGTAAAGAAAAGTTTCCTCAATTAGTTTGCCGCGCAATTTCTGCGCAGTTTATATCGAACGATCATGTCGCCCTATTTGAATTGGCTGTAGACGATGATATGGTAAAGGTTCTAGACGAGCGCCACTATAAGTTAGTTTCCGCCTCTGAAATTGATCCGACTGATTTAGAGCGGTATAGGCATTTATCTAGGTTTTAACCCCCTCACTTCACATCAAAATCCAGTACCACCTCGTCGGTCATAGGGTGGGACTGGCAGGCGAGGACGAAGCCGGCGTCGGTTTCTTGCTTGGTCAGGGCGTAGTTGACGTCCATGGCAACGTCGCCGACCAGGACTTTGCAGCGACAGGTGCAGCACATGCCACCTTTGCAGGAATAGGGGATATCTGCGCTGCGTTCCATGGCGGCGTCCAGGATGGGGATGCCGTCTGAGGCGAGATCCAGTTCGATTTCGATACCGTCATAGATCACCGTGACATGGCGCAGTTTGGCGCGGTCTTCTGTGCTCAGGCGCTCTGCGCGCTGGGCGCGGGCTTTGGCAATGGCGGCACCGCCATCGGCGGGGGTGAAAAGTTCAGTGTGGATTTTCTTTAGCGCAACGCCCGCTTCGGACAGGGCGGCGGTAGCGTCGTCCACCATGCCCTGGGGGCCACAGAGGAACACTTCATCGGCCTGGACCGGGTCTACCGGTGCGGCGGGTCCGGTGAACAGGGCCCGGCACTTTTCCCGGTCAATGCGGCCATTGAACAGCGGGACTTCGCGCGGCTGGCGGCTGAGAATATGGATCAGGCTGAACCGGGTCGGGTAGGTGTCTTTTAACCCCTGCAAGTCTTCCAGAAACAGGATAGAGGCCGCAGATTTATTGCCATAGATCAGGGTAACCTGGCTCTTTGGCTCTGCGTGCAAATAGGTTTTCGCCAGCGACAGGATCGGGGTGATGCCACTGCCCGCGGCGATCATCAGATAGCGCTTGGCCTTCTCCGGTTCGATGGGGGCGGTGAAGCGACCGTCGGGTGTCATGACATCCAGCGTATCGCCGACGGCCAGATGCGCGTTGGCGAAATGGGAGAATTTGCCCTCTGGCACCGTCTTCACCGCGACACGCAATTCATTGTCGTTGATACCGCTGCATATGGAATAGCTGCGGCGGAGTTCCTCGCCCTCAATCCGGGTGCGCAGAGTCAGATATTGGCCCGGCGCAAAGCGATAGGCGTCCCGCAGTGCAGGCGGAACGGAAAACAGGATGGAGACCGCCTCTTCGGTTTCGCGGCGGATATCAATCACGGTAAGAGGGTGAAACGCGACCATTCAAGGGGCTCCTGAGCTAAATGCACTTGAAGTATTCGAAGGGTTCCAGGCAGTCGGTACAGCGATATTGTGCCTTGCAGGCCGTGGAGCCGAATTCACTGACCCGTTGGGTCTGGACGCTGCCGCAATGGGGGCAGGGGACATTAGGGTCTGCACCAAACAGGATGCCGCGCCCAGCGCCTTCGCCCGCAGCGGTTCCAACCGGCGGCGCAATACCATAGGCTCGCAGCTTTTCCTTGCCCGCCGCACTGATCCAATCGCTGGTCCAGGCGGGGGATAGCACGGTCTTGATCTGCACATCCTCATAACCCGCCTGCAACAGCCGGTCGCGGATCGCCATATTGATCGCTGCGGTCGCCGGACAGCCGGAATAGGTTGGCGTCACGTCCAGAGACACCTGGCCCCTATCCCCCACGCTAACCATGCGCACGACGCCCAGGTCCAGAACGGTCAGGGCGGGGACTTCAGGGTCCGGCACCTCCTCAAGCAGATGCCAGATTGCGGCTTCTGCGGGGGAGGGGCGGTGGTCATCCAGGGCGGTAACGCGGGTCATTACCAGGTCATCCCCGGATAGGCGCGCTGCATGAATTGCAGTTCCGCCAGGATATAGCCCAGATATTCGGAATGTTCGCCCTTATGGCCGCCTGAGCGCGGGAAATCGCTGGTCGGGCGGGTCAGTCCAGCCTCTGCAAACACCCGGTCAACCATTGTGTCCCAGGCGGGGCGCAGGCTTTTTACCGACGGGCCGATCCCGGCCTGAATAATGGCGGCATCCACCGCATCTTCTTCGAACAGTTCTTCGACAAAGATCCACAGATGATCAAAGGCCTGCTGAATGCGGTTGTGGCTTTCGTCTGTGCCGTCGCCCAGGCGGATGACCCATTCCCCGGAATGGCGGCGGTGATAGGTCACTTCTTTCAGGCTTTTTGCGGCGATGGCAGCCAGTTGCGCATCACTGCTTTTGCTCAGTGCTGCGAACAGTTCGACATTCAGGCAGTCGATCAGGAATTGCCGTGCCATGGTGACCGCAAAATCGCCATTGGGCTGTTCTACCAGCAGCAGATTGCGCCAATCGGTGACATCGCGGGTAAAGGCCAGCGCATCTTCATCCCGGCCTTCGCCTTCAACCTGTCCGGCATAATCATAGATCAGGCGTGCCTGACCGATCAGGTCCAGCGCGATGTTGGAGAGGGCGATGTCTTCTTCCAGCACCGGGCCATGACCACACCATTCACTCAGGCGGTGGCCCAGGATCAGGCTGGTATCGCCCAAACGCAGTAAATACTCGGTCAGGGTTTTGCGGTCGATTTTGGTATCTGTTGCCATGGCTTACATATTCTCCACGCCGTCTGGCACCGTATAGAAGGTCGGGTGGCGGAAAATCTTGTCATCTGCGGGGTCAAAGAAGGGGCCACGCTCTTCGGGTTGGGAAGCATGGATATCGCTGGATTTCACGACCCAGATGCTCTCCCCCTCGCGGCGGCGGGTATAGACGTCGCGGGCATTCTGGATCGCCATTTCGACATCGACGGCCTGCAGGGAGCCGACATGTTTATGGCTTAAGCCCTGGCGGCTGCGGATGAAGATTTCCCACAAGGGCCAATCTCTTGAAGATGCGGACATGATGTTTCCTCTGTCTTATATTTATTCGGCAGCTTGCGCGGTCTGGGCCCGTTGGCGGCGCTTTTCGGCATGGGCGGTTGCGGCTTCGCGCACCCAGGCCCCATCTTCCCAGGCCTTGCGGCGTGCGGCGATACGTTCTCTGCCAACCGGGCCGCCGCCTTTCAGCACCCGTTTGAATTCGTCCCAATCGATCGGACCAAAATCGTAATGGCCACGGTCCTCATTCCATTTCAAATCCGGGTCTGGGACGCTCAGGCCCAGGATTTCCGCCTGGGGCACGGTCATATCAACAAAGTGCTGGCGCAACTCGTCATTGGAGCGCCGCTTGATCTTCCATTCCGTGCTTTGATTGCCATGGGTCGACTCGCTGTCATGGGGGCCGAACATCATCAACGACGGCCACCACCAGCGGTTCAGTGCATCCTGCACCATCTTCTTTTGAATCGGTGTGCCTTTGGCCATGGTGGTGATGATTTCATAGCCTTGGCGCTGGTGGAAACTCTCTTCCTTACAAATCCGCTCCATCGCGCGGGCATAGGGGCCATAGGAACAGCGGCACAGCATCACCTGATTAACGATGGCGGCCCCATCCACAAGCCAGCCAATGGCACCGATATCGGCCCAGGTCGGGGTCGGATAATTAAAGATGGAAGAATATTTCGCACGCCCGTCGTGCAGCGCCTCAATCGTGTCATCGCGGGGTGTGCCCAGGGTTTCGCAGGCGCTGTAGAGATATAGGGCGTGCCCAGCCTCGTCCTGAATTTTTGCCAGCAGCACGGCCTTGCGCTTCAGCGTCGGCGTGCGGGTCAGCCAGTTTCCTTCCGGCAGCATGCCCACGACTTCGGAATGCGCATGTTGAGAGATTTGACGGACCAGCAATTTGCGATAGCCGTCTGGCATCCAGTCCCGGGGTTCGATCTTTTCTTCGGCGTCCAACAACGCCTGAAACCGCGCCTGCCCACGCTGGTCGTCCGCTGTTAAGCCTTCAATTTGGGGCGCATCTGTCATTGACGTTTCCAGTCCTGCAATTGGCTTGTTTTATTTTATGATACACTAAACATCGAAATTTTCAATTATAATGTATCATGTTTAAGTGTTAAAATAGCAGGTCGGCGTCATCGAATTATAAATATTGTTTTAATTCAAAGGAGTAATCAGTCTGCCATGGCGTCAGGATCGTGCCCAGGCTTCCATTGCGTCGGCCAGGGGGTGCCCAGATCGGTCAATCCAATCGCCAGTTTCTCGACCGTCAGGCGGATTGCCGCATTGCCCGAGAAAGTCAGCATCACAGCATAGTCGTGATAGGCGATGGCCAGCAGGGCGAAGATTTTATCCGCGCTGTCGGGCCCAATGCCGCGCCGTGATACATGGGTTACATGATCGAACCGCAGACCCGCATGGCTGCGGCTATAGGGGGGCGTATCGCCCGCAGATTCCCATTGGAATCGGTTCAGCGCCAGCATAAAGCTGCGCTCTTCCGACAGATATTTCATATCACGACCCGGGACCAGCGCATCCTGCACCATGCTGGAGACAACCCCCAAATCCTCAAGGTCAAACGCCCGCAAGCGGAGTGGCGCGGCGTCAGCGGTGATCATACGAGATACTCCCCCAAGCAAACTGCGATTCATTCCGAACTGTACAAGCTACCACCAGCAGTGTCGAGGGGGGCAAATCATTAGCGACAGAGTGGGTAAGCTACCGTGCAGCAGGGTTTTGCTTTACCGGCAGCGTGGTGAACATCGCAACGCGCGTGGACAGTGCGTCAAGATTGTATTTCTCGGTCCAGTAGGAATCAATGGAATCAGGCAGGGCATCCGGCCCGATATCCAAGGGAATCATTTGCAAAGATAAGCCTGCGTTTTCAAAGATCTGTTCCAAATCCGTCACACGCAGCCCATTGATCAGGTCACTATGCGCCTTGGCAAATTCCGGGAAGGGTCTGTCGTAGAGCCCCTGGAAAGGTTTGTCTTTGGACAAGTGGTTGGAAAAATTAACGATATGGATATGCAGCGTATCGGGTTTGGATAGGGCGGCCATTGTTTTTGCGGCCTCCTCAAACCCCTGAATATGTTCCAGGCAGGAAATCGATAGGCACAAATCTACCTGTTCACCTGTGCTCATCGCCTCCACAATTCCCGCCCTTCGGAAATCACAAATCTGATAGAGTTGATTGAGTGTTTTTATGTCCGGGGAGGGGAGTTGAGGTAGCCCAGTCTGATGTTTTCGCAGGTATTGTGACGATTGCTCAAGTCCTGGCAGGAAATAACCCGTCGCGACCTTGCGGTGTTTCAGAACAGCGGGGTCCAAACCTGGATCAATCCCAATATACCTGGATGCGTTGCACAGTGTCGCAATGGGGGCGAAACCGGCATAGCGTCCACATCCGATTTCCAGAACGGTCCCGCCTGCTGCCTTCTTTAAAACTTCGCTGGGATTGGCCCCGACCTGGTCCATCCAGTGGAACAGAATCTCCGTTGCCTTGGTTGGCCTGCTGGCATCGGGCGCAGATAGAAAGTCGATCCGCCGCAGGGTCGAATTCTGAATGCCCAGTTTACCAAGAATTCGGACAATCGAAACGGCGATCGGCAGCTTGAACAGCAGCTTAATTCGGGTCTGTAAATTTGAAAGCATTACACCATCTTGGGTTGGAAGGGCGCCTGTCTGTAATGCAGGCACAGTCATCTGTTTGCTGTTTGAACACAACCCAAAACAAGATGCTGCCGATACCGGAATTGACGTGTTACTGGGTCAGGACGCGCTCAATCCGCTCCAGCGCCCAATCGACTTCATCGCGAGTGATGGTCAGGGGTGGGGCAAAGCGAATGGTGTGTTCGTGGGTTTCCTTGCACAGGATGCCCAATTCCTTCAATTCAAGACAGTAGCGCCGCGCGCCGCCCGCATCCGGGTGAAATTCCACGGCCAGCATCAGGCCGCGCCCGCGCACATCCCGGATGGCGTTGTTGCGGATTTTCTTAAGCCCTTCCAGAAAATACGCGCCCTGTTTGGCGGAATTTTCAATCATGCCCTCTTCGACCAGAACCTTCAGGGATTCACGGGCAATGGCACAGGCCAGGGGATTGCCGCCAAAGGTGCTGCCATGCTGACCGGGTTTCAATACGCCCAGCACTTCGGAGTTGGAGAGTACGGCAGAGATTGGATAGAACCCCCCAGACAGGGCCTTGCCAACCAGCGTCAGGTCCGCGACCACGCCTTCATGTTCTTCCGCCAACAGCCGGCCGGTGCGGCCCAGCCCGGTCTGGATTTCGTCCAGGATCAGCATGACGTTATGCCGGGTACAAATCTCTCGCACAGCCTGAATATAGCCTTCGGGGGGGATGATGACGCCCGCCTCACCCTGAATGGGTTCGACCAGGAAAGCCACGGTGTTGGGTGTAATGGCGGCCTCTAGCGCAGCGGCGTCTCCGAATGGCACAACCCGAAAGCCGGGCGCGAAGGGGCCAAAATTCTTGCGCGCCGACGGATCGGTGGAAAAGCCAACGATGTTTAAGGTGCGCCCGTGGAAGTTATTGTTACAGACAATGATTTCCGCCTGGTTCTCTGCAACGCCTTTGACCTCATAGCCCCATTTGCGCACACATTTTACGGCGGTTTCGACCGCTTCGGCGCCGCTGTTCATGGGCAGCACCTTGGATGAATTGGTCAGGGCGCAGATTTCTTCATAAAACGGGGCCAGTTGATCATTGCGAAAGGCGCGCGATGTCAGCGTCAATTTGGATGCCTGATCGACCATCGCCTTTAGAATGCGCGGGTGACAATGCCCTTGATTGACGGCGGAATACGCTGCCAGACAATCCAGATATTTCTTGCCATCCACATCCCAGACCCAGACGCCTTCCCCCTTGGTCAGGATGACATCCAGGGGCTTATAGTTATGCGCCCCCAATTCGGATTCGACGGCCAAAAAATCAGTGGTTTCGGCAGCAGCGTTCATTTCAAATCACTCCCAGGAGAATAAAATTATAATGCGGAATCCGTGCGGCTGAGGATCTGCTGTCCAAACAGGCTTTCAACCAGGTCAACCGTCAGGTCCGCTGTGGCATTCTTCACGTCGTAAGCCGGGTTCAGTTCCATCAGGTCCAGGGAGCGCATCAAGCCGCTGTCATGAATCATTTCCATACACAGTTGCGCTTCGCGATAGGTTGGCCCGCCTGGCACCGTCGTCCCAACGCCTGGTGCGATCGATGGATCCAGAAAATCCACATCGAAGCTGACATGAACATGCCCGCCCAGGCTGGCCAGTTTGTCCAGGGCGTCGCTCATCGTCTGGCGCATGCCGTTTTCGTCGATGCGACGCATGTCGTGCACATCCATGCCAGACGCCACAACCAGTTTCTTTTCAATCGAATCCACGGATCGGATGCCGACCTGCACCACGCGCTTTGGATTCAGGAACGGGGTTTTCGGCCCCAGCCCTGTCAGTCCTTCTGGACCGTAGCCCGATGCGACGGCCAGGGGCATGCCATGGATATTGCCGCTGGGGGAGACATCGGCGGTATTGTAATCGGCATGGGCGTCCAGCCACAGGACGGAATAGTCTTCCCCACGCTCCGCACAGTAGGTGGCAATGCCAGACAAGGATCCAATCGCCAAGGCATGATCGCCACCCAGCAGGATCGGCATTCGGCCATCTTTCAGGATGCCATAAACGCCATCGCGCACCGCGGTGCACCATTCAATGGTTTCCGGCAGATGGCGATATCCGTTGACCGGTGGCGTGTCAGGATTGATCGGCCCGTTCAGGTTGCCGCGATCTTCCACATCATAGCCCATGCGGGTCAAGGCCTGCAGCAGTCCTGCAACCCGCAGCGCTTCCGGTCCCATGGACCCCCCACGATGACCGGCCCCGATATCGCTGGGCGCACCAATCAGGGAAATCTTCGGGGGGAATGCGATAGAATCTTTTGCAGCGTTTTTAGCCATATCGTAAGCTCTCCATCCATGAATGAAGGGGATTATGGCAGAGACTGGTCAAAATATCCCATTTATCTGTCGGTCATTTACGGCAGATTCTGCTGTTGCATTGGGTGTTATAGAAAGGAAATTCGGTATGGCTGTGGACGCGACGGACCTGCGGATTGTTACTGAAATTCAGCGCAATGGTCGGATCACGAACCAGGCCCTTGCGGATCGGGTCGGCCTGTCGCCCAGCCCCTGCTTACAGCGGTTTCGCAAGCTGGAAGGCGATGGGGTTATCGGGCCATTCATTGCGCAGGTTGACCTGGATCGTTTGTGCCCGAATGTGATGGTTCTGACGACTGTCAGTCTGGATACTGCCAGCCATCAGGATTACCGCGCCTTTGAGGCGCAGGTTGCGGCAATCCCTGAAATTGTTCAATGCTTTAAGGTCAGCGGCGATTTTGACTATATGCTGTGGTTCGTCTGTCGCAGCATTGCTGATTATCACCGCATCAGTGAGCGCCAGATCGAAGACGGTTCGGCAAAGGTCCGTATATCCAGCCATGTCGTCCTGGACAGAACCAAAGAATTCGCAGGGTTGCCGCTGGAAACGCTGCTGAAGTGATCGCAGAGAATGGGGGCCGGTCGGTTTTGATCCGTCCCGGCACCCCACTGTGTCTAAGGCTTAGCCGTCTGCGCGCAGGCGGGTGTTATCCGGATCGAAGGGGCTTTCTTCCACAACGGTACAGCGATGAACTTTGCCCAGGATTTCGATTTCCAGTTCCGTGCCGGGCTTGGTCAGGTCCGGGCGGATCATGGCCAGCGCCAGGGATTTTTCCAGCCGGAAGCCATAATTGCCCGATGTGCAACGACCCACGACATCCCCGTTCAAGGTGATCGGGTTTGATCCCAATGCATCGGCGTCTGTTGTGTCATGCACTTCCAGTGTTGTGAAGGCCCATTTGAAGCCCCGGTCTTTCCAGGCTGCCAGGGCATCGCGGCCCAGGAAATCGCCCTTATCCAGGTGAACGAAGCGATCCAGGCCGGATTCCAACGCCGCATATTCAATGGAAAGCTCACGGCCTGGCAGGCGATAGGATTTTTCGATGCGCAGGCAGTCCATGGCGCGGATCCCAAAGGGCTTGATCCCCAGATCGGCACCCGCCGCCATCAGCTTGTCAAAGATATGGACCTGATATTCGATCGGGTGATGCAATTCCCAGCCCAATTCACCGACAAAGTTGACGCGCGCTGCCCGGCAGGGGGCATTGCCGACATCGATATTCTGGCTGGACAGCCAGGGGAAGGCTTTGTTGGAGAAATCCGTGCGCGGGCTGACACGCTGCATCAAGGTGCGGGCCTTGGGACCTGCGATAACCAGAACACCCATGGAATTGGTCAGGCTGTCGAACCGGACCGATCCGTCGGTTGGCATATGCTTCTTGATCCAGTCATGGTCCAGACGCTGATACGCCCCGGCCGACACGATATAGAAGCTGGGGTCGCCGGTCATGTAATCCGGTTCTTCCCGAAGGATCGTGAATTCCGAATGCACGCCACCACGGACGCTCAGTGAATGGGCAAGGCCCAGCCGACCGATCTTTTTGGGCAGCTTATTGGCGACTAGATGGTCCAGGAAGGCTTCGGCACCTGGGCCGGAGATGCGGCATTTTGCAAAACCGGTCATGTCCAGGATGCCGACATTATCCATCACGTTTTTGCATTCCAGGCCAACCGCATCGTGCCATTTAGAGCGCCGGAAGGAATAATGGTCCGTCTGTGGTGTTCCTTCGGGGGCGTAGAAATTGGCACGTTCCCAGCCGAAGCTGGCACCGAATACCGCGCCCAGATCTTTCAGGCGGTCATAGATCGGTGTGCGGCGCAGCGGGCGCGCGGCGGGGCGCTCTTCGTCTGGATAATGGGTGATGAAGACGTGATTATAGGCTTCTTCATTCTTTTCTACCAAATAGGATTTGGTCGCGTAATCGCCGAAGCGACGGGGATCAACGCCCAGCATGTCGATGGTGGGTTCGCCTTCGACAATCCATTCGGCCAATTGCCAGCCCGCGCCACCGGCGGCAGTGATGCCGAAGCTGTGGCCTTCTGACAGCCAGAAATTCGGGCGGTCCCAGGCCGGTCCGATGATGGGATTGCCGTCGGGCGTATAACAGATTGCGCCGTTATAGACTTTCTTGACGCCCACTTCTCCGAAGGCGGGAACTCGGAACATCGCGCCTTCGATATGAGGTTCCAATCGGTCCAAGTCTTCCTGAAACAATTCGTATTCACACTCCGCCGACGGGCCGTCGACATAACAGGCAGGCGCACCTTTCTCATAGGGGCCCAGGATCAGGCCGCCCTTTTCCTGGCGCATATACCACTGATTATCGGAATCCCGCAGTACGCCTAATTCCGGCAGGCCCTGGTCTTTGCGCGCAACCAGATCGGGGTGGTCGTCTGTTACGATATACTGGTGTTCCACCGGAATGACCGGAATGTCCAGGCCAACCATCGCGCCAGTCTGGCGGGCAAAGCTGCCCGTCGCAGAGATGATGTGTTCGCAGGTAATCGTGCCCTTGTCGGTATGGACGCACCATTCGCCAGACGGGGTGCGGGTAATGGCGGTCACCGCAGTGTTCCGGTGGATCGTCGCCCCACGGGATCGTGCGCCCTGTGCCAAAGCCATGGTCAGGTCAGCAGGCTGAATATAACCGTCATCCGGATGCTGGATCGCACCGACCAGGCCATCAATGTTGCATAAGGGCCAGATTTCCTTGACCTGTTTCGGGGTCAGAAATTCGACATTGATACCGATTGTTGCCGCGACACCGGCATATTGGCGGTATTCGTCCATTCGGTCCTGAGTCTGTGCTAGGCGGATATTGGATACCTTGGCAAAGCCGACATCCTGGCCGGTCTCTTTCTGAAGCTCCTGATAAAAGTCTACAGAATATTTGTGAACCTGACCGACGGAATAGCTCATGTTAAACAATGGCAACAAGCCCGCCGCATGCCAGGTGGACCCGGATGTCAGCTCTTTGCGTTCCAACAGCACGACATCGCTCCAGCCCTTTTTGGCCAGATGATACAATGCGGAAACGCCAACTACGCCTCCCCCAATAACGACTACCCGTGCATGGCTTTGCATGATGAAAGCGACCCTTCCCAATGGTCCGAGAGGTCTGACCGACCCCTTCGGTTCGTGTGCTGTTTACGATGCGCAGAATGTTGAATACAGTTGGATATCGCTTTCACGTTTGCGACGTTCACACCAAATCCTACGCCACATCTTTGTAGATTCTTAAATGAATATCACCGAAACAGCGCTGATATTTAGGGCGCGCCCTGTTGGTTCCAGGGTGCCCGACAACCTGTGTCGAAAAAACGATAATTCTATCTTAGGGTGGTGTTGTTTTTCGTGGTTCAGTTGGTGCATAAATTATTGTTCAAGGGCGAAGTTCTGGATGTTTTAGTGAGTTTTTATCCAGAAAAGAATTAAGGTCAATGTATCAGGAATTATACATTATAACATTTAAAGTATAATGCTGGTTGATTCCTGAACACAGTTCGAATACGGTTTTTTGGGGGGGCAAATTCAATCGCCCTGAAATTGTGTTGGACGTGGTTTATCGCATTTCCGCGCGGCCTGCATTGGCTTGCCGAAGCGATCAAACGATTCAATTTTGTTGAGGTGAATTCAATCAATGGTACATGTAAACCAGACAGTGCCAGAAGAGCGTGATGGAAACGACTATTGCGTAGCGCCGGGCGTTCTGAATGCCTTGTTGCAAGGCGACGCTGATGCCGTTTTTTCGCATTTTCAGAGCGATACGCATGAGCCATTAACTCTGACATGGGCACCTGATAAGGATGGCCTGCCAAGCTTGATGATGCAGCGTTTCTACGAGGCATGGTCTGAAATGCCAAGTCCCCAGCCAAATGCTGTACCAAACGTCAATGATTTCGATGTTTTTAAGTTTCGCGCCGCGATGGGGTTCATGATGTATATGGATGTCATCGACGGTGGCGAAGATTTTCAGTTCCGGGTTTTTGGCAGTCGGGTTGCAGATTTTATCGGGTTTGACTGGACTGGGCGTCTCGTGTCCGACCTGCCGGCCAGTCCGTCCTGCCGTGCCTATCTTATGACGTGCTACCGGGCCATACTTCAGAGCAAACAGCCCCTGTATACCAAGCATCGGTTGAGAAGAGCCGAGGCGATTGTGGAGTGGGAGCGTTTTCTTGTGCCGTTGTGTGATGAGTCACAATCCGTTTCTCGCATTCTGGGGCTTAGTGTCCCAATCCTGATTTCGCCGGGATACGGTCAAGGCGAGACCTCAACCTTTTCTTTCTGATCCTTGATTTAAGACTGGTTATGGATCGAATGACGCGGCTTGACGATAAGTAAGTCGCGATTTCGCACGTCTGAACGGACAGGACGCGCAATAACGTCCCCATACGGTTCTGCTGTTGGCGGCAGGGCAATCCTGACACAGCGGCAAGACAGTCGTGGTTGGTCGATAAGTCATCCTTAAGGGTGACGATGAAAGGGATGATGATGGGTGACAATTTGCTCGATACGTCGGCTGGCGCAGGGTCTGCGACAGATGCAGGTACAGAGTCCGGCGCACGGCGTCATGGGCGCGGCGGTGGCAGTGGTCGCGCCGCCCGTCAGGCAGCGCGTGCAACCGGCGACTTAGGGGCGCCCGCCTATATCACCCGCAAGATCGGTTACTTCAATCTGCTGGATGAAGATGGCCTGGATCTGATTGAACGCAACGCAGACACCGTTCTGGAAGAAATCGGCCTGGATTTTCGCGGTGACGAAGAAGTCCTGCAGATGTGGCGCGATCAGGGCTGTGACGTGCAGGGCGAACGGGTGCATTTCCCAAAAGGTCTGTGCAAAAAGCTTGTTCAGGATACGGCCCCGTCGCTGATTACCCAGCATGCACGCAATCCTGCCCGCACGGTTAAAATGGGGGAGGGGAATACAGTTCTAGTCCCGGCCTATGGACCCCCCTTCGTGCGCGACCTGGATAAGGGGCGTCGCTATGGCACGATTGAGGATTTCCGTAATTTCGTGAAGCTGGCCTATATGTCGACCGGCCTGCATCATTCCGGCGGAACGGTGTGTGAGCCTGTCGATATTCCCGTGAACAAGCGTCACCTTGATATGGTCTACAGCCATATGCGCTGGTCCGACAAACCGTTCATGGGGTCGGTCACGGCACCGGAACGGGCGCAAGATACCGTCGATATGTGCAAGATCCTGTTTGGCGCAGACTTCGTCGATCAGAATTGCGTGGTGATCAATCTGATCAATGCGAATTCTCCCATGGTTTGGGATGATACGATGCTGGGCGCTTTGAAGGTCTATGCCCGCAACAATCAGGCAACGGTAATCTCTCCCTTCATTCTGGCAGGCGCGATGAGCCCGGTCACGGTGCTGGGGACATTGACGCAGCTTTATGCTGAGGCTTTGGCCGGGATGGCCCTGACACAGGTGGTTCGGCCCGGCGCACCGACAATCTTTGGTACGTTTGCATCGTCTATTTCCATGCAGTCGGGCGCGCCGACCTTTGGCACACCGGAACCATCGCTGGTGCTGTATGGGGCGGCACAATTGGCGCGGCGTCTGGGTGTTCCGTTCCGCTCGGGCGGTGGTTTCACCGCGTCCAAGATTGCCGATGCGCAGGCGGCGTATGAATCGGCCAACACATTGCAGACTGCGGCTTTGGGGGGCGTGAATTTCATGCTGCATACCGCAGGCTGGCTGGAAGGCGGTCTGTCCATGGGATACGAAAAATTTGTCATGGATGCGGATCAGGCCGCAATGCTGGTGCGTTTGTTGGACGGTGTGGACATGACAGAAAACGGCCAGGCCATGGATGCCATCCGCGAAGTTGGGCCGGGCATGCACTATCTGGGTTGTAACCACACACAGCGGAATTTTGAAACCGCCTTCTATCGCTCCCCACTGGCGGACAACAATTCCTATGAACAATGGGAGGCGGAAGGCAGCCTGGATATGAATCAACGGGCAAATGCGCGCTGGAAGAAGATGTTGAACGACTATATTCCCCCGGCCATTGATCCTGCGGTTGACGAGGCTCTGCTGGACTTCATCAAACAGCGCAAAGAGTCGATGCCCGACGCGAGCTATTAATCCGCCCGCATAGTTACATTCAGTCAAGCTTAAGCCGGATGATGCTGCATATTCTGTTGTGTCATCCGGCTTTTGCTTTTTCGCCATGATGTCAGATTCGGCAAATTTGATTGGTGCTCGTTAAATGCGGTTTAAAAAATTAACCATGTTATCAATGATTAAGCCCAGATTTGTGTCTCAGTTTGCCCGATTTTTAACCCCCTTGAACAGAATCTTGTAATAGGCTTAGATTTCTAAGACTACTCGTCTCTGTGGGTGGATTGGGGCAGAGCATGGTGACTAAGAACGATCAGATTTCAGAAGTCCGTGACAAGCTGTCGTTGGAGCTGGGGCATGAACTGGCCGACAGCCTGGTGCGGGCGGGTCGGTTGCGAGGTGTCTATAGTTTGGACATGCAATTGGCGATCAGTGATGGTCTGGAAGGCTTAAGTTCTGAAAAGCGCCGTAAGGTTCTGGATCTGTTAGACACGTTGATGCCCAAGAAATAATCGGCAGCCCCTGTAAAATATTGTAACAATCCGACATGGCTTGAAACACCTTGTGACTTGGCCCAAGCCTTGGTCTATGGCAGGTATTCTGCCTACACGATGTAGAATCGTTTCCGGAACTTCTGCAAGCTTGGTTTCGCCCTATGTCTGAACATCCGATTGCCGCCGTGATCCTTGCCGCCGGGAAGGGAACACGCATGAAATCCACCCGCCCGAAGGTGCTGCATGAAATTGCGGGAAAATCGCTGGTTGGGCATTTGCTGGCGGCGATAGAACAACTGGGTACGAAACAGTGCGCCGTGGTTGTTGGACCGGATATGGACAGCGTGACCCAGGCCGTAGCTCCGGTTCCAACTGTCCTTCAAAAAGAACAGTTGGGCACTGCGGATGCCCTGAAGGCGGCGCGGCCGGTTTTGGAAACAGTCGAACGCGGCACTGTTCTGGTTGTGTTTGGCGACACGCCTTTCATCGCGCCCCAGACCCTGGCTGCGATGGTAGAGGAGCGCGAGGCTGGCGCGGCAGTTGTCGTACTGGGATTCGAACCCGAAGATCCAGGCGCGTATGGCCGGTTGGTTGTTGATCCTTCAGGCGACCTGCAGGCGATTGTTGAATACAATGATGCCGATGATGCGACCCGCAAGATCGGCCTGTGCAATTCTGGCGTTATGGCGATAGATGCGTCGCGCGTGTTCGATCTGGTGGATCGCATCGGCAATGACAATGTGAAGGGCGAATATTACCTGACCGATATTGTCGCCATCGCCCGTGCACAGGATTTGTCCTGTCGCGTCATTCTGGCGCAAGAGGAAGAGTTACGGGGGATCAATTCCCGCAGTGAATTGGCGACTGCTGAGGCGCAATGGCAGGCCCGCGCCCGGCTGGCCGCGATGGACGCTGGTGTGACATTGCAGGACCCCCAGACGGTTTATTTTTCCTGGGATACCGTGCTGGGACAGGATGTCACCATCGGTCAAAATGTCGTCTTTGGCCCCAAGGTTGTGGTCCAGGGCGATGTGACGATTAAGGCTTTCAGTCATATGGAAGGCTGTGTCATTCGACGGGGCGCGGTGGTCGGCCCCTATGCGCGGCTGCGCCCTGGTGCGGATATCGGCGAAGAGGCGCGGATCGGCAATTTTGTCGAGGTCAAGAATGCGACATTCGCGGCAGGGGCCAAGGCGAACCATCTCAGCTATATCGGCGATGCCACTGTTGGCGAACGCGCCAATATCGGGGCTGGCACCATTACCTGCAACTATGATGGATACCTGAAGCATCAAACCATGATCGGGGCGGAGGCCTTTATCGGCTCCAACAGTGCCCTGGTTGCGCCGGTAACGATTGGAGCGCGCGCAACCATCGGCGCGGGATCCACAATTACCCGCACGGTCGCGCCCGATGCCTTGTCCATTGCCCGGGGTGACCAGCGGGACCTGCCCGGCCTGGCCGCCAAATTGCGCGCCCGCCTGAAGGCGCGTAAAGAGGCGCTGAAGAAAACCTGAACCTTTCATTCTGGAAAGACGATAATTTATGTGCGGTATTATTGGCATTTTAGGGAAATCACAGGTCGCGCCCATCCTGGTCGATGGTTTGAAGCGCCTGGAATATCGCGGCTATGACTCGGCGGGTATCGCAACCCTGGTGGGGGATGCAATCGACCGCCGCCGCGCGCCTGGAAAATTGCACAATCTGGCAAAAGTGCTGGAGGATACCCCGCTGTCTGGCACGACAGGGATCGGTCATACCCGCTGGGCCACCCATGGTGTACCATCAGAGGGGAATGCCCATCCCCATGCGACGGATCGCGTTGCCATCGTCCATAATGGCATTATCGAGAATTATCAGGAATTGCGGGAGGGGCTGGCCGATAAGGATGTCGTCTATACCAGTGAAACCGACACCGAAGTTGTCGCGCATCTGGTCACCGATTTCCTGAATCAGGGCCTCAGCCCGAAAGAGGCCGTGGCGCGCACCGTGCCCATGCTGGAAGGGGCCTTTGGCCTGGTGATGATCTTTGCGGGCCACCCAGACGTGATGATCGGCGCGCGGCGCGGCAGTCCCCTGGCCATTGGCTATGGCGATGGGGAGATGTTTTTTGGCTCCGATGCCCTGGCGCTGGCCCCGATGACCCGGCGTATCAGCTATCTGGAAGAGGGCGATTGGGCCGTCGTGACCCCCAAAGGGGCGGAAGTCTTTGACACCGATGGTGCCCCCGTCACCCGAAAGATCGTTGAAACCGCCGTGTCTGGTGCAATGATCGGCAAGGGTAATTATCAGCACTTCATGCAGAAGGAAATTCATGAACAACCCGCCGTGATCGGCGATACCCTGCATTCCATGCTGAACCCGGCGACCCAGACCATAACCCTGCCGGACCTGCCCTTTGATCTGGCTGGGATTTCCAAAATTACCATTGGGGCCTGTGGCACGGCGTCCTATGCCGGATGCGTCGCGAAATACTGGATTGAGGAATTGGCGCGCCTGCCGGTCGAAGTCGATGTCGGATCCGAATTGCGCTATCGTGAAACCCCATTGCCTAAGGATGGCCTGGCCCTGTTCATCAGCCAATCTGGGGAGACGATGGATACGCTGGAAGCCCTGCGGTATGCCAGGCGCGAAGGGCAACATATCCTGTCCATCATCAATGTGCCGGAATCGACCATTGCGCGCAGTTCCGATGCGGTGCTCCAGACATTGGCCGGTCCCGAAATCGGGGTCGCTTCGACCAAGGCTTTCACCACGCAATTGACGGTTCTGTCCTGTCTGGCGATTGCCATCGCAAAGGCGCGGGGCACCTTGTCGCGGGAGCGGGAGGCTGTTCTGGCCGCTGCGCTGGCGGAAGTGCCTGGTCGTGCTGCCGAAGTTCTGGTGCATGATGAGTATATCCGTGAGATCGCGCAGACGGTTGCCAAGGCGCGGGACGTTTTTTTCATGGGGCGCGGCTCCTCTTTCCCCATCGCCTTGGAAGGGGCCTTGAAGCTGAAAGAAATCTCCTACATCCACGCCGAAGGCTATCCGGCGGGTGAGATGAAACATGGCCCCATCGCGCTGATCGAAGAAAATGTGCCGATCATCATGATCGCGCCTTCTGGCCCGCTGTTTGAGAAGACGGCATCCAATGTGCAGGAAATGGTCAGCCGGGGCGGGCGCGTTATCTTCCTGTCCGATGCCGATGGTATTGCTAAAATGACCCGCATGGCAAAACCCTTTGCCAGTATCGAACTGCCCAAGGTCGACCCCTATGTCGCACCAATCCTGTATACCATCCCGGTGCAATTGCTGGCCTATCACACCGCTGTCATCAAGGGCACGGATGTCGATCAACCCCGCAATCTGGCAAAGGCTGTGACGGTGGAGTAAGGAGGACCAATGGTCCTCCTTCCGGTTCAGGCAGCGTCTTGTCGTTCCCAGATTGGATAGGGATCCGGTAGATTCTGATAGGCTTTGGGATCGAATGTATCTGTGTCGTCAACCAGGCAGGCATCTAAGGCGGTGCGGATTGCCGCTTCGTTCATGCTGCTGCCAATGAAGACCAGTTCCTGCCGTCTGTCACCCCAGACCGGGTCCCAGTTGCTGTCTAGGACTTGCTGCCATTCTGGATGATCTGGCCAATTGGATTTTGGGACGGCAGTCCACCAGATTCCCATTGGGAAAGATCGGGCAATAGCACCGGCCAAAGAGAATTCACCAACCCAGTCTGGGCGTGTCGCTAGCCAGAAATGCCCTTTAGCGCGGATCAGGCCGGGCCAGGTCGCCTTGGTGAAGTCATTAAATTTGGCGGGATGGAAGGGACGGCGGGCGCGATAGACGAAGCTGCTGATCCCATATTCCTCCGTTTCTGGCACATGGCCGTCATAGCCATAGAGTTCCTTGACCCAAAGGGGGTGGGATTGTGCTTTTTCTTCGCTGAACAGACCTGTATTCAGGATTTCCCCTAACGCAACCTTGCTGAAATCAGTCTCGATAATCCGTGCATCGGCATTCAGGGATTTCACAATTGTCAGCACAAGGTCGCGTTGTTCTGGCGTGACCTCTGATTTCTTGTTGATGACGATGACATCGGCAAATTCGATTTGGTCCACCAGCAGATCGACCAGTGTTCGATCATCGCTATCACCGGCGATTTCCCCTCTGTCACTTTGGAAGTCCTGGGACGAATAGTCTTTCAGCAGGTTTACGGCATCAACGACCGTTACCATGGTATCCAGTCGTGCAATGTCGGACAGGCTCAACCCATTCTCATCACGAAAGGAAAAAGTGCTGGCGACGGGCAGCGGCTCGGCAATTCCCGTCCCCTCAATCAATAGATAATCAAAGCGTCCTTCCTGGCTCAATCGTCTAACTTCAGCCAGAAGATCATCGCGCAGGGTGCAGCAGATGCAGCCATTGGTCATCTCCACCAGTTTTTCATCGGTGCGTGACAGGTTTGCCCCGCCTTCCCGGATCAGGCTGGCGTCGATGTTTACCTCGCTCATATCATTCACGATGACGGCCACCCGCTGTCCCTGGCGATTGTTCAGGACATGGTTCAGAAGCGTGGTTTTCCCCGCTCCAAGAAAGCCTGACAAAACAGTGACGGGCAGGCGGGCATCGATTTGTTCAGACATTCGTACATCCTTGATGATATGTTATAAAGTTACATATAAAAAACATCAGCTCTTAGAAATGTCAATGCCCAGCGTATTTGGTCCGCAAATGGGTGGTCTTATCGCCCCTGGCAAAAGAGACAAAACAGATAAACACTGGAAACCGGGGGGGCGGTGTGCCATGTAACGGCCCTGTTTCACCGTTGATCCGGAATTTTCGTTATGACCGCGAATGAACCTTTGGTGCTGGCCCTGCCGAAAGGGCGGATATTGGACGAGTTGCGCCCGGTGCTGGACGGTGTTGGCATTGTGCCGGAACCGGCCTTTGATGATCCGTCGTCCCGGTTGCTGAAATTTGATACCAATGTGCCCAACCTGTCGATTATCCGGGTGCGCAGTTTCGATGTGGCGACCTTTGTCGCCTTTGGTGCGGCGCATCTGGGCATTGCTGGCAATGATGTGTTGATGGAATTCGACTATCCGGAGATCTATGCGCCGGTGGATTTGAATATCGGCTATTGTCGCATTGCCGTGGCAGAGCCGGCTGAGCTGGTTGCCGGCGATGATCCCAGCCGGTGGAGCCATATTCGTGTCGCCACAAAATACCCGAACATCACCCGCAAGCATTTCGCGCGCCGGGGTGTGCAGGCCGAATGTATCAAATTGAATGGGGCAATGGAATTGGCACCGGGCATGGGCCTGTGTCGCCGCATCGTTGATTTGGTCTCCTCTGGCCGGACCTTGAAGGAAAACGGGTTGGTAGAGGTTGAAACCGTGGCGGAGGTCACTTCGCGCCTGATCGTCAATCGGGCCGCCTTGAAAACCCGGTCGGAAGAAGTTGGCGGCTGGGTCAGTCGTTTTCAGGAGGTTGCACAACGTGCCGCATGATTATCCCGTATCTCGCCGGTTGCTTGCTGATGCGCCGGGATTTTATGCTGCCTTCGATGACCTGCTGCACAGCAAGCGGGAGATGGATGAAGATGTGGATCGCACGGTCGCGGCTATCCTGGAGGATGTGCGCAGCCGGGGCGATACGGCGGTGGTGGATTATACCAACCGCTTTGACCGGGTGGCGATCACGGTTGATGATTTGCGCATTCCTCAATCCGCCCTGGATGCGGCAGCGGATGCGTGTGATCCGGAATTGATCAATGCGCTGGAACTGGCGGCACACCGGATTCGGTCTTTCCATGAAAAGACCCTGCCGGCCGGGTTAGATTATACGGACGAGATCGGGGTGCGCCTTGGCGCGCGCTGGACGCCGGTTGCTGCGGCTGGCCTGTATGTGCCGGGGGGTACGGCGGCCTATCCCAGTTCCGTTCTGATGAATGCCCTGCCTGCTAAGGTCGCTGGGGTGAAGCGGCTGGTGATGGTTGTTCCAACCCCTGATAATGTAACCAATCCGCTGGTTCTGGCGGCGGCTAAGCTTGCTGGCGTGGATGAGGTCTATCGCATCGGTGGTGCTCAGGCCGTAGGGGCGCTGGCCTATGGGACAGAGACGATACAGCCGGTCTCTACCATCGTTGGGCCGGGCAATGCCTATGTCGCAGCGGCCAAGCGTCGCGTCTTCGGCACGGTGGGGATTGATATGATCGCGGGCCCGTCAGAAATCCTGGTGGTCGCCGATGCACAGAACGACCCTGATTGGATCGCTGTCGATCTGTTAAGCCAGGCCGAACATGACACATCCGCACAATCCATCCTGATCACGGACAGTGCCGATTTTGCCGATGCGGTCGAAGCCGCCGTGGCGCGGCGTCTGGAAACATTGCCCCGCAAGGCTATCGCCGGGGAAAGCTGGACCCAGCACGGCGCGATCATTGTTGTGCCGGACCTGGGTGCTGCCGTGCCGCTGATCGATGCCATCGCGCCGGAGCATCTGGAACTGGCGGTCGCAGAGCCGGAAGCCCTGTGTGACAAGGTCAGCAATGCCGGTGCGATCTTCCTGGGTCGCTATACGCCAGAAGCCATTGGCGATTACATTGCAGGGCCTAATCATGTCCTGCCAACGGCCCGCAGCGCGCGGTTTTCCAGCGGCTTGGGTGTCGTCGATTTTATGAAGCGGACCTCCATCGTGAAATGCGATGCAGACAGCCTGACTCAGATCGGCCCGGCTGCGGTGCGTCTGGCAGAGGCGGAAGGGCTGGGTGCCCACGGACTTTCCGTGGCGCTGCGCCTGAATATGCCGTCTCGCTAAGCGGTGGCGACTGCATTAAACTCCCGCCCGACAGCCTATTCAAAGGGAGTATCGACGATGAGCGACACTAGTTTCAACGACGCGACCGATAAGATTGTTGCCCTGACGCTGGACGAGAAAAGCGTCGTGCGCCGTGCTGTTGAGGTGGAGCATGAGCGCAAGGTCGCGATGTATGACCTGTTGGACATGAACCGGTTCCGGCCCATTGGCGATTATGTCGGTCCCTATAAGGTGCGCCTGGCGATTGAGGATGGCAAACGGGTGCTGTTCCAGATCGATGACGAGGGTGATGCGCATCTGACTACGGTTTCGCTGCCGCTATCACCGTTTCGCAGCATCGTCAGGGACTATTTCCAGATCTGCGAAAGCTATTATGACGCGATTAAGAAACATTCCCCCAGCCAGATCGAAACCATCGATATGGCGCGGCGCGGGTTACATAATGAGGGCGCGGAGGTTTTGGTCGATGCCCTGAAAGATAAAATTGAGATCGATAAAGCGACCTCTCGGCGGCTGTTTACGCTGGTCTGTGTCCTGCATATTCGCGGTTAACGGATAAAAGGGGCGAGGCGAAACAGAGATCAGGGAAGGGGCGCGCATGATATTCTCAGCCGACGACCTGCCTGATGCGGTGATGTTCTGCTGCACAATGAATTCTATTCGCTCCCCCATGGCCGAAGGATTGTTGAAGAAAATGCATGGCACGAAAATCTATGTCGACAGCGTCGGCGCCCGCAGTGGGGAGCTGGACCCGATGATGGTCGAAGTCATGGCCGAAATTGGCGTTGATATGTCCAAGCACACCGCCAAGACCTTCGATCAATTGGAAGATACCTTCTTTGACGCGATCATTGCCCTGTCCCCGGAAGCCCAGCACCATGCGGTTGAATTGACCCGCACCATGGCCTGTGAGGTCGTGTTCTGGAACACATTCGACCCGTCCATCATTGAAGGCAGTCGTGAACAGAGGCTTGACGCCTATCGCCAAGTGCGCGACCAGATCCATCAACGTCTCTTAAAAACTTTCCCGGTATCCTGATTTGAACGCTAAACCAAAGTTGATCCTGGCTTCTGCCAGCCCCCGCCGTCTTGATTTACTGGCCCAGATCGGGATTGTGCCTGATGCTGTGCATCCGGCGGATATCGACGAATCTGCCCAGCGGGGAGAATTGCCGCGGCCCCATGCCGCCCGCCTGGCATTGGAGAAAGCGCAAGCGGTCGCTGCCGGTCTGGACGACTCCGCCGCCATTCTGGCCGCCGATACGGTGGTGGCACTGGGGCGTCGAATCCTGCCAAAGGCAGAGGATGAAAAGACCGCGCGGGAGTGCCTGCAGCAATTATCTGGTCGCCGTCATACGGTATATGGCGGTATCGTGCTGATCGCCCCGGATGGAACGGTCAAGACGCGGATGGTTGAAACTGCGGTTGTTTTCAAACGTCTGCATAAGACAGAAATTGCCGCCTATCTGGCCTCTGGCGAATGGCAGGGCAAGGCAGGTGGCTATGCCATTCAGGGGCGCGCTGCTGCCTTTATACGCCGGATTAACGGATCTTATTCCAATGTGGTCGGTCTTGGCCTGTTTGAGACCGCAGCGCTCTTAACATCTATCGGATTTGAGGATTAACGACCTATGACGGGCGCAGCAGAAATATACATTGAAGGAAGCCCCGCAGAGCGCCGGGCCGGGCATCTGGATGCCAATGGCCTGGCCCTGGGGCTGGATATTGAGCGTGTGACCCGTCCCCGTCTGATCGGCGCAATCTTCCTGGCGCGGGTGAAGGCTGTTGATAAGCGCCTGGGCGCGGCCTTCCTGGATCTGGGCGCGGCGGGGATTGGCCTGTTGTCCAAGGCAAAGGATATCACCGAGGGGGAGGCCGTCCTGGTCCAGATCACCCGCGATGCCCATGACGATAAGGGGCCAGCGGCCGTACGTCAGCCTGTTCTGTGGGGCCGCTATCTGGGCCTCCAACCGGGTCGCGGCGGCGGCCTGCAATGCGCCAGGGCCCTGGGTCAGGGGAAGCACCGGGCCGAGGCCCTGGCAGCCGCTGAGAGCGGGATAGCCGATCCCACGGACCTGATCCTGCGCGGGCCATCCTGGACCGTCAGCGGTGCGGAATTGAAGGCGGAGGCAGACCGATTGCGCGCAACCTGGGCGGACATTCAGGCCAGGGCAAAGACGGAGAAAGCGCCCGCCCTGTTGCTGCCCACAACCCCGTTTATTGAGACCATGCTGCGCGATGCGGGGCCTGAGGCACGGGTTGCCCTGGATGATCGGTTGGACTTCGCGACGGCGGAAAAGCTGTGTGCGGAATACTTCCCGGACTTGTCTGAGGGATTGGCCTTCCACAATGACCCTGCGCCGATTTTCGATGCGTCGGGGCTCAGCGATATTCTTGAACAAGCGCTGGGGGCAGAGGTCACCTTGACCGGCGGGGGTCGCCTTACCATCGAACAGACCAGGGCCTTAACGTCAATCGATGTTGATATGGGCGCGGGAGAGGCGGGGGCCTCCACCAAGGATGAGGCGATCCACCGCCTGAACCGCCGTGCCTCAGAAGAAATCGCACGCCAGATTATCCTGCGCCGCCTCAGTGGTCTGATCGTGATCGATTTCGCGGGCCTGACCGGGCGTGGCAAGATGAAGACATTCCTGGATATCCTGCGCAGTCGGTTGAAGAATGCGGAGACGCACAGCGATGTTCTGGGAATATCACCCTCGGGCCTGGTAGAAATCACCCGCCAGCGTATGGGACCCAGCCTGGCCGATCTATGTCTATCGCCGGTGGCCTATCCCCCAGCGGCCCCCGATGCACTGGCAGCCGATGCCTTGCGCCGGGCGTTGCGGTTGCAAGGGGCCGGAAAGCCGGTTGTTGCCCTGCCGGACTCAGCGGCTGCCGTGCTGAATGGCAATATGAAGGCGGCACGGGAAGCGTGTGAGAAGCGCCTCGGCCAGCCCTTGATCCTGAAACCCGGTGCCGCCAAATTGGATGTCAGATTGGAGCGTGATCCCGCATGATGGACCCTGACAGACCCCGCATCGACAAGCATAACAAACAGAAATGCCCGATCTGTGGCAAACCCTCGGCCACCGATACCAAGCCGTTTTGTTCCGGGCGCTGTCAGGATGTGGACCTGCACCGCTGGCTGGGCGGCGTCTATCGCATCGAAACGGACGAGGGCCCCAATGACGCGGTCTCCGGCGAGGACCCGGATCGCACCGATCAGGACTGAGAATATCAGGTGCTTAAGGGCGAGGACATTTTCACGCCTTTGCTCCAAACAAGGCTTGTCAGACCGGTGCAATTCTCATAGAACCCTCTGCATTCCGGTGGAACAAGACCGACCCACCAAGCGCGTGCCCGGGTAGCTCAGTCGGTAGAGCAAGCGATTGAAAATCGCTGTGTCGGCAGTTCGATTCTGTCCCCGGGCACCATTTTTTTTAAAATGGTGCCCTTTGTTTAGATGATAGGTTCGAACGAAGTTTGAACCGGCGCACCATTTTTCACTGAATCATTGTCATACCTGGTCACGCCCGCGCAGGCGGGTATACAGGGCCACAGGCACAAAACTAAACCCGCCGCCCTGGATCCCGGATCAAGTCCGGGATGACATAGTATTAGCCAAATGCGCCCTCACCCTGAGGGGCGCAGCGTCTCGAAGGGTGGCCTTCCTGTAACCACCCCACTTACAGCCCCTCCTTCGAGACGGCGCTAACGCGCCTCCTCAGGATGAGAATGGACCCCTAAACCGTCGTCTCTCCCGCGCAGGCGGGAGTCCAGGGCTACAGGCACCAATCGCGCTTGTTGCTCTGGACCCCGGATCAGGGTCCGGGGTGACGAAAAAGTGCACGCTTCTGCCTCTCTGGGTCCTCTGCGCCTTCTAAGCGTCCTTTGCGGTAAACCTTCAAGAGCGGCAAGGCTCACACCCTCGTCTCTCCCGCGTAGGCGGGAGTCCAGGGCGGCCAGCGCATACGAATATGATACCGCAATAAATCAAACATTTCAATAATTTATACATTAATTTATAATTTGTTCTTTTTATATATTGACAATTTTTAGTTTTTTGTAAAATAATATGCAACTTCTGTAACGCATGGTGTGACAGATGCCGTTTTGAAGAGAAGGGCAGGGGGTCTTTCTCATACTACAAATTGGAACAAAAGTGGGGTAAATATGTTTGGTTTCAAATTGAACAACGTCTTGCGGTCGTCCTCTGCCGCCAATGGCGATGATGTGCTGAATATGAAACAAGGTCTGAACAAGCTGGGCCATTATGAGGCGCCCGCCTATGGCATGACACCATACCCAGACACGCCAATGTTCGATGGGATGAAGGCGTTTCAGAAAAGGAATGGCCTGACGGTTGACGGCTATGCCCGACCGGGCGGCCCGACGGAGAAGACGCTCAATTCCCATCTTGCAAACACGGCACATGATTTGGTCCAGAGGAAGGATCTGAACCAGTATGAATATCCCGACAAGTCCAAACGCCCTGGGAAGGTTTCCACTTTATTTGCCTATGATCCAGAACTGACGGACCCTTTTTACACGCCAAAGC
>TARA_R110000737_G_scaffold182903_1_pt1 | contig 34204 bp, 30 predicted proteins | sample TARA_R110000737 | Tara Oceans TARA_R110000737 (sample SAMEA4398027) | marine metagenome | biome: Polar Biome; feature: [SRF] surface water layer (ENVO:00010504); material: water (ENVO:00002006), including particulate matter (ENVO:01000060) such as... | depth 5 m | reverse complement strand
TGGTGGATCCGTCAGGCGATCACGCGTTCTATTGCTGATCAGGCCCGTACGATCCGTATTCCGGTTCACATGATCGAAACCATCAACAAGCTGGTCCGTACGTCGCGCCAGATGTTGCATGAAATCGGTCGCGAGCCGACCCCGGAAGAGCTGGCTGAAAAACTGCAAATGCCGCTTGAAAAGGTTCGCAAGGTTCTGAAAATCGCCAAAGAGCCGATCTCGCTCGAAACCCCGATCGGGGACGAGGAAGACAGCCATCTTGGTGATTTCATCGAGGATAAAAATGCGGTTCAGCCGCTTGATGCTGCGATCCAGGCAAACTTGCGTGAAACGACCACGCGGGTTCTGGCATCCCTTACCCCGCGTGAGGAACGTGTGCTGCGCATGCGTTTTGGTATCGGCATGAATACGGATCATACCCTCGAAGAAGTCGGTCAGCAGTTTTCTGTGACCCGCGAACGTATCCGTCAGATCGAGGCAAAGGCGCTGCGCAAGCTTAAACATCCGTCACGCTCGCGCAAATTGCGGTCGTTCCTCGATTATTAAGAAATCAAACGACGTTCGGGCTTGACCTTAGCCTGAAAATCGCTAGTTTTCGGGACCGCGCCAAATGTTTGGCGCGGTCTTTTCTATTCCCCTCGGGGGCCCGTAGCTCAATTGGTTAGAGCCGACCGCTCATAACGGTCTGGTTGGGGGTTCAAGTCCCTCCGGGCCTACCATTTTTTCGTATGATATTATTATATGATGAATAGCAATCCGCTCGATAACGTGCGGGTTTCTTTCGTGCATTTGCCCTAATTTTTTAGGATGCATACTCGCGGTTCATCATCTCGGTCCTTGTAAATTTTCAGCGGTGTCAATTTCTGTAGGCAGAATGCGTTCCGCCAAGGCCGGTGTGTCCGAATTTTCTTATGCTAAACAACCTGTTACAGTTTCGTTGTTAACAAACAACCGAATAGGTTGTAATTGTTCAAATCTAGCCGGGGAACGCGAACCGGTATAGCGGCGCTGCCGAAGGCGCGTGGTGATCGCGCATCTGGTTGAGGGCGGGCTTCTTGGCATGGGACATGACAAACATTATGTACTGAAGTTCGGTGAATTCGAGCTTGAGATGCCGCACAAGAATCTCAGCCGCGACGGTACACGGTTAAAGCTTGGTGGCCGGGCTGTAAGCTTGCTTGCTGTTCTGGCCGAAGCAGATGGGGCACTGGTTTCACGCGATATGCTGTTAGCACAGGTTTGGCCCGGTCAAACCATTGATGACAGCGCTATTCGCGTTCATTTGTCGGCACTGAGAAAGGCTCTGGGGCCTGTGGATGACGGCAATCATGTGATCGTTAATGAAGCCGGGCGGGGATATCGTCTTGCATTGATAGTCAGCCGAAGTGAGCGGCCAAATTCAAGTCATTTCCCCGAAGATGATCATGTAAATATTAACCTGCCAGCACGAATTGGCGCGATTATCGGGCAGGATTTGACGATTGCGTCTCTGTCAGACGAGTTGATTGCCCGGCGTCTTATTACGGTTGCAGGGCCGGGTGGAATTGGCAAAACCACCATCGGTATTGCTGCGGGACGATCTGCGGCGCAAAAAACGGGTGCCGCAGCATTCTTTGTTGATTTTTCGCCAATCGGTAACGATGGACTTGTCGCGCCCACGATTGCTGTTTCCCTTGGCTTGACGTCATCAACTTCGGACCTGTTCGGGGCATTGATCAAAGAGTTCCGTGGCAAGACGACATTGCTGGTTTTTGATAATTGCGAGCATGTTTTGGAAGAGGTGTCGCGGATTGCTGAAAACCTTTTGGTATCGTTACCCGATTTGATGATCCTGTGTACAAGTCGCGAACCGCTTGGTGCGCAGGGTGAATGGATACACCGCCTTGCCCCCTTGGAATTGCCGCCTGTTTATGAGGAAACAATATCCGACGACATCGGGCGGTTCCCGTCGGTCCAACTGTTTTGTGAACGCGCAAAATCGGTTCGTAATGATTTCGTCCTTGGCCCCAAAAACTGGACAGCCGTTGTTGATATTTGCCGTCGGCTTGACGGTATGCCGCTTGCAATCGAGTTTGCTGCGGCGCGGATGAATGTCTTGACGGCGGCAGTCATTGCAGAGGGGCTGAAGGAACGGTTCGATCTTTTGTCAAAAGGGCGGCGCACTGCAATACCGCGCCATAAAACCCTGCGTGCGACGCTGGATTGGAGCTACGACCTTTTGGGGGAAAGTGCTCGTCTGGTACTGAACAGATTGTCTGTTTTTCGTAATGCATTTGATGTTGAAGATGCCGGGGCAGTTGCGGTTGGCGGGAAGATCAGTGACGTCGATGTTTTCGATGAACTGGTCGATCTGGTTGAAAAATCAATGCTGATCCCGCAGTCGCGAAACGGGGAAATGTATTACCGCTTGTTGGAAACAACCCGCCAGTATGCAATGGAAAAACTGGTTACCTCGGGCGAGGCAAATGCAGTTCGAAAGAAACATGCCACATATGTCACATCGTTGTTTTCAGACACGAAAGACGTTTGGGAAGGTAAGGCATCTCGTGCGAGCATTGACGTCAAAAGCCATTATATTGATGACATTCTTTCGGCGATTGATTGGGCTATTGGCGAAGATGGCGATATCGAGCTGGGCCAAGGGGTGCTTGCCGCAAGTTCGTCGCTTTGGTTCCATCTATCCCTTCCTGGTGAATTCCTTGCGCATACTCGTCGTTTTCTTTCGGCGATCGAATATGATGGCGGGGATGATCGATCTTTTGAGCTGTTGGCGGCCTATGGTCATGCTCTTTGGCATAAAGAAGGCCCCGGTGATGAAATGCGCGATGCCTTTGAAAAGGCGTTGGCAATAGCACAGCGTCGTCGTGATGAACCCCTTGTTTTACGCGCTATCTGGGGGATCTGGGCGCAACAGATTCTGTCTGGTAATTATGACCAAAGTCTTTTGACCGCGAATGATTTTTTTGGACGTCTTCGTCCAGATGACGGTGTCGCCAATCGGGCGACCGGGCTGCATATGAAGGCGCTTTCAACACATTTTTGCGGTGACCATGAAACCGCATTAATCCTTCTTGTGCAGGTAATCGAGGCAGATAAAGCCCCCATTCGTGTCGATCACGCAAATCATGCACAGGTTGATGGCAAGGTCGCCGTGATGAGTTTGCTGATGCGGATCAAATGGCTGACAGGTGCATTTGAAGAAGCCATGAAAATTGCAGTTGATTGCGCCGAGGATGCCTTTGGTCTCGACCATACCCTTTCCATTTGTTACGGCCTTGGTGTCGGATGTATTCCGGTTGCAATTGCCAACAAGGAATATGATCTGGCCCGGAAATGGATCATTGCCCTTCGGGCGCAGACAAATTCCAAGGGACTTGATCATTGGGGAAACTTTGCCGATGGCTATGAGGCCGCAATCGAAGGCCGGTGTGATTTTCCGGTAACGTCGAGTAAAATGCAGAGTGAAATGTTTAAAATTGCATGCAGTTCTTGTCAGGTTAATCCTGATCAAGTGTCTGATGTAAAATGGTTTTGTTCTTCCGTTATGGCGCCTTAACAACTCTTAACAACGCATAACTCACACTTCCCAATCGGCACAGGCAATCTGTCTTCATCAAAACGCGAACGGCGAAAGATGGAGATACACAAAATGGTGCCTGATCATATAGCTGCACAGATTGGCAAATCCCAATTCACGTTGCCTGTGCCTTTCCGTACAAGCGATATACGCGTCAGCGGTGACGTTACAGATCGTTATGGTGCTGACTGGAAAGAATTTGCGGCTCGTTATCGCGGGAATGAAAAAAAGTTTAATGCCGGGCCGGATTTGTCAGGCTGGCGACTGCGGAAAATAAAGACCTACATCGAAGAAAATCTTGAGGAGCGGATATCAACGCAGACCATGGCCGGTCTGGTTAATCTGAGTCCGGGATATTTCTGTCCGGCATTCAAGAACACCATTGGCCTGACACCGCAGGCATACATCATGCAAAGGCGCCTGATGCGGGCGCGAAAATTGCTGTCGTCTGATCTGCGAATGGCGATCAACGAGATTGCATTTTCGTGTGGATTTACTGATCAGGCCCATCTGAATAACCGATTCAAGACTGCGTTTGGTGTTTCGCCGGGGATGTGGCGCAAGTTGCGCGGTCACGCAAATGACCAGCTTCAGGTTGAGAACCACCATGGCATGGCGAGCGCGTCATGATCCCCACAGATGATTATCCGGCCAAGCCGATGCATATGATGGCTGCAAGCAAGCATCGTCAGCTTGATCCGACAATCAGGTCATTTTTGGATCGGGTCGAGGAAAGCAGCAACGATATCCGTGCAATTGATCTTGAGAAATTTGTCCTTTGTGTTCCAAGCGCGGAAAGTTACCGCCAGATCGAAACGCAAGAGACCCCTTGTGTGAACTGGCGTGTCATTCATCCGGCAGGTTTGGTTGAGGCGCGAAACGCGTTCATTTTTTATCTGTGCCGGAATCAGCAAGATGGCGTTGATGGCTGGGCAACGCACGGTATGGCCGCATTGAAAATGGCACAAGCCAGCCAATTTAGTCTGGTCTTTGCCGAAATCCGTCAGGGTGCGGATAAGAAGGAAACCCTTCGTGCCATTCGTGGGGTTCTCGAAACTCTGCATCGTCAGGCGGCAGGGTTTGAGCTTGATACCGAAAGTTGGGCAATGATTGCTGATGGCGACAGTAGCCTTGCGGCGATCGAGTGTCTTGTTGTCTCGGCAAATGATCCGTTTCCCCGGCCGCTCAGTCTTGTCCTGCTAACGCCAGTCGTTGGAGCGGCGATTAAAGATGAAATGTCCTATTGCCTGACATGTCCGACTTTGACGAGGTTTTCAGCCGACTTTAATCCGTCATTGGAGCAATTAAGGCTGTTGCCACCGTCACTGATTGTGCTGGCCGGTGTCGACCCCTTTCGGGCAGCAGGCGAGGCATTTGCGCAGCGATTGGTTACCGCGGATGTCGAAACGGTTGCGGTCTGCGTGCTGGGCGCCATTCATGATTTTTGCTGGGTTGCTCCCTTGCTTGGTAGCCCGGTCACGGCAACGGCACACAGCCTTGTCACCAATGTGCTTTCTGCGGCCTTCGCAATGGTCAGGCCGACCTGACCAAGCATAGATATCGTCAAGGAACTGCTGAAACCACCCCTGCTTTCAATCGGTACTCAAGGGCGGGGTGCACATATCCACCGATCTTATTTGCCCAAATCAAGACGATCATTTTTCACCAGGAGAAAAACAATGACCCGTTCCAATTTTATCGAAACCACCGACGGTACCCGGATCTTTTTCAAAGATTGGGGCCCCAAGGATGCCCAACCGATCGTGTTCAGCCACGGTTGGCCGCTAAATGGTGATGCCTTTGAAGATCAGATGCTGTTTCTAGCCCAAAAGGGTTATCGGGTTATTGCCCATGACCGACGTGGCCATGGTCGTTCATCACAGCCGGGTTTGGGGAATGATATGGATCATTATGCGGATGATCTTGCGGCTGTGACCAAGGCATTGGACTTGAAAAATGCCGTTCATGTTGGTCATTCGACCGGTGGCGGCGAAGTTGCTCGTTATATCGGGCGGCATGGCACCCAACGCGTTGCCAAAGCCGTCTTGATTGGCGCGGTAACACCAATCATGGTCAAAACAGATTGGAATCCGAACGGTGTTCCAATGGAAGTTTTTGACGGTATTCGCGAAGGTGTTCAAAAGAACCGCGCACAGCTTTACAAGGATTTTCCGGCGGCTTTCTATGGCTTTAATCGCCCGGAAACAGAAGAATCCGAGGGGCTTGCCGATACATTTTGGTTGCAGGGTATGCAGGGCAGTATTTTGGCCCAGTATGAATGCATTAAGTCATTCTCGGAAACAGATCTTCGCGAAGATCTGAAAAAAATGACCATCCCTACCCTGGTTATTCACGGAGATGACGATCAGATTGTCCCGCTTGAAACCACGGGAAAGGCCGCGATGAAATTGCTGCCGAAAGGTGAACTGAAAGTCATTGCGGGGGCGCCGCACGGACTTTGTTCCACGCACAAGGATGACATCAATGAATTGCTTTTGGCCTTTATCAAGGGCTGATATCTGAAAGCATGATTATGGGGCCGGTACTTTTAAGTATCGGCCTTTTTTTATGGTCGTTTGTCGGTGGGGTTTGAGGTGCTTAATGTGAGTTAACATATTAAAATAAAACATGTTTTCAGATATTGAACTCGTTATAGAAACATGAAAATCATACAATTTACGATGTGAGGCTCATACAATACCGGGGGCAAGATTCAGGGCAATGTTGATTTGCAACAACCGAGAGGCCAGCGCCTTTCGCCAGATAAAATCAACAGGAGACTTTAAAATGAACCGCCCGGAACTTCTTACCAAAGACAACTGCCAGATTATTTTCATCGATCATCAGCCGCAGATGGCTTTTGGTGTTCAGTCGATTGACCGTCAGGTTTTGAAGAACAACACTGTGGCGCTGGCAAAAGCTGCCAAAGCCTTCAATATTCCGACCACGATCACCACAGTCGAAACCGAAAGCTTTTCTGGTCATACCTATCCGGAGTTGCTGGCTGTTTTCCCTGAAAACCCGATCCTTGAACGCACATCGATGAATTCATGGGATGACCTTAAAGTTCGCGAAGCACTTGCCAAAAATGGCAAAAAGAAAGTCATTGTTTCCGGTCTCTGGACCGAGGTTTGCAATAATGGTTTTGCTTTTGCCGCCATGGCCGAAGGCGATTATGAAATTTACATGGTGGCGGATGCATCTGGTGGCACCTCGAAAGAGGCGCATGACTATTCGATGCAGCGCATGGTGCAGGCCGGTGTCGTTCCGATGACCTGGCAGCAGGTGATGCTTGAATGGCAGCGCGACTGGGCACATCGCGATACCTATGACGCGGTCATGGCTATCGTCAAGGAACACTCCGGAGCTTATGGCATGGGTGTCGATTATGCTTACACCATGGTTCATAAAGCACCGGAACGGGTTGAGCATGGCGAAACACTGGCGCCGAAACCTGCAAACTGATTGCTGATAACCGGGCGTCTGTGTTTAAGCCGGCGCCCCGTTTCAGTGTTCTTCGCCCGCATTCCTTCGCGATACTCTATTTCCCCGCCCGGACGGGAAAGGACGGATTTGCCACCGTTCCTGCCCCTCTGTGGATTTGATTGGAGCCCGGTCATGACAGGCACTTCATCCCCCGACATCATTTTCCATAATGCCAAAGTCTCGACACTTGATCCCGATGTTGGCGAGGTCGAAGCCATTGCGATTACCGATGGCGTCATTGCTGCGGTTGGCCGCAATGACGAGATCATGCCGTTGGCAGACAGCGGCACAAAGATCATCGATCTAGGTGGTAAGCGCGTAATTCCCGGACTGAATGACAGTCACACGCATTTGATCCGTGGTGGCCTTAATTACAATATGGAATTACGTTGGGAAAACGTGCCTTCGGTCGCAGATGCGCTCGCGATGCTCAAGGATCAGGCCGACCGAACACCGGCACCGCAATGGGTGCGAGTTGTCGGCGGCTGGTCGGAATTTCAGTTTGCCGAGCGCCGCATGCCGACCCTTGATGAAATCAACAAGGCAGCACCCGATACCCCGGTTTTCATCCTGCATCTTTATGGCCGTGCGCTTTTGAACCGGGCGGCAATCAATGTGCTGGGCATTAATCGCCGGACGCCCAATCCCCTGGGTGGCGAGATCGAGCATGACAGCAACGGTGACCCGACTGGTTTGTTGATCGCAAAGCCGTCGGCCTTGATCCTTTATTCCACGTTGGCCCAAGGGCCGAAATTACCGTTAGAAGATCAGATTAATTCAACTCGTCATTTCATGCGTGAAATGAACCGTCTTGGGATCACCAGCGTAATTGATGCCGGTGGCGGCGGGCAGAATTACCCCGAAGATTATGACGTTATCCGTAAATTGCATGACGAAGATCAACTGACCATTCGTATCGCCTATAATTTGTTTGCCCAGAAGGCAGGTCAGGAACTGTCCGATTACGAACACTGGATGACCATTACGAAACCGGATGCCGGTGACAGCTGGCTTAAAATGAACGGGGCGGGGGAAAACCTTGCGTGGTCGGCAGCCGACTTTGAGAACTTCCTTGAACCGCGCCCGGATCTGGCGCCGGTTATGGAAAAGGAATTGGAACCGGTTGTCGAACTTCTGGCGACCAATCGTTGGCCGTTCCGAATTCATGCGACATATGATGAAACGATTGATCGTTTCCTTGGCGTGTTTGAGCGCGTCAATGGACGCCAGCCGTTTGAAACCCGTTTTATCATTGATCATGCTGAAACCATCAGTGCGCGTAATATCGACCGTATCAAGGCACTTGGGGGCGGTATCGCCATTCAACATCGCATGGCTTATCAGGGCGAATATTTTGTCAATCGCTATGGCCGCGAGGCAGCAAAAGACACCCCACCAATCAAGAAAATGCTTGAAGCCGGAGTGCCGGTTGGTGCCGGAACCGATGCGACCCGTGTTGCGTCCTATGATCCATGGGTTGCGCTTTACTGGCTGACCACGGGGAAAACCACCGGTGGACTTGCCCTTTATGACGAAGACAAACTTGTTAGCCGTGAACAGGCCTTGCGTCTTTGGACAGAGGGTTCTGCCTGGTTCTCGGGCGAGCAGGGGAGCAAGGGTACGCTGGCTGTTGGTAAATATGCCGATCTGGCGGTCCTTTCAGCTGATTTTATGACCGTTCCGGCTGAGGATATCCGTCAAATCCAGTCTGTTATGACCGTGGTTGGCGGCAAGATCGTGTTTGCTCAGGGTAAATTCCAGGACCTTTCGCCCGCCTTGCCGCCTGCAAGCCCGTCCTGGAGCCCGGTAAATCACGAGGCAAGTCCGGCCATGCGTCAGAATGCACCGATCCAGACGCATGAACGTGCCTGCCATGATGCATGTGGCAACCATTGCGGTATGCATGGGCATGATCATCAGATCGCCTGGGCGCGCCCGATCCCTGCCGCCGACAAGAAAGCCTTTTGGGGCGCTCTTGGTTGCTCCTGTTTTGCGGTATAAGGCTATGAAAAATATGGTAGATTCAAAACAGACAGAAGGCATGCTCATCACGCCTTCTTCCCCGTGGGAACCCTTCCGGTCTCGTGCTTTTGCAATCCTATGGGTTGTGACGGTTATTTCCAATATCGGAACCTGGATGAATGATGTTGGTGCGGGCTGGCTGATGGCATCGCTTGATCCGTCTCCGGTTGCGGTGTCACTTGTTCAGGCGGCAACGACATTGCCTGTGTTCCTGTTCGCACTGTTGGCTGGTGCGCTGGCAGATATGTTTGACCGGCGGAAGCTATTGATTGTTGTGAATGTGGTCATGGCGGCGACGGCCACTGCATTTGCATTGCTTGTTTATCTGGATGCTGCAACGCCGACTGTTCTAATTGGCGTGACATTCATTCTGGGTACCTGTGCGGCCTTTGTTGCCCCGGCATGGCAGGCAATTGTGCCATCGCTTGTTCCCAGGCACGCATTGCAGTCTGCTATTGCACTGAATTCAACGGGCATCAATGTTAGTCGCGCAATCGGTCCGGCGCTTGCCGGGGTGTTGATTTTTTCGGTCGGGATTTATGCGCCGTTTGCGCTTAATGCCATCAGCTTTATTGGCATTATCCTGGCGCTTTTTTTGTGGAGAATGACGCCGGAAAGTGGTTCGGCCTTGCCACGCGAACATGTTATCCCGGCAATCGTCGCTGGGGTACGTTATGCCCTTCATAGCGCACCGCTTAAGGCGACCCTTATCCGGGCGGTGTCTTTTTTCCTGTTTGCCTCAGCTTATTGGGCATTGTTGCCGCTAATTGCCAAAACCTCGCTTGGTGGAGATGCCAGAAGTTATGGGATTTTGGTCGGTGCGGTTGGTGTTGGTGCTGTTTTGGGGGCGCTTCTATTACCCAAACTTCGTCGTCGTTTCGGACCAGACATCATTGCGATGGCGGGAACGCTTGGCACGGCATGTGTGTTGGTCGTGTTTGCAATTGTCCCTAATCTGATGGCGGCGGCGGTGGGATCTCTGCTGGCTGGTGCGTCATGGATAGGGGTTCTTTCGACTTTGAATTCTTCGGTGCAAACCGCGTTGCCATCGTGGGTGCGTGCGCGGGGGTTGTCTGTCTTCATCACCGTATTCTTCGGGGCAATGTCACTGGGCAGTATCGTTTGGGGGCAGGTTGCACAAACTGTTGGAATTCCCGCAGCATTGATCATTGCCGCTGTCGGGGCGCTTATCTTGATCCCGATCACATGGCGGATGAAACTGGGTCAGGGCGAGAAGCTTGATCTTGCGCCTTCTGCCCACTGGCCGTCACCGGTTGTGGTTCATGAGAACGCGCATGAACGCAGCCCGGTCATGACCATGATCGCTTATCAGGTGCCATTGGAAAACCATCAGCGGTTTCTTGAACTGACCAAGGTTCTGTCACATGCAAGAAAGCGGTCCGGCGCCTATAGCTGGGGCATCATGCAGGATGCAGAGCATCCGGACCGGTTCAGCGAGTATTTCCTTGAGACATCGTGGCTTAATCATTTGCGGCATCACGAACGTGTCTCGGGGGCGGACCGCATCATTCAGGATGAAATTCGTGGATTGCTTGCGCCCGATATCACGCCGGTCGTAACCCATCTGCTTGGGGTGAAAATGCCGCCAAAATCCAAAGCCGGTTTATGGAAAGGGTCGGATAAATGAAGGCGTTTCTTGGAGTCCTGGTTGCATTTTCCATCGGGGTTGTGTGTCGTCTGGCGGCATTGCCGCTTCCGGCGCCGCCGGTGATTGTCGGGGCACTTTTGGTGGTGACGATGACGACAGGATATATCTTGATTGATCGCTTTTGTGCACATCGTGAATGCAAGACGCGGGCAATGTGTGGTGGTCCGACGGGCCATTCATCCGGGGTAGGAGAAAAGCAATGATTTCCGATATTTTTCTTGGTTTGGGCATGGGGCTTTTCATTGGTGCAGGGTGCAGATGGTTTGACGTTCCCTTGCCTGCTCCGCCCAAACTTGTCGGGGCACTTTTGGTGGTGGCTATGACCACGGGATTTCTTGTGACGGATTATGTCCTTGGCACGGATATGCTCGTGATGGCCGAGATCGTAAAATGACGCAAACCTATAATCATGGAACTTTCTTGCTCGCCCGGATTTTGCTTGTTGCGGTGTTTATTTTTAGCGGCGCGACAAAGCTGATGGACTGGTCCGGCGGGATTGGCGAAATGGAGGCCCTTGGCCTTCCGTTCCCGGCTCTATGCCTTGCGTCAACGATCGCGGTTCAAATTCTGGCAAGTCTTTCCTTGATCGCGGGCGTGTTCGTGCGGGTTTCGGTTGTTTTTCTGGCCGGGTTCACAATTCTGGCAACCCTGATCGCGCATGATTTCTGGAACTTCTCGGGGATAGATCAGCTACATCAGGCCACGACAGTTCTTGAACATGCCTCAATCATTGCGGGTTTCTTGCTTGTTGTTTTGTTGCATAAGAACTTATGCCGGGATTAGGGGAAGGGGTGCCGACAGCTTCGAAAAATGCCTTTTTTACAATTTCATAACCGCGAATTTTGTTCTGAGTTTAGCCGTGCTTATGTCCAGCCAAAGCGGCTTTTAATTCTTGGGGCACCGTTTCCCGGATGAGTTCATTCGGGAAACGGTGCCGATACGTGATATTTTTCATGCCGGAAGGCTTGTCATTTTTCCAGATAGTTACCCGTTAATGTGAGAATGTCAGATTAGGTAACTCATTTCAGAAATTGGTCAGATTTTGCCAGTTCACGAAGGATTTCCTTCCATTGCTCAAGCATCTTGCGGGCTGCATTTTGTTCGCTGTCGAAGCTTTTATGGACGGCCAGACCACGTAGCATACATAGATTAATCTGGATGAAAGTACGCGTACGTTCACTGTCCTGAGCGACGCCAAGAATCTCGGCAATAATATTGTCGCGCTTGGTTGTCCATCGAGACATTGCATTACGCAGGTTTCGACCAAGATCATCATCAAGTCGTGCCGCAAGCATCAGTTCAAGTGATGCCATATATTTGTCTGGTGCGAACAATTTGTCCCATAGGACATCAATCAGCTCATCTGCCTTCAAGCTGGGATGACCCTGCGTGATATCAAATGGCCATTCAGATTCCCAAGAATTGATCAGATATTCAAAAGCAGCAACAATCAGTTCGTTGCGCGTTGGGAACTGATGGGTGATGGCGCCGCGTGAGACATTCGCCCGGTTGGCGATATCCTGAGTCGAAATTCTCTCATACCCTATTTCAGTAAGGGCCTGCAGCGTTGCCTGACATACGCGTTTACGCGTATCGCTGGAGCGCTCAGCCTGTGTTCTGCGCTTTCGGGCCAGTTGCATTTCTGCTGTTGCTTGGGGCGGCCCTGAATCCTTGTTTTTCAATGCCATTAAGACGTAACTCTCCTGCGCTCGGTGTTTGTGACAACTTATTTCAACCGGCATAAATCCCACAAGCTCATTTATAGTGGTTGACATTTACAAGCAGGACAGTCTGTATGTTTTTTAAAATAACAACTGGATAACGATGATCCGTTAAACCGGTGAGGAAATTTGTCAGACCAGGATGGCTATCTCACGATCTGAATCAGGAGACTTCAATGCTTAATAAAAAAACAATCACCCCGTTCATAGCAGCCCTAATGGCTGCCGGGAGTGCTTTGCCTTTGCATGCTGAAACCAATTTTATTGCTAATTCTTTCTATGATGCAGAGCACCCGCTGAGTAAATTCGGTTATGTTGAATGGGCCGATACCGTACGCGAAATTTCGGGTGGGGACCTTAATCCCGAAGTTTATACCGGTACGGTGCTTCTTGCGCCACGGGCCAGCCTTCAGGGGGCACGCGATAATATTGCCAATGTTGCAAATATTGCTGCAGTTTATACCCCGTCAGAATTGCCGGTTGCGAATGCTGTGCAGGAGTTGGGATTTAACTATTCGGATCCTTTGACTGCGATATTCGCTGTCGCTGATTTCAGCATTCATAATGAGGTTCAGCAAAAGGAATGGGCGGATAACGGGATCGTTTATCTTGGGGCCTATGCTACTCCTCCATATATTCTGTTCTGCAGCAAGCCGGTGCGTACGCTTGAGGAAATCAAAGGGAAACGTATCAGAACAGCAGGATCGAGCGTTTCTAAATGGGTCGAAGAAGTCGGTGGAATTCCAGTTAACGTTCCGTCGAGCGAAATGTATACCGGACTTGAACGCGGCACCCTTGATTGTGCAACAAATGCTGCGAATGACCTGATTGACCGCTCCCTGTGGGAGGTCGCGCCTTACACTACCGAGCTTTCAACGGGCATGTATTGGTCCGGTCCTGAATGGGGCTTCAATGCCGGGTTCTGGTCTGGTCTGACCACGACCCAGCGCAAGCAACTGATGGATGCGACGGCACATGCCATGTCGAGCATGGTCGTAAACTATCTTGCCCGTTCTAACGCTGCTCTTGACGAAGCAAAAGCAAAGGGCAACGAAATCTATCAGCCGTCTGCGGAATTGATGGCCTCGGTTGAAGCTTTCCGCGAAAAAGTGCTCGGTGATATCTACACGGTCGCCGAAGACAAATATGGCGTAGCCGATGGTATGTCCCTGATTGATGATTTCCGGTTCACCTATGCCAAGTGGGAAGGCCTGCTTGAAAATGTGGATCGTACCGATATTGATGCTCTGGATGCTATTGCGCGTAAGGAAATTTACGGAACCCTTGATCCCGCAACCTACGGCGTCAATTAAGGCAGAAGTGCCGTGTCCTTTTGGATGCGGCACTTGCCTTGGCAGACCAATGATCCCGATGTCCCGTTCAGGGGGCTATGGCATTGGCTGATTTCGAATTTCAATCTCGGCATGAAGCGGAGCGGTCCCGATGCCCCTCAATCCCAATCATGATTTGGACGATGCCACATCGGCAGAGCCAAACCTGATGTATCGATTTGTAACCTGGTTGAACACGGCGTTTCTTGTGATATCGGCGATTTTTGTCGTGCTGATGATGCTTCATGTGACAGCCGACGTGCTGCTGCGATCCGTATCAAATGTCGGGATCATCGGAACACTTGAGGTCGTTTCCTATTACTACATGGTTTGCGCTATTTTTCTGGCATTTGGGTATGTCGAAATGCACAACGAGCACATCCGTGTGGATCTGTTCGTTCAGCAAATGCCGCGTTCTGCGCAAGTCGTACTTTATATTTTGGCTTGCCTTGCGGGGTTTGTGTTTTTCGGCCTTTTAGCTTGGCAGAGCATGATTGACGCCCTGCGGGCGACGGCCTCCCAAGAAACCATTATGTCCAATTTTTTGTTTTATGTCTGGCCAAGCCGCTGGGCGTTGCCGATCGGTTTTATCGGATGCCTTTTGGCGATCCTGTGCAATCTGTTGAAATCGGTGACCCGCTGGCGGGCGCTGTAAGAGGGCGAAATGAGTAATCTTGATATTGGTATCGTTGGTACTCTTGTTGCGCTCGGTCTGATTGCGCTGCGTGTCCCGATCGGGGTCAGCCTTGGTCTTGTGTCGATTGGCGGGATTGCTGCGATGTTCAACGTGAATGTTGCATTTGGCATGATTTCAGCCACTCCGTTTGAATATGTCGGCCAATGGGAACTGACTGCGGCTCCGATGTTCCTTTTGATGGGGTTCATTTGTTCCTCGACGAATATGACCAAAGGACTGTTTGAAGCGCTCAGGTTATATCTGGCGCGTCTGCCTGGTGGTCTTGCGATTGCAAGTGTGGGGGCCTGTGCCTTTTTTGCTGCAGCCGCGGGTTCAAGTGTTGCCACTGCATCGGCAATGTCGCGCATCGCCGTGCCTGAAATGTTGCGCAATAACTATGACAAGGGACTTGCGACCGGGACCATTGCGGCGTCAGGAACATTGGGGTCCTTGATCCCGCCAAGTGTTCTTTTGATCCTGTATGGCGTGTATGCGAAGGTTTCAGTTGGTCAGCTTTTCATGGCTGGATTTATTCCCGGTGTGCTTTCTGCGCTTGTTTACATGGCTATGATCATGACCCGTGTGAAGCTGAAACCGTCACTGGCGGGAACTGTGACAGAGTACCCGACGAAGGAAGAAAAGCGTGCGGCACTCAAGACGATCTGGCCGTTGCCTGTTCTAATCTTTTCTGTGTTGGGCGGGATTTTCTCGGGCGTGTTTTCGCCGACCGAGGCCGGGGCGATTGGTGCTTTCGTTGCGGCTGTGATTGCTGCTTTACGCGGTTCTTTGACCTGGACTGCAATCAAGTCTGCCTTGCGTGATACCATTGTTGCGGCAACGGGAATTTTTGTCATTTTAATCGGGTCGGTCTTCTTTACCCGGTTCTTGGCTCTTAGTGGCCTTCCAGCCGCATTTTCCGACGCAATCCTTGGTATCAGTTCTGAGCCATGGTGGATTTTCCTTGCGGTGACAGTGATCTATGTCGTGCTGGGGATGCTGATCGACTCAATTGGTCTTTTACTGCTGACCTTGCCTCTGATCCTGCCGCTGGTACATGGGGCAGGACTGGATCCGGTCTGGTTCGGGATTATTCTGATCAAGCTTCTTGAAATCGGACTTGTGACGCCGCCGGTTGGCTTAAACGTTTATATGATCAAGGGTGCCTTGGGGAACCTCGTCACGTTGCCGGAAGTTTTCCGGGGCGTTGGATGGTTTATCGCCATGGATTTCCTCACACTTATTATCCTTATGCTGATACCGGGCTTGTCGCTTTGGCTGCCAACGCTGGCCTATCGGTGATCCCATTCCCTAGAGAACTCAAAAGTTCCTCGGGGGATGGGTGAAACCAGTATTTGAGGAGCCAATCATTTCATCGATCATGAAAACCCGACCGAAACAGGATTGTCCGGTGACCGTTCGTATTGTTCGCAAGCAAGTTGAAAAAAGTGCCGAAACCCGCCGCCGCATTATGGAAGCGACAGTGCGTCTGCTGTTGCGGCAGGGCTATTCACGCCTGACGACCTCTGCAATTTCAAAAGAGGCAGAAGTCTCGCGCGGGGCCATGACCCATCATTATGACAGCAAGGAAGATGTCGTCATTGCGGCCATCGAATATCAACTGAAACAGTCAATCGAAACCACCCGAAAATATGTTGATCAGAATGCGGACAGGGATTTATCGGTTGACGATATTATAGATTATCTGTGGCGATTGATGGCGGATGGTCTGTTTTATATGACGCTCGAATACCTGCCGGAAATGCGCCACAACGCCCCTTTTAAAACTCGCCTTGTGCCTGTCATTCAGGGTTTCCACAGTTCCCTGAATGAGATTTGGGCGGTGATCTCTCGTCGCTACAATGCTGATCCCAAACATGCAGAAGTCGTTTTGAACGCAACCATGTGTCTGTTCCGCGGGATGGTGGCACAGACGATTGTACGTTCTGATCCCGAATATTTCGATGAACTCCTGTCTTTGTGGCGTCAACTGCTCCGTCAGATGTTCGCAACTGGATTGGAGGTTGGTAATTCTCCCCGCGTCACCAAAAAGAAGAAAGCTCATGTCTCTTAAACTGATTAAAAATGCCCGTATCGTTGATGGATCGCTGGCCGAGCCAACCGAACCGCAAAATATCCTGATTGAAGATGATCGCGTCTGTGAAGTGTCTGCAGATGCGACGTCGCCAGATGCCGATGTCATTGATCTGCGTGGCAAGACCATTATGCCGGGTTTGATTGATTGCCATGTGCATGTCATCGCAACGACGACCAACCTTGGCAAAAATGCCGATCTTCCAAATTCTCTGGTTGCATTGCGTTCGGCAAAGATCATGGAACGGATGTTGATGCGCGGTTTCACGACCGTGCGTGATCTGGGGGGTGCCGATTACGGTCTGGTCGAAGCGATTGAAGAAGACTTCTTACCCGCGCCACGTCTTGTAATCTGTGGCAAGGCGCTGTCGCAAACCGGTGGTCATACGGACTACCGTGGGCGTCATAGTCTGCGTTCGGTCGACTATTATCAGAACCAGATCGGGGCGCTTGGCGTTGTTGTGAACGGCATCGACGAAGTGCGCCGCGCGGCACGTGATCAGATCAAGGGCGGTGCCGATTTTATCAAAGTGATGGCAAATGGCGGGGTTTCTTCGCCGACAGATCCGATTGCCGTGCTGGCCTTTTCAAATGAAGAGCTTAAGGCCGCAGTTGAAGAAGCCAAAAACGCACAGCTTTATGTTTCAGGGCATTTATACACTGACGAAGCCATTCGACGTGCACTTGAGTGCGGTGTTGAATCGATCGAGCACGCAAACCTGATGAAACCTGAAACAGCCAAGCTTATTTACGAAGCAGGTGCTGTCGTTATTCCGACCAATGTCACCTATGACCTGCTTGCACGCGAAGGTGCGCGTTTTGGCCTGCCTGCGGAATCCGTTGCCAAAATTGAAGATGTCCGTGGTGCCGGGCTGGCATGTCTTACACACCTTCACAAAGCAGGTGTTGTCATGGGCTATGGTTCGGACCTGCTAGGTGAAATGCATGATCACCAATCCGAAGAATTCCTGCTGCGTGGGCGTTACCTGCCAGCCAAGGATGTTATTCGTTCTGCCACCATTGATGCAGCAAAAGTTCTGCGCAAGGAAGGCCAAATCGGTGTTATCGCGCCGGGCGCCTTTGCCGATATGATTGTTGTTGATGGCAACCCGCTTGAAGATTTGTCGTTGTTGACCCGTCAGGGCGCGCATATGCCGCTCATCATGAAGGGCGGCAGGGTATTCAAAAATATCGGCTCTTTGTAAGGCCGGTTACGTGATCGCTTAACTTAACCATAAAGGAAAGTGCTATGAAGAATATTACCCTGCCGGTCCTTGCTGTCGTATTTGGGATCGGTGCCACCAGTGCCCGGGCGGACGTTAACCTGGATATGTCGAGTGAATATCCCGTTACCTCCATTCATGGGCAGACCGCTGATTTTTTTGTAAAAACGCTTAAGGAAGAGACTGGCGGCGAGGTGAATGTCACAGTTCATCACGGTGGCGCGCTGGGCTATAAGTCGGTCGATCATTATGATGCCGTTGGGGATGGCGCGGTGCAGCTTGCATCTTCCTTCTCCGGCGCATGGTCTGGCATTAATCCTATTTTTTTGGTCTCTTCATTGCCTTTCCTTGCAACATCTATCGAAGATACGAAAAAACTTTATGAAGCAACCCGCCCGTATTACGAGCAGGTGCTTGAAGACGACAATCAGCTATTTCTCTATGCGGCACCTTGGCCTGCATCGGGCTTTTGGGCCCATAAGCCGATTGATAGTGCCGAGGCCCTTAAAGGGCTGAAAATCCGTACATTCGATGCGCCAGGCACTAAAACCCTGCAGAATGCAGGGGCGTCTCCGGTTCAACTGAGCTGGGGCGACATTATCCCGCAGCTAACGACAAACGGCATCGATGGTGTTCTGACCTCTGCTGATGGGGGTGTCGGGTCGCAGTTTTGGGAATATCTGTCGAACTTCACGGAAGTAAATTATGCATTGCCGTTGCAGGTTACGCATATGAACCGTGATGCGTTTGACGATCTTAGTGATTCAGAACAAAAGGCGGTTCTTGATGCCGCGAAAAAGGCCGAAGCCTATGGCTGGGAGGCGTTGGAAAATCGGGTCAAGGGCAACTATGCGAAATTGGCCGAGAATGGCGTTACCGTCACGACGAATATATCCCCGGGTCTGCTCTCTGTCTTGAAAACGTCTTCTGCACCAGAAGTCGAAAAGTGGAAAGAGCGGGTTGGTGATGATGCACTTACACTGCTTGATACGTATCAAAAGTTGCTTGAACAGTAAGTCTGAAAGCGCAGGGACCTTGTGTCAGGCATGGTTCGACCATGTCTGACATTTTGAACGTGGATGATATGATGTCCTTCTTCGTTAAGTTTGTTGAGAGATTGTCTTGGTTAGGCGCATACCTTGCGGCGATTACGTTGGTCGGGATGGTGTCTTTCATTCTGCTTGAAATCGTATTGCGCACTGTCTTTGACAGTTCGACCTTCGTCATGGACGAAATGGTCGGCTACGGTGTTGCCGCGACCACTTTTCTTGCATTGCCTTATGCGCTGGGCGAGGGAAATATCATTCGTGTTGAATTGTTATTCAGCCATGTATCGGCCAGAAAGCGCAAACTGCTTGAAATGTTCAGTTGTTTGGTCGGGCTTGTTGTTACCTGTGTTCTGATTTCATTTGTCTGGATACGGGTGGCACGAGCATGGTCACGAAATTCAGTAAGCAGCAGCATTGCAGAAATTCCGATGTGGATTCCCCAGGGGATTATCCTAGCTGGATTATGTCTGCTGTTTCTTCAGTTGATTGCATTGCTGATCCGGCAATTTACCAAGGAACCAAAGCCGGATGTCGAAGTGCGATAGTTCTTTATCGTTTCGGCATTGAACAGGTTACCGGAGAATAAATTTTACCATGGACGCACTTCTTTCTGCGGGACTTGTCCTTGCTCTGATTTTTCTGTTTCTTGGAATGGGAGTTTGGATATTCGTCGGGCTGCTGTTTGTCAGCGGTGCCTCGCTCGCGCTTGTTGCAGGCATGGATATTCAGCGAATTGGCACGATTGCGGCCAATATCGTTTATCGGTATTCGTCAACTTGGGAACTTGCCGCCATTCCGATGTTCATCTGGATGGGAGAGATCATTTTTCGGACAGACATTTCCGATCGTATCTTCCGCGGTTTGACACCCTTTGTGAACTGGTTGCCCGGGCGCTTGCTTCATACCAACGTTCTGGGTTGTACAATGTTTGCGGCTGTTAGTGGATCGAGTGCGGCGACAGCGGCCACAGTGGGCAAAATCACAACGAGCGAACTTTCAAGGCGAGGATACGACCAAGCGCTGTCATTGGGATCGCTTGCCGGTGCGGGCAGTTTCGGTCTTTTAATCCCACCATCGATTGTCATGATTGTTTACGGGATTCTGGCTGAAGTTTCGATCAGCCGTCTCTTTGCTGCCGGTGTGCTGCCGGGCATTATGATTGCTTTTTTGTTCTCGGCTTACATTGTATTCCGGGCTGTCATGAAGCCGGAGATTGCGCCAAAGGCGGATACGCAATTTGATTTGCGCCAGTTTGGTGCCGCATTTGTCGATTTACTTTCTATCATTTCACTGATGGTGATTGTGTTAGGGGCCATTTATTCCGGCATTGCAACCCCGTCTGAGGCTGCTGCTGTTGGTGTCTTTGGTGCGATTGTCATCACTGTGGTTTTGCGTCAGTTCTCATTTTCGATGCTTGTGCGGACATTGCTTGGTGCCGTGGTCAGCAGTGCAATGATTTGCTCGATCCTGGTTGCTGCGGCCTTTCTGTCGACGGCGATGGGGTATCTGCATATTCCAACCGAAATAGCTCATGCGATTGGTGAACTGCAACTTTCACCTGAAATGCTCATTGTTGTTCTGACCTTATTCTATCTTGTGCTGGGGCTTTTCCTTGATGGTGTTTCGATCATCGTCATGAGCCTGCCAATCACTTTGCCGCTTGCGCTTCAGGCGGGGATTGATCCGGTGTGGTTTGGGATCTTCCTGATTGTTACGGTTGAACTTGGTCAGATCACGCCACCGGTCGGTTTCAATCTTTTTATCCTGCAAAGTCTGACGGGGCAGCCCGTCGGACGCGTGGCACTTTATGCTCTACCATTCTTCATCCTGATGCTTGGTGCGATAGCACTACTTGTCTGGTTTCCTGAAATTGCTCTTTGGTTGCCCGGGGTTCTTTATGACTGATATTGTTTTTGGCCGATTGGCCGCTGCCTATGCGTCCTCGGCGCAGCCTCAATCTTCGTATGATTTTGTTGCCGAACTTTTGACCGATAGGTTCAGTCCACGCCTGATGACATTCTTTGCCTGGAGTCAGGGCAATGATCTTTGTGAACGGGTCTGGTCAAACAATCCGGAAAAATATCCAGTTTCAATTGGAAAAAAGATGGGGCCGACTGATTGGGGGAAGACGGTCTTGCATGAAAAAACGCCATGGTTTGGTGAAGATGAAACCGCCATGCGCGGGGCATTTCCCGATTATGAGCTGATCAAAAGCGTTGGGTGTGCTTCGTGCCTCAGCGCACCGGTTGTTGCGAGTGGCCAGTCTATCGGTGCCATTAGTATCTTGCACGAAGAAGGCGTCTACAAGTCATCTGATTTGGATGATCTCACGGCGCTTTCCGCATTGCTTGTCGTGCCGCTTCTTTTGCGTCGTCCAGGTTCCTAAACATAGGGGCGTCTGTATTTCACATTCTGCCTGTGTCTGGGAAAAGAAGTGTCACTTTCCGATCAGCCAGCGACATATTTTTAATATGATATGACTATATGATAATTCTGATTGCGCGATAAAGTGCAGGGTGACTTTTGGCATGGTTTTCATCGTTGGGGATATAGGGCTCATTTTTGGGTGAGGTATATTAACCCGCGACACAAGGGCTCTTGTCGGAGGGTGCTTTTACAGGTTTTCCGCGATGAGGATTTCTATTCGGATGCGTTCTTGTGAGGCTAATGTCTCGCGGTTTTCGCACTGGGCCCTGAGGGTTCGGACCGCGCTGCGCACAATGTGTCCTGGATCCTGATTAATTAGTGCATCAAGTGTATTTGCGCGCAGTGCCTGCTCTGTCGAGGGCGTGCGTTCGTGGGCAATTGTGACGATTTTTTCTTTACCGCGCAGGCTTTGGGCGAAGTCAATTGCGACGCGTGCTTCGGAACCCATGATGTAAAGTCCAACAATGTCTTTGTGGGCCGCAAAGGCGTTCGTCAGGACAAGGTTTGTCCGTTCCGGGGTGCCATGGGTTTCAAGTGTCGGCAGTGCATGGAATTGAGGATAGCCACGGCTCATTATCCGATCAAAGCCAAGGCGACGCTCCAGGCTATCACGGGACTGCATTGTCTCAGCCAAAACCAGGATCGAACCCTCGGTGTTGCCAAGGAAACGCGCCATGAGGCGCCCGGCCGTTGCCCCCGCGGCGATGTTGTCTATCCCGACAAAAGACTGGCTGTCTTCTTCCTGCTGGTTGGATATGAAGGCCACAGTCTGGATGCCCCGTTCTCGCATGCGATAGAGCGCATCGCGAATTTGTGGGGTTTCAGGGGCCATGATGGCAATACCATCATAGTCATTGGCTGACAGGCGAGACAGTGCTTTGGCGGCTTGATGCGGGTCATGTTCATTGATGCGAACAACTTTTGTCTCGATCATTTCCGCCCGGCTGGCCTGGCCGAATTCGCAAATGTGCTTGATGATCACGTCGAGGAATTCGTCGCCTGAGCGCGGCAGCACGAAACCAAACCGGTATCCCTTTTGGCGGGCCAAAGTGGCTGCGACCTGATTTCTTTGAAACCCGATGCGTTCAATTGCCGCGTTGACGGCGTCGACGGTTTTCTGTCTGACCCCGGAGCGTCCATTGAGTACGCGATCTACCGTTGCAAGGCTGACGCCGGCCGCTTTGGCAAGGTCTTTGGTGGTCGGTCTCATCTGTTTTCAGGCCCAAGCCGGTTTCATTTTTCAGTGTTAGCTTCAACTATTTAGCGCGTGATCGCAAGAGGTATGAGGTGCGTAACTCATAAATTGGTCTTTTTGAGGTGCGTACCTCAAAAACTTGTGGTAGAAGTGCTGCTGCGGCTGAGAAGCTGCGACGTTCCAAAGGGAGGAAAAAACAAAATGAAATCGACATATATGATGACGGCAGTGGCGTCGGTACTCGTTGCCGGTTCGCTTCCGACAGCGGCTGCTGCAGAAGATCTTACGTTATGTTGGGCAGCATGGGATCCGGCAAATGCGTTGGTTGAGCTGTCCAAAGACTTTGAAGTCCAAAGTGGCCACAAAATGAGTTTTGAATTTGTGCCGTGGACGTCATTCGCGGACCGCATGCTCAATGAGCTTAATTCCGGTGGTCAGTTGTGTGATCTGATGATTGGTGACAGCCAGTGGATCGGCGGCGGTGCAGAGAACGGTCACTATGTGAAGCTGAATGAGTTCTTTGATGCCAACGACATCGATATGGCCGATTTCATTCCGGCCACCGTGACCGGATACGCCGAATGGCCTAAGAACACGCCGAACTATTATGCATTGCCAGCTTTTGGTGATGTGGTCGGCTGGACGTACCGCAAGGACTGGTTTGAGCGCCCGGAAATCCAGGAAGCTTTCCAAACGAAATATGGCCGCAAACTTGGTGAGCCAGCGACACTTGAAGAATTAAAAGACATCGCACAGTTCTTCCAGGGCCGCGAAATTGACGGCACGACTGTCTATGGGGCTGCGATCTATACCGAGCGTGGTTCTGAAGGCATTACCATGGGAGTGACGAACGCACTCTACAACTATGGCTTCCAGTACGAAAATCCAGACAAACCCTATGATCTTGAAGGCTTTGTAAATTCCAAAGGTGCCGTATCAGGCCTTGAGTTTTACAAGGAGCTCTATGAGACCGCAACACCGCCGGGGTCATCGAACTGGTACATGAGTGAAGACATCGATGCTTATAAGTCGGGTCAGGTAGCTCTTCAGATGAACTTTGCCTTTATCTGGCCAGGTGTCGAGGCGGATCCAAATGTGGGGGGCGGTAAATCGGGATATTTTGTTAACCCGAAAGGCCCGGCAGGGCACTTCGCCCAGCTTGGCGGGCAAGGAATTTCGGTTGTTGCCTATTCCGAGAAGCAGGACGCCGCACTGGAATATATCAAGTGGTTCGCTCAGCCTGAAATCCAGTCGCGCTGGTGGGAACTTGGTGGTTACTCTGCGTTGCGTGCTGTGGTCGAGGATCCGGGTTTTGTGGATAGTCAGCCTTATGCGCAGACCTTCCTCGACAGCATGGCCATTGTGAAGGACTTCTGGGCCGAGCCCGCCTATGCCGATCTGCTTTTATCGATGCAAGAGCGTGTCCACAACTTTGTCGTTGCTGGTGAAGGCACCGCAGAGGAGGCGCTGGATAGTCTGGTCAAAGACTGGACCGAGGTCTTCGAAGACGAAGGCAAGCTCTAGGTCTCCTCCCTGTCTGAGGTGACTGGTTCTGGACCGGCCCCGGTTATGCAGTAATGGATGCCGGGGCCATACTTCCGACCATGTGAAGACCGTGCAGCAGCGGCTGCATGGCTAAGGGCATCCATATGAATAATATTCCGATCGAGAAGATCGCCAAGGCCACGCCTGATACCGTGGCCCAGCATATTCGCGGCCTGTCGGACCGAAGCATTGCGTGGATTTTCGTGGCACCAACGATTTTTCTGCTGCTGGCGGTTAACATTTTTCCACTGATCTGGACGATCTGGCTCAGCTTTACCAACCATCGGGTCAATCGTCCCAATCGGGATGTCGAATGGGTCGGTTTGCGCAACTATGAACGTATCCTGTCTGATCCTGATATTTGGAACACGATGCAGGCGACGGCGCATTTCCTGATCTGGACCATTATTTTGCAGGTTCTGATCGGTTTTATGCTTGCCTTCCTGATTAACAAGAAATTCAGAGGTAACGATCTTTGGACGACGATCATCGTCTTTCCGATGATGTTGTCTCCGGCAGTTGTCGGGAATTTCTGGACCTTTTTGTATCAACCGCAAATCGGCCTGTTCAACTATGTGGTCGCCTTTTTTACCGGCGCGGACCCTGCAAGCTTTTCGATGATTGGGGATGTGCATCTTGCGCCATGGGCGATTGTCATTGCGGATACCTGGATGTGGACGCCCTTTGTGATGTTGATCTGCCTGGCGGGACTGCGGTCCATTCCAAACAGCATTTATGAGGCAGCAGAGTGTGACCGTGCTTCCAAGTGGCGGCAATTCTGGACGATCACTATTCCCATGGTTTTACCGTTCCTGATGCTGGCGGTTTTGTTCCGGGGGATTGAGAACTTCAAGATGTTCGATCTTGTGGTTCAGCTTACTGGTGGGGGCCCCGGAAACACGACGACACTGACGTCAATCGACTTGAAGCGCGAAGCTTTTGAAAAGTGGCGGACCGGATATTCTTCTGCTTATGCAGTGATTTTGTTCGTGACTGTTTTCGGCCTTGCATCGATCTACGTCAAAGCGCTGAACAAGGTAAAAGAAAGATGAGTTTTTCTGTTACAGAACCGAACAAGGGGACCAAGTGGTTCGCCGGGGTCCTTGTTGTCGGCTATGCGTTAATAACCATTGCCCCGTTGCTGTGGATCATCGCGACAGGGTTTAAATCCCCCGCTGACTCTATTTCCTACCCCCCGAAAGTGGTTTTTGATCCGACGCTGGAAGGGTATGTGAATCTCTTTACCGATCGGACCCGCGCGACGGCAGACATGCTGGAGGCTGAGGGTGAGCCACAGACTTGGTACGAGCGGATCGTGCGTGAACAAGGCACCGTTATCATCGGTCCGTCTCGCTATGGCGAGCGGTTTCTGAACTCGATTATCATCGGATTTGGCTCGACCGCATTATGTATGGTCCTTGGCACGGCGGCCGCTTACGCCTTTAGCCGTTTTCGCGTGCCACTCAAGGACGATCTGCTGTTCTTTATTCTGTCGACCCGGATGATGCCGCCGATTGCCGTGGCCATTCCGATCTTCCTGATGTTTCGCAATCTTGGCCTGAATGACACGCATCTGGGGATGATCCTGCTTTATACGGCAGTGAACCTGTCATTATCGGTCTGGCTGCTGAAGGGGTTCATCGACGAGATTCCGGTCGAATATGAAGAAGCGGCATTGATTGATGGCTATACGCGGTTTCAGGCTTTCTACAAGGTAGTGTTGCCACAGGCGGCGACGGGGATTGCGTCTACCGCGATCTTCTGTCTGATCTTTGCCTGGAACGAATATGCGTTTGCGGTCCTGCTGACCTCTGGCACGGCCCAGACGGCCCCCCCCTTTATCCCGACGATCATCGGCGTGGGCGGTAAGGATTGGCCTGCTGTTGCTGCCGGTGCCACGATCTTCCTTGTTCCCGTCATGGTCTTTACGATCCTGCTGCGCAAGCATTTGCTTCGCGGGATCACATTCGGAGCGGTACGCAAATGAGCGATTTCATGAACGGATTGCTGCGGCTGCGCCGTGGTCCATGGGAAATGGTGGCTTCAATCCTTATTGCCTTGGGTGTTGTCATGCTGATGCAGCCCGTTGCGATCACGCTATACACCTATTCCTTCATCATCACGCTGACCGGAACAGTAATGTTCATTGTCGTCAGCCACTTCCCGGAGTGAACCCATGGCACAGATTAGAATTGAAAACGTGCGCAAGGAATTCGGGGCGTTCACCGCGGTTCAATCCTCGACTTTTACGATTGAGGATGGTGAGTTTTTCATGCTGTTGGGGCCATCAGGCTGCGGCAAGACGACGACCCTTCGGATGATGGCGGGGCTTGAACTGCCGACCAGTGGGCAGATTTATATTGATGGCGAAGAAGTTGGCCAAAAACCCGCCAGTCAGCGTGACATCGCTTTTGTTTTTCAGATGTTTGCGCTCTATCCGCATATGAATGTCCGCGGAAATATCAGCTATCCGCTGAAAAGCCAGAGGATGAAGGCATCCGAGGTGAAAAAGAAAGTCGATGAGGTGGCCGAGATTCTTGGCATCACCGATATCCTTGATCGACCTGTGGGTGGTTTGTCCGGCGGTGATCGCCAGCGCGTGGCCCTGGGGCGTGCAATCGTGCGCGATCCGAAGGCCTTCTTTATGGATGAACCGCTTGGTGCGCTTGATGCCGAGTTTCGCGAACATATGTCCGAAGAACTCCGCGCATTGCACGACAGGATGGGGGCGACGACTGTTTACGTTACCCATGACCAACTTGAAGCGATGCAGATGGGGGACAAAATCGTCGTGATGAACCACGGTGTTGTCGAACAGTTCGGTGTTCCGCAAGACATCTATGACTGGCCCGCGACAAAGTTCGTGGCGCAATTCATTGGTTCTCCGCCGATGAACTTCCTTGATTTCAACGGGATGATTGGTATTGGGGGAACTGAAGTGCGGGTGAACGATGTTGTGATGCCTGTTCCCAGAAGTATTGAAGGCGCAAATGGCCCGATAACTTTTGGGGTTCGTCCGGAACATGTAAAACTTGAAGACAGCGCGCCTTATCGCGGCCGGGTGATTGCGACAGAGTATCTTGGTACCACCCAGATCGTTACCTTCGACACGCCGAATGGCCTTCTTAAGGCCAGGGTTGCAAGTCATGAAGTGGTCAATACCGGGCAATCGATTGGTCTTCGGTTTGATCCACGGACGATCACATTGTTTGACGCTGAAAAAGGGGGCGCTTTGCGCTCTGAGGCAAATGAGGGAGTGCTGAATCATGGCTGAGGTAAGCTTGACAGGTGTCACCAAAAGCTTTGGGCCGGACGTCGCGCTTGACGATGTGACGATGACAATACCCGATGGCTCATTTGTTGTTCTTCTGGGGCCGACCGGTGCGGGTAAAACGACAACCTTGAGGATGGTTTCCGGACTTGATGCGCCAGATCGCGGTCAGATCAGTATTGATGGGCGTGACATGGCCGGGCTTACACCGGCCCAAAGAAATGTTGCGATGGTTTTTCAGCAATATTCGCTTTATCCGCATATGACGGTGCGTCAGAATCTGGAGTTTCCGCTGAAATCGCCGATCCTGAAAACATCGCCGGATCAGGTTAAACGCAAGGTTGGCGAGATTGCAGATATCCTCCAAATTACCCATAAACTGGATAACAAGGCGACTGAGTTATCGGGGGGAGAGATGCAGCGCGTGTCCATCGGGCGTGCGCTGGTGCGCAAACCGTCGGTCTATTTGATGGATGAACCGCTTAGTTCTTTGGATGCCAAGCTTCGCGCGGATCTTAGGGTCGAGTTGAAATCTATTCAGGCCGATTCTGGTGCAACGCTGCTTTACGTGACACATGATCAGATCGAGGCCATGACCATGGCGACCCATGTGGGGGTTCTGGACAGGGGGCGTTTGGTTCAGTTCGGTTCACCGCGCGAGATTTACGAAGACCCGGTGAGTATTTATGCCGCCAGTCGTCTGGGCCAGCCCCGGATCAATGTGTTGCCCGCCAATGTTTTCGCGGGCGCACCAACAGGGGCCGAACAGATTGGATTGCGGCCCGAGCAGATCATTCAGGGCGAGGGCGAGGATAGTTTTGTGCAAAGGGTTGAGCATCTGGGCGATCAGACGCGCCTGCACCTGACCTTTAAGTCACATGACATCATCACTGTCACAAATGCACATACCGAGCTGAGAACGGGCGATATCGTCAAGATTCGCCCCAATAAACCACTCTACTTCGGCGCCAACGGCGCTCGGGTGGCCTGAGGGAGAACAACATGGCTCAATTTATAAACGATAAAGAAGCAACTGTAACCGAGGCCATCGATGGCGTGATCAAAGCTTCCGGTGGCAGGTTGGCAAGGCTTGATGGATATCCGCACATCCGTGTTGTGGTTCGCAACGATTGGGACAAATCCAAAGTCGCGATTGTATCTGGTGGCGGCTCGGGGCACGAACCGGCACATGCCGGGTTCGTCGGCGCAGGTATGCTGACGGCTGCCGTGTGCGGTGATGTCTTTGCCTCACCATCGGTCGATGCCGTTCTTGCGGGTATTCTATCCGTGACCGGCGCGGCGGGCTGCTTGCTGATCGTAAAGAACTATACTGGTGATCGGTTGAATTTCGGGCTGGCGGCGGAAAGGGCGCGCGCCTTTGGACTGAAGGTTAATATCGTGATTGTGGATGACGATATTGCGCTGCCGGATCTTCCTCAACCGCGCGGGGTTGCAGGCACGCTTTTTGTTCACAAGATCGCTGGCGCCATGGCCGAAAGCGGTGCTTCGCTTGAGGATGTCACGGCAACCGCCGAGCGGGTGATTGAGGGCACAAAGTCCATTGGTATGTCGCTTGATACCTGTACGGTGCCAGGATCACCCAAAGAAAACCGCATTGGTGAAGGCAAGGCCGAACTGGGCCTTGGTATCCACGGGGAAGCGGGTGTGCAGCAGATCGACTATCACAACGCCGAACAAGCCATGGCGGCGGTCACCGCCAAGCTTGCTGCCGTGATGGACAGTAAACCTCATGTGGTGTTGCTTAATAATCTTGGCGGTACATCGGTGCTCGAGATGGCGATCCTGACAAATGATCTGATAAAATCCTCTATTGGCAAGAACCTGAAAATGATCGTCGGGCCAGCGGCGATGATGACTTCGCTTGATATGCGCGGCTTTTCGGTCTCGGTATATCCGCTTAGCGCAGAGGACCACGCCTGGCTGTCAGCGCCTTGCGCGCCATCGGCCTGGCCGGGGTGCGTGCCGATCAAGCCGGTTAGCGTCATCGAACTCCCCGATGGACTGACCCCGATCCAGCCGATCGCGTCTGAACATACGCAAACGGCGGCCTTTTTGACCAAATGCTGCCAAATCCTGATCGACGCTGAGGTCGACCTGAATAGGCTCGACGCAAAGTCGGGTGACGGAGATACGGGGTCGACGTTGGCAGGTGCTGCGCGCGCCCTGATCGGAGCACTGGATCGCCTTCCTTTGGCCGATCACACGCAGCTTTTGCGCGCAATCGGACAAGAGTTAAGCCAGACGATGGGGGGGTCCTCGGGGGTTCTGCTGGCAATTTTCTTTAGCGCAGCTGGGGATGCTGCCTCAAGCGGTCGTGCCATGGTTGCCGCCCTTAAAGAGGGGCTTGAGCGCATGCAGCAGATTGGTGGGGCCCAATTGGGGGACCGGACAATGGTGGATGCACTGAAGCCCGCGCTGGACGCGCTTGAGGTGAAAGGCATAGCCGAAGCTGCAAGTGCTGCACGCAAAGGGGCCATTCATACCTCGACCATTGTCAAGGCCAAGGTGGGGCGGGCATCCTATATCAACGCTGAACAGCTTGAAGGCCATATCGACCCGGGGGCAGAGGCCGTTGCCCGATTGTTCGAAAATCTAAGCGATTAAGGCGGTAAAAACCCTAAATGCAAGCTGCCGCTGGCTCTGTGCTGGCGGCGGCCTGCATTTTTAAATGGTCTGACGCAAAATCCCGAAACCAGAAATCAAAAAAGGGACAGTGTCATCCTGAGTTACGTTGACGGTTTTTAGGACAGCACAGTGCTTTCCATTTGGATTTTTACAAGCACATCCTACGGCCGCTCCGGGTACGTGCCATCGTACGCGATGCAATAGATGAGCGCGAGTTGCGGTGGCCTAATATCGAATGCCTGGCCTAACCCAGTTTCGCCTATTGTTACTGCGCCGCCTATAACCGCGTCATATTGCGCTTCAATTTTCGGCAAGTCCGGGGTGCCGGTTGCCGTGGACGATACGCCTTGCAGGGCAACGTCAGTTCCACCGCCCGGCCCGTAAATGCGTGCGCCGGGGCCGCCAACGGTCGAAAGTGCATTGTTTGTGGTGCTGGGGGTTGTATCTACACCGGTCGCAGTTGATGCGCCGACTTTGACATCTATGGAAAAATTGCCCGGCTGCGCGGGAATAGTTAGCATATTGGTTGCGGTGACAGGATCGAATTTTGCTCCGTGGGTATGGGATGGTAATTCGAATGTTGTAAGGGTCATGGTTTCTTGCCCGACCATTTCTCCTAATGAGATATGGGACAACCCCGGCGCTTGCCCCGCGCCGATGACGCTACGTCCAGACAAATTTGGAAGGTTAAATTCGGTTTTGCCGTCGCCGCCATATTTTTGGCCAATCACGGCATATAATACGTTAAATTGCCGGATGTCGACTTTTCGACCATCGGCGTAAAAATAGCCGTCAGGGCAATAACTTGCGGCGGTGGCGCAAATTGATCCTATATAGGCCTCTTCGTCGCAGGCATGTGCAGGCTGCGACGATGACAGCATGGTGGAGCCAAATGTGATTGCGGAAAGTACCGCAAGGCCGGTAAAGCCGAGTTCTATTTTCATTTGTTTCCTCCGATAAATACGAAAAATTGAATCAAAATTTACGAAACTTTCTTTCATTCGCGCCGGAATTAACCGGTATCAATAGCCATGCAAAAGCTCGGTATAATAGCTTTCAATCCTCAGAAGAATTGCTGGGGTGAAGGGCGTTATGTTCGAGCTTTGGGTGCATTGGCAAAGTATCCATCCGATTTTTTCAATCCGAAATCCCCGCCCTCCCTCTGCAAAAAAGCGGGGTGAAAACAAGCCCGAAACAAGCCCTTTTTGAGTGTGGAGCACTTTTTACGTGGATTTTGGCAAGCCGATCCTAGGAGTGTGCCGGGTACAATCCTTTGAGCGCGATGCAATAGGTGAGCGCGATTTGCGGCGGCCTAATATCGAATGGTTGGCCTAACCCAGTTTCGCCAATTGTTACTGTGCCGCCGACAACCGCGTCATATGGCGCTTCAATTTTCGGCAAGTCCGGGGTGCCGGTTGCCGTGGACGATACGCCTTGCAGGGCAACTTCAGTTCCACCGCCCGGCCCGTAAATACGTGCGCCGGGGCCGCCAACGGTCGAAAGTGCATTGTTTGTGGCGCTGGGGGTTGTATCTACACCGGTCGCAGTTGATGCACCGACTTTGACATCCACGGAAAAATTGCCCGGTTGTGCGGGAATAGTAAGCATATTGGTTGCGGTGACAGGATCGAATTTTGCTCCGTGGGTATGGGGTGGTAATTGGACTTTTGTAAGCGCCATGGCTTCCTTACCGACCACTTTTCCTAATGGGATATAAGACAACCCCGGAGCTTGCCCCCAGCCGATGGCACTGCGTCCAACCAAATTCGGAAGGGCAAATGTCGTTCGACCGTCGCCGCCATATGTGGTGTTAAGCAGGGAAAATAATGCCTGATTTTCATTAATCGCGAGTATGGTGCCATCGGCGACTAAAAAGCCTTTTGGGCAATAATCTGCAGCGGTGGCGCAAATTGATCCTATAAATGGCTCAGCCGAGCAGGCATTTGCGGGCTGAGAGGATGACAGCATGGTGGAGCCAAATGTGATTGCGGAAAGTACCGCAAGGCCGGTGAGACCGAATTCTATTTTCATTTGTTTTCTCCGGTAAAAATTAAAACGTGGTTCAAAATTTAAAAGATTTTATTTCATCCGCGCCGGAATTAACCGTCATCAATAGCGATGCAAAAGCTCGGTATAATGGCTTTCAATCCTCTGAATAATTGCAGGGACAAAGGACGCCATGGTGTTCGAACTTCGGTTGCGGGGGCCAAAGCATCCATCCGATTTTTCAGACGTTTTTCAGCAAGGTTTGTGATCGAAAACTTTTAGCTTTTGACGTCACAGGGCGACTCACGAGAGCGGAATATATTATAATTTAGTTGTTTTTACCCCGACAAAAGCAATTAAAAGTCTGACATATTCTGACATTTGCTACTTAAGGGGGGCAAAAATGCGCCAAAAGACGTAAAACTGTTCTAACGAATAGTTGTGTCTTGAATGATGGGCGCGCAATATTCGCAATCTTTAGTTGCTTTGTGGATGGTGAGTGCTTTGAACAAACTGCGCAATAAAATGCCGGAATTTACAGGTTATTTTGGTCACAGTTTTTCATCAGTGCCGCCCTTGGCGCTTGAGCCACGCTATATGTTTGACGCTGCAGGGGCCGCGACAGCGGCCGATAGCGCCGAACAAGCGCAGGCCGAGGCAGAGGCCGAGCAGGCTAGCCATGACACAAGCGACACCAGCGACACCAGCACGCATGCCCCCGGCACTTCGGATGGCGCCGACACAGCACAAGCCGCGGGTGTCGAGGTATCGGGTAACGAATTTAACGTATTGCAGGCCGTCGATCCGTCACAAAATGGCGGGCGCAAAGAAGTCGTGTTCGTCGATAGCAGCCTTGCCGATTGGGACGTTTTGGTCGCCGGGATTGGAGCGGGTATTGAAATTGTACTTTTGGATGGCAACAGTGACGGGCTTCGTCAAATTGCAACCTGGGCTGCACAAAATGATGGCTTTGACGCCATCCATATCCTAAGCCACGGCTCAGAAGGCCAAGTTCATCTGGGCAGCTTTACCCTTGATACGGCCACGGCGACCACGCGCAGCAACGACCTTGCCGCGCTTGGTGCGGCCCTTGGGGTTGATGGTGATGTAATGCTTTACGGCTGCGATGTTGCAGGCGGCAGTGGCGCGGCGCTTATAGATGCGCTTGCCAATGCGACGGGTGCCGATGTTGCCGCGTCAACCGATATGACCGGTGCACAAAGCCTTGGTGGCGATTGGCAGTTGGAACACACAACCGGCGTGATCGAGACTGCCGGGTTGGTTGTGACTGACTATCAAGGCATCCTCGATACCATAACTATTGCGGCGGGCAGCAGTGATGGGCAGCTTGGCGATACTGATGGTACCTTTGTTAAGGTCGTTGGCGGGCAAAATTTGACGTTTACGGGGCCGGATGGCTATTTTTATAATAACAATTTGGGCACAGGCTATCTTACTTCTGACGATAGCGCCAAGGTGAACGCGACCAAACTGACCATCTCAATGGAGGACGGGTACAGTTTCGACCTCACATCATTTGAATATTATACTGGCAATGCAGATACTGTGACTGTCAGTGTCACCTATGCCGATGGTTCAATCGGATCGGGCACGTTTACTGCTACCACTGATAGTGCAAGCACGGTCAGTGATTTCAGTACCCTTGCGGGGCTGTCGACAGTGTCGTTGAACGATATCAAAAGTGTTGTAATTTCATCGACAAACAATGTTGGCAGCTATGACTTCGGCACCAATAATTTTGTCGTTTCCGATGTCAAAGCAATTGTAAGCAATAGCGCACCGACAGTCACAGGCGCCCCGGCATCGGCGACCGTGACCGAGGATGTTGCAACCGCGATTGACCTTTCTGGCGTAACTGTTGCCGATGCCGAGGGCGACACGATTACGCTGACCCTCGCCGCAGCGGCGGGGACGCTGGCATCTGTTGATGGGAATGTTACCACCGGTGGAGTAACGATTGCCAATTCGGGCACAAGCTCGATGACGCTTTCGGGAACGGTAAGTGACCTTAACACCTATTTAAATGCGACCAACATCACCTATCAAACCGCAAGTAATGATACGGTGGCGCGAAACATCACGATTACGCCCAATGACGGTACTGTTGACGGAACGGCTGTTACCGTCACGACATCAGTCACGGCCGTTAATGATACCCCAACCGTTTCGGGTGTTCCGACCGATGTTGCGGTGACAGAAGATACCGCGAGTAATTTTGACTTGTCCGCCGTTACTTTCACAGAGGTTGATGGCGACAATCTGACCGTT
>TARA_R110000737_G_scaffold342785_1_pt1 | contig 35362 bp, 25 predicted proteins | sample TARA_R110000737 | Tara Oceans TARA_R110000737 (sample SAMEA4398027) | marine metagenome | biome: Polar Biome; feature: [SRF] surface water layer (ENVO:00010504); material: water (ENVO:00002006), including particulate matter (ENVO:01000060) such as... | depth 5 m | reverse complement strand
AATTTATCTCATTTTTATCACCATTTTTAAAATGAGGACACGCCCTAATAAAAAATAAACGGCGATGATAAAAGCAGAATTAACTAAGCTTTATTGCAAAGGAATTTTCTTTTTACAGACTTCCACATCAAGCTGATAATCACTATCGGCTTTCATTCGACCTAAAATATCCAAGCGTTCGCTCAGTAACTCCACCATTATGCTGATATTGGCTTGCTGTTTTTTAACCTGTTCTAGTTTTTGCTGTGTTAGTACAAGCTGCGAATCAATATCCAAGTGACCATCATAATAATCATTCAAGCTATTTTTGATTTCGGTAAGGGTGAAGCCAATAGCTTGCGCACTTTTGATCAGCTCTATGCGTTCGATACATTCTGGATGAAATTCGGTATATAGACGGGAGCCTGCCTGACGCTTGCGAGATTTTAGCAGGCCTAATTGCTCGTAATGGCGAACCGTATCTTTGGTCGTATTGGCCTTTGCTGCTAGCTCTCCAATCAATAGAAACGATGTATCAAGTGCCATAATAACCTCTTATTTTTTTCGCTATGATAATCATAGCTCTAGTTGCCAAGGCGATTCGCTATCCAGTAACGATACGGCTAACGGTTTATGAGAGTGCTTGTGCCATTGCACAGACTGGCTGCCAATCAGGTTGTCTAACTGAGCTAGGAAGTTAGCACGCGGTAAAGTAGTCGCACCTAAGCTCAGCAAATGATCGTTCGGTAGCTGACAGTCAACGAGTGCGACATCACTTTGCTCACATAAGCGCATCAGACCCCAAAACGCTAGCTTTGACGCATTAGACGCTCGATGAAACATTGATTCACCAAAATAGATGCCGTTTATTTTTAATCCGTACAATCCACCAATCAGTTGACTTGTATCGTCCCAAACTTCTATGCTATGAGCAAAGCCTTGCGCATGCAGTTTGGTATAGGCTTCGATCATCTCATCATGAATCCAAGTATGCTCGCCTTCAGGCTGATTGTCATTAAGGCCATCACTGCGCGGTAAGCTACAGGCATGTATGACATCGTCAAAAGCTTGATTAAGCGTCACTTGCCAACGTTCGCGATTTGCTTGCTTACGTAGAGATTTGCTCGGTTGATAGGCCGAAGGAACGATCACACAACGCGGCTCAGGACACCACCAAGCAATAGGCTCATCTTCGTTAAACCAAGGAAATAGCCCCTGAGCGTAGGCTGATATCAGCGTTTCAGGTGCTAGATCACCGCCCATAGCGACAATGCCAATACCATCAGGATCGATCGAAATGGGATCAGGAAAGTCATAACGCCCAAGACTTTTTAAAGTCTCAGGCGTAATGTGTTTATCGTGCTGTTGAGTAAAGTTGCCCATTTAGGCTTCTTTATCTGCAGTTAGGGTTGAATCATAAGTGTGGTCACGAGCGACTGTTTCGCCCAGTGCATCCAAATACTTTTCAGCATCCAACGCAGCCATACAGCCAGTGCCGGCAGAAGTGATAGCTTGACGGTAAACGTGATCAGCTACGTCACCTGCAGCAAACACACCTTCGATACTGGTCTGGGTAGCATTACCATTCAAGCCACTATTAACGATCAGATAGCCATCTTTCATGTCTAATTGACCTTTGAACAAGTCAGTGTTTGGCTTATGACCAATAGCGACAAACATACCCATTGTGTCTAGTTGCTTAGTGCTGCCATCAATCATTGATTCGATTATTACGCCATTAACGCCCATGTCATCACCGACCACTTCTTTTACTTGATGGTTCCATTCGATTTTGACATTGCCATTTTTGGCTTTTTCAAATAGCTTGTCTTGCAGAATTTTTTCAGAGCGTAGGCTATCACGGCGATGCACTAAGGTCACTTCAGACGCAATATTAGATAAGTACAAAGCTTCTTCAACCGCTGTATTACCACCACCAATTACTGCAACTTTTTGGTTTTTATAAAAGAAACCATCACAAGTGGCGCAGGCTGATACGCCAAGCCCTCTAAATTTGGTTTCTGATTCTAGTCCCAAGTACTGTGCAGATGCACCAGTCGAGATAATGAGCGCGTCACAAGTATAGCTACCGTTGTTACCTGTCAATTGAAAAGGACGCTCGTTTAGGTTTATTTCATTGATATGATCGTAGACCAGTTCAGTACCGAAACGCTCAGCATGCGCTTTCATACGTTCCATCAATGCAGGACCTGTCAAATCATGCGCATCACCTGGCCAGTTGTCGACTTCAGTAGTGGTGGTTAATTGTCCACCGACTTCCATGCCAGTAACCATAACTGGCTTAAGATTAGCGCGCGCTGCATAGACTGCGGCAGAGTAGCCAGCAGGGCCTGAGCCTAAAATAATGAGCTTTTCGTGACGTGGAGCAGTAGTGTCAGTTGCCATGAGTTGTTCCTTGCTAAATATACGAATTAAAAATGTAAGTTATAAATATAATAAAAGACGAATATCAAAAATGACTACGAATATGCTTCTTCTAATTGCTGTGTGATAATAACATAAGGGCACAGTACACAAAGTGCAAGTTTGCTAAAACAAACACAGGTATCATTAGAATCAAAGAATAAAGAGCTTTGGAACATAAGCGCGAAAACGGAGACTATTTTATAGAATTTAGGCAATACAGTTAGCCATATTTTGCCACTCGTGTTTCGCTAACCAGCTGTTTTCTTACGCAAAGTGTCTACTGATTTACTTTCTTACACGCTTTCTTGATAAGACTGTCGCCACTGCACCTATGTATTTGTTATTATAAGAAGTTATGCCAAGTGTAGTAGGAGCCAAGCGATAACGGTTGTTGCAAGGCTCTATGATCGGCACATGCCAAACAAACACTTCGCTCGGTACATTTATGTCAACACTTTATGTCAGCATGATTAGGCTTAGTCATGCATTGGCGACCATTTAGTATTAATAACAAGGCAGATCTTACGTGATATCAGCACCGCTTATTGAGTATTTAAAAAAGGGAATGTTTACCCTGCTTGGGTTAATACTGGCCGTTTATCTGTTTGTCATTTTGATGACTTATACAGGCAACGATCCTAGCTGGTCGCACATCAGTAGTGATATGACCACGATTAATAACATGGGCGGCGAGGCAGGCGCATGGTTGTCCGATTTGCTTTACAGCTTTTTTGGGTTTGGTGCTTGGTGGTTTTTGGCATTCGTGGTTTATGAATCTATCCTAATTTGGTGGGAAAACAAGCCAACGTTTTGGCTCATGCGATTGGTCGCTTATGTGTTTTTGCTATTAAGTGCTAGCGCATTATTTGCACAATTGGTCTCTCTAGTTCAGCAAGTCACAAACCCTGACGCAATCGGCCTCGAAGGTGTCGCTGGTGGTATCATTGGGCTAGAGTTACAGGCGCGTTTGGCACAGCTGCTATCCCAGTGGGGGAGTGTGGTTTTCTTAGCAGTATTCGTTGTGATTACCGCTACGTTTGCCTTTAATATCCATTGGATGACGATATATCAAAAGGTTCGTGCACTATCATGGCTTGGCTCAGGTGTAAAAAGTCAGGATACTATCGACGCTACTGAACCAAGTAGTACATCACAAGATGATAGCCAGATTGTAGATGAGTCGGTAGATAAAAAAGTAGAGCATGAGCAGCTGCCACTTGAGTTACAGTCTGCGGAAAATACTAACGGTACTCAAGACGTCAGCAGTAGTGGACGTTTCGGTAGTGTATTGTCAGACTTTTTGGCAACATCAGGATTGGCAGATAGTGTCAAAGCCTCTGTCATCGCAGCAAAAGCAGCGGCAACACCTAGTAATGTCAAAAATGAGCAGGCAAATACCGATATAGGCTCGATTAATAACTCTACTGATAATACGGTTAATAGTACAGTCCAGCCATTAGTTTCAAACTTGACTGCACCTGTTGCTCGCAAAGTTGAGCCAAGCTTTGCATGGAATGATGCCAATACGGTCGATGACTTACTTGCAAGTGAGCAAATGGCTTACAGTGCTAGTGGCATGGACAGCTCGGCTATGCCTGTACCTAACTATTCCCAAACGGGTACTAGTACCACAGCATCGTTAGAGAAAGCAGTACCTGCCACTATAGCAACTACAGTGACGGAGGCAGGTGCTCAATTAGATATACATGATAAAGAATCACTAGCTCAGCCATCAGTTGATGAGTCAGTGCACAGTGATTTGGCCAGTCAGCCAGTCGTTGAACCTGCTGATCCTAAAATCTCTACGACATATGAGACTGCGGAAGTAGATAAGTTGGCAGAAGCATGGTTGGCAGAGCATGCTGATATACCAGAACCTACAGAATCTGTTGTAGAAACGTATGAAGACTCTAAGCCTGTTCAGGAAACCGTAGCAGCTGAGCCAATAGTGCAAGAGAAGACACCAGAACCTACGGTTGAAGAGCCTATTAGTTTTGCGCAGGAATCTGCCAATCAATCGTCTGATACGCCTGTAGAGTTGCCACATACTGAAAAAACAGCAGTAGCCCCTGAGCCTGAAGTTGCTCCGGCAACAGTAGAGACTGAGCCTGCATTGTCAGATGTGTCAGACATGACACCAACCAATACGCCTCCTGCCAATCCAAAAGCAGCGCCAACGGTAGAAGTGACTAGCCCAGTCTCCAATGTACAGTCTGAGCCTAAAACGCCTACCCAGCCATCTGTCAGTTTTGCTGTCCCAGAAGGCGATAGCAGCAACCATATCACCGATATGATGCCAGAGGATGACAGTGATGACGACACCAATGTACCGGTCATGCCACATATTAGTGATGACGCAGCCTTCAGTCAGAAATCACGCTCGATGCAAACGGCAGCTTATCGCAGCAGTCTAACACCTATTCCAGAAGTCTCTATATTGGATAAGCCAGATCCTGACCGCAAGCCTAGCTATACTGTGGCTGAGCTTGAAAAGTTGTCTGAATTGCTAGAAATTAAACTACAAGAATTTAATGTAAAGGCCTCTGTGGTTAATGCTATCCCTGGCCCTGTCGTCACCCGTTTCGAAGTGGAGCTGGCTGCTGGTGTGAAGGCTAGTAAAGTCACAGGTATCTCGCGTGATTTAGCGCGTTCACTATCGATGGCTTCTTTGCGTGTGGTCGAAGTGATTCCAGGCAAGCCTTACATCGGTATTGAAGTACCTAACAAGAAACGTGAAATGGTACGCTTGATTGAACTTCTAAATACCGAAACGTTCAAAGACCCGAAAGCGCAGATTAGCATGGCAATGGGTAAAGACATCGGTGGTAACCCAATCATTACTGACCTTGCGCGTGCGCCGCATATGCTGGTCGCTGGTACCACAGGCTCTGGTAAGTCAGTATTGGTCAACTCGATGCTACTATCGATGCTACTCAAATATACGCCCAATGAGCTGCGTCTTATTTTGATTGATCCAAAGCAGTTAGAGCTTGCTAACTATAATGATATTCCGCATTTGCTAACGCCAGTAGTCACCGATATGACGGAAGCGGCCAGTAGCTTGTCATGGTGTGTGGCCGAGATGGAACGTCGCTATCAGCTGATGAGTTTGCTAAAGGTTCGTAAGCTCAATGAGTTTAATAAAAAAGTCATCGCGGCGGAAAAATCAGGCAATCCTATGCTCGATCCTCTATGGCGTCCAAATGACAGCGTAAGTATTAGCCAAGCACCAAAGCTAAAAACCTTACCCATGATTGTTATTGTCGCGGATGAGTTTGCCGATATGATTATGCAGGTTGGTAAACAAGCCGAAGAGCTCATCACACGTTTGGCGCAAAAGTCACGAGCTGCTGGTATTCATTTAATGCTAGCGACTCAGCGTCCGTCAGTCGATGTCATTACAGGTTTGATTAAAGCCAACATCCCAGTGCGTGCGGCACTACGAGTCAACTCAAAAGTCGATTCACGTACGATTTTGGATAGTGGCGGTGCTGAGGATATGCTAGGTAACGGCGATATGTTGTTCTTAGGGCCAGGGCAAATCGAGCCAGATCGTGTGCATGGTGCTTATGTCAGTGACGAAGAAGTTAACCGTGTCTGTGACGCTTGGCGTGAGCGCGGCGCCCCTGATTATATTGACAATATGGCAGGCAATTTTGAATTGTCTAGCCCGGGCGGTGGTAGTACAGCCAATGCTTCTGGTGAAGATGATGATTTATATAATGATGCCGTGGCCTTTATCATGGAAACACGTAAAGTGTCTGCCTCAAGCATTCAGCGTAAATTCAGCATCGGCTACAACCGTGCAGCGCGTATTGTCGATTCTATGGAAGAAGCTGGATTGGTTAGCTCGATGGGCAAAAGTGGTAAGCGTGAACTATTGATGTAGGATTAATCCTTAAGTTGATAACGAAAAAGCGAGTCATGAGAATGGCTCGTTTTTTTATGGAAAAAACTTGATAATACTTTCATAAATTGTAGGTTTAGAAGTAAGCTTTTACTATTAAATACGTTCTAGGGCGCGAAGAGTAGATTCGTATACTGGCTCATTAATTACTGAAACCATCCAGATGACTAACGAGTCCGTTTATCAAATATCAGGCACGGTTTTTTATACTAAACTGACAAGAGTTGATGAAAAAATAGTCATCAGTTTTAGAAAGTATGAGTGTTAGATAATCCTAATAAAATTACTCTCCAAGGAAGGTTAGTTATGTTTAAAGAATATACTCAGTATGATGGTCTCGCCTTAGCGGCATTGGTCAATTCAGGTGAGGTCAGCGCGAAAGAATTGCTAGATGCTGCTGTCCATCAAGCCAATCAAATCAACCCTAAGCTAAATGCCATCGTGCATCGTTTTGATGAGCGCGCTTACAATGCCGCGCAGGCAGGTTTGCCTTCAGGTGTATTTACTGGCGTGCCGTATTTACTAAAAGATTTATCATTTAGTTTTGCCGACGAGCCGATTACGATGGGCAGTCGCAGCGTCAATATTATTTCAGAAAAAGACAGCGAAATCGTCAAACGGATGAAGGCGACAGGTGTTAATACCTTTGGCAAGACTAACACGCCTGAGTTTGGTCTGATTATCACGACTGAGCCAAAAGCGCATGGCGCTACGCATAATCCTTTTAAAAAAGGCTACAGTTCTGGCGGCTCGTCAGGGGGTAGTGCAGCAGCAGTTGCGAGCGGTATTGTCCCGATGGCAGGCGGTGGTGACGGTGGCGGCTCGATACGTTTCCCATCTGCTTGGTGCGGTACGTTTGGGTTAAAGCCAAGCCGCGGACGGAATCCAATGGGCCCTAATCTTGGTGAAGGCTGGGAGGGGGCAGTGGCTGACCATGTGATTACGCGATCAGTGCGCGATAGTGCGGCGATGCTAGATGCCATTAGTGGAGCAGAGATTGGTGCGCCTTATGTTATAGCTCCGCCAGACGGCACTTTTTTGCAAGCGGCAATGCGTGCACCGCGAAAGCTAAAAATCGCTTTGCATCAGCAGCCTTTGATAGCCAATACGACAGTGGACAAAGAGGTGCTGGCGGTACTTGAGCAAACGGCTAAGCAATTAGAGTCTATGGGTCATGAAGTAGTACCAGCCGAGCCAAACATCAATATCGAGCAGTTTTGGCATGACTTTATCGTTGTGGTCTGCGCGCATACTGCTTTTACGATTGATAATATCGAGCGTGAGTTTGGGGTTGACCACGTCAAAAACCTAGAGCCGCAAACCTATAATATGGCACTGCTTGGGCGTTCGCTATCAGCGGTTGATTTGGCACACGCCAAACATGGCTGGCATCATAGCCAGTATCAGACAGGTCTATTACTAGAAGACTACGACATGATTTTATGCCCGACTGTGCCCACGCCTGCGGTAAAGCATGGTGTACTACCGCCTAGCCGTATGGATGAGATGATGATGCGTAGCGCCGAGGTGCTTAACAAGGGCTTTAATATGGGTAGATATGCCTTTAGCTCAGGCATGATAGAAAAGCTCAGTGCCCCTGTATTAGGTAAGATGGGCTTTACACTATTGGGTAATGTTACAGGGTTACCCGCGATGTCAGTACCCGTCGGTATGAGCAAAAACGGCCTACCGATTGGCATGCAATTAATCGGGCGTATGAATGATGAAGCGACATTATTCAGCGTGGCAGGTGAGATGGAGCGCGCAGGTTTATTTACCAAACACGCTTTTGAGAAGTAGGGTTAAGCTATAGTTTGGATTGATAACACTCAATCAAAGCGATAGATATCCATACCCAAACTATGATGGGCCATACTTTGATGAACGACAGAGACGCGCTGACCATTACCTAGTGCAAAAAACAGCGGTAGCAAGTGCTCATCACTTGGATGAATGTCCTTGTAGTCTGGGTATTGCTGCCAATCGAGTGCCGTGGGAATGTCTATCTTGAGCTGCTGCAACAACCATTGTTTAAACGCTTTGGCTGCTTGATCGATGCTGTCGGCTTCCCAGCGCAATGCTTGCAAATTATGCGTAATGTTACCTGAGCCAATGACGAGAATTTGCTCATCACGTAGATGTGCCAACTGCGCGCCTAACTGATAGCAGGCAATACTGTCATAATGCTGCGGCAATGATATCTGTACGATAGGCACATCGGCTTCTGGATACAGATGTCTGAGCGGCGCCCACACACCATGGTCACAGGCACGCACTGGATTGACACTACAAGTAATACCACGTGCGGTCAGCTGCTGCGCAAGTGTCTCAGCCAGTGCTGGCTGGCCTGTAGCAGGATACTGTATGTCGTAAAGTTCAGGAGAAAACCCTGAAAAGTCATGCCACGTCTTTGGCTGTGGATTACTACTAATCTCTAGCTTTGCTGACTGCCAATGCGCTGACATAATAACGATGGCACGTGGCTTAGGTAAGTTTTGACCGATACGAGCCAGTGCACTGGTCGTCGCAGACTGCTCAATCGCAAGCGTAGGTGCGCCATGCGAGATAAAGAGCGCTGGTAGCTTAGATGTATTCGTCGCTACATCAGACGTATTTTCCCATGCGGCAGCCGCTGTGATAGGCGTCTGCACACTATGATGATCATCACGTTGATGAGAGTGCTTAGAGGCGTTGGGTGTCGCACGTTTTGGATATTTCATGTTGCATTTATTAGGGCGTGCGCCAGTTTTTCAATCTATTTTAGGGTTGATGTTTCAAATCAAAAAATAGATTAGTATTTTATTTAATTACCACGGTGATAAGGGTGGTTATTGTTGATACTCATCGCGCGATACAATTGTTCCATAAGTACGACGCGTACTAGCGGATGTGGCAATGTCAGTGCTGATAGTGATAACTTTGCATCAGCCTTTGCCAATACTTCTGGCGAGACACCATCTGCACCGCCGATGACCAAGGCAATATCATCGCCTTGCAGCATGCCATCAGAGAGCTTATCAGCCAGTCCTTCTGTCGAAATCATCTTGCCTTTGACATCTAATACCCACAATTGCTCTCGGCTTGATGCATTATGAGCGGCTAATATAGCCTGACCTTCCTGCTCACGGTACTGTGCCAAATTAGCATCTGAAGGGTTTTTTGCCCGCTTGGCTGCCGCAATTTCGACAATTTCTGTGCTTAGCATCGGTTGAATGCGTTTGTAATACTCGTCAAAACCCGTCTGTACCCAGCTAGGCATTTTATTGCCAACGGTCAAAATCCTTACTTTCATAATGCTTACCATCTCGATAATTAAATTCAAGCTTACTAGGCCGTGTTCTTAATAGTTGTATCGTTCGTTCTTTATTGTCTGCAATTTACATCAGAGGGTTAATCGTCTCTGATACGTTGCTATTCGTGTTTTGATCATCGTCGCTCTTATCACTTTGGCTCGGCTTTGGAATGACAGTCAGCTTTGCGTCAGACTCAAAAACAATGGCTTCGACATCATCAAAACTATTAATCCCTTCAGAACGCATGGCACATTCGATTTCTTGACGCGTCAAGCGCTCATCACGCATGGCGTCTGGCAAAAACTGCCCTTGATAAAAAACGATACGCGGCTCTGATAAAATAAAGTTACTAAATTGCGGTGAAACAGACGCATATTTGGTCACCACAAATTGCAATAGGTACAGCACTAAAATAGACGAAACCCCTTCGACAAAGGGAATATCTTTGAGCAAAATTGTACTGGCACCTAACGAGCCGATCATGACTGTCACGATCCAGTCGAAGTTGTTGAGCTGCGACGTTGAGCGTTTGCCAGAGACTTTGGTGACTGTCACGATCAACGCGTAAACCATAACAGTCGTCAAAACAATACGACCAAGCTTGTCTATGTTGTCAAAAAAGATCATGTCCATAATGTTCGCTCCTATTATAAAGGTAAAACAAGTCATCGCTAAAACTTTACTTACTAGGGCACGCCTTACTTTGTCTCATTTTTAATACTATTCTTAAAATAATGACACGCCCTAAACTTAGCCTAACGGATTTTACGCATTAGCAGGGGAAAACTTTGTAGCACCTTGTAGATGATGGTTTGTACTTACGTTGATTTGCGTATAGGGTCTAATAATCGATTGATAGACCATAGACTGATTCGCGCACTGACTAGAGTGAGAACCAGCATCAGCATTAATGATGAAAGCAGGGGCAGTGGACGTTGCATCGCCATCTCAAACAATACCTCACGGCTTATCGTATCAAACAGCCAAAACCAGATGGCTGAAAAATAAATGACCGTCAGCATCCAGACAATCACAACCCCACCGAACATCAATTTATTAATCTCATCTCGCGCTAATGCTCGCTTCTGATGTTTGATGAATTTACTGACAGCGATATAGGCCCCTACGATAATAGAAACTACCATGACCAGTTGTGGATTGAGCGCAAGCTTGGTCTGTATCATCATAAATATGGTACTGGCGAGCGTGTATCCAATCGCAAAAAAAACAACATATCGAGCCAGTTTAGGCTGCACTTGTACAAGTGTCTGGGGTTTGTTAAGACTGGTTGTCTGGCGTGACATAAGCTAACCTTTATAAAGGTAAAAAATAGAGTATTGATAATAAGTCGACTTAAAGCATTAATTAAAATATCAACGCTGCGCTGTCCAGTCGAGCATGGCATCTAGCACAGGTCGAGCTGCATAAGGGTTTAATGCCTGATCAGTATTGATTATGCCGACGACAACATAATCCTGCCCTGACAGTCCTTTAACATAACCTGCCATTGAAGTGACGTTATTTAACGTGCCAGTTTTTATCCATGCGCGGCCAGTGGCTGCAGATTCAGGCAAGCGATTGCTATGAGCGGCAATAGTGCCACTGACCCCAGCGACCCCTAACGAGTCGACATAGGCATCAAAATTTGGTCGACTATAAGCATAAGTCAGTAGCTCGCTTAGGTTGGCGGCAGTGATTGTACACTCGCGGCAAAGTCCTGAGCCATTGGTCAAATGAGGCGGCGGCGTACTGAGATTGGTTTGCCACCATTGATTGATGGTTTGTAAGGCTGTAGGGTAATCTGTTGTAGCAGGTTTACCAAACTGATATAAGCTATCAGCCTTTTTGCCACTAGATTTATCGACTGCTACCTTATTATCCATCTCGTTACTAGCACTGGCTTCATGACTGCTTGGACTAGTCGCAGTTGTACTAGCAGGTATTGAATGAGTCAGCCTTCCTTTATCGTAAGCGCCTATAGATAGCGCGACTTGCTCAGCCATGACATTGTTTGAGAAGTGGTTAATGTCATGAATCTGCTCGGTTAAATTCAACGACGGATAGCTGACCATAGGTAGAGGAGACATCGCGATAGCCGTAAGGCCGTACGCTCGTTTTGTCGTCTTGGTCATATCGTAAGGGGTTTCTTGTGAGATGACCTGCCCACTCAAAGTATTCCCCAACGCTTGCCATTTGGCAGCGATGACGTGTGCCGCAAACTCTTTGGCATTAGGATATGCTACGTAAAAGACATGCTCGCCACAGCTCTCTGGGAGACTGGCATTTAACACAAGCTGCGTGTTTTGCCACTGCGGCGCTAGGCTATAGCTTGCTTGCCCACAACTGGCTGCACGGGTATTGATTGTAGCAGGCAGCTGATAGTCTGCTAACCGCGGCTTGTATGTCATACTTGCTTGACCATTATCTTGAGGGTAAGTTTTGATGCCAATGGTGCTAAAGTTAACCAAAAACCCATCTGGGCTGGCGTTATAAGGGCGTAGAGGTGAGTTATCAAAAGCGGCAGGGTCTTTACTAACATTATTAAAAACCGTGCTGTCGACGATGATGTCACCATCAATGTGACGAATACCGGATGCTTGCACTTTATACAGTAACTGCTTTAAGCGCTCGTGGGTCATTTTTGGGTCGCCACTACCTTGAATAATCAAGTCACCATGTAGACGGTTGCCGATGATAAGGCCCGTATGATACACCCGTGTATGCCACACAAAATCGGCCCCTAAAGTGTCCAAAGCGATAAAGCTAGGCACGAGTTTCATGGTGCTGGCAGGCGTACGAGGGATGTCAGACTGGTGATCTAGCAAAGGCGAAAATGAAATCTTTATAGAGGTTTTATTATTGCTTGCCGTATCTTGGGCTTTGGCATTCTGATCAAGCGTATGCTGAGGTTCGTCAGGGGTAACCGTTGGAATGCTCTCTACGCTCTGATAAGTATAAGGGTCATCGGTATAAGTATGTATTTTTCGCTCGTGCTTTTCAATGGTGCGCTGCTCTATGGTAACTAAGACGCTCTGGTGGTTCGGGTCGCTGGTACTTGTATCCGTAGAGGCGTTTGTAACTGGGTGCTCAGATACTATAGTAGCTGCAGGTTGGCTATCAGGTTCATTACTATCGATGACTTGAATAGGAGTAGGCAGACGGCTGGCAGCCTTGTCACCCACAGGGGTAATCACGATACTGATATCCGCTTCTGTCAAGTCGGCACGCGCCAAGGCTTTTTGAATGTCTGCGGGCAACACGGCTTGTGCCTGTATTGGTGCGACTATAACCGCTGCCAATAATGCTAACCTAGATAGACGTTTATTAGGTTGGTTCAGCGGTCGCAAATGACGACAAAGCGTGGTGGTTTTGGTTGCAGCAGTAGAGTAATGACGGCGTTTAGAAGGGTATCGCATGAGCATCTTTCATCAGGTGGCAAAAACAGCCTATGGTAACATGAGTTGTCGTTTTCGCACACGATGTCAGCAGTACAATTTTAGGGCGTGACATTAATCTGAACAGTAAACTGTAAATGGGCTAAAAATAGCTAAATCTTTGCCAAACTGCGTCAAGTAGCTGGCTAATATCTCGATATTATCTGTACACCTTTCCTTGTTTGGCTGCTATTTACCTCATTTTTTTCACCATTTTCAAAATGAGGACACGCCCTAGCGATAACGACGCCCTTATTTAGATAACTAACGCTAACTATCGATTGAACTGCGAGCATGCTTTACTGCTAACGCACATGCAAAAAAGCCATCGCCGTCATGACAGCATCATTGTAAGCATCATGCGCGCCCAGTTCAGGAATGTTGTAATGGGCTAAGATACGATTTAGATGTTGAGCTTGTCCAGAAAGCCCTTGTGTGTGACCACTGATACGCCGACTGTACAGGTGCCGCAAGTCTATGACTTCGTTTGGTAGAGATGTTCCCATATAACGTTTGACCAAAGGGTTCAAAAAAGCCATGTCTAGCTGTGTACAGAATCCAACGATTGGTCGATTACCTATGAATGGTAGCAGCAGTGCCAACATGTCATCGTAACTCATGCCATGTTCAACGTCGGCGGTACGCAAGCCATGAATGACAATAGTGTCGCGGTCTGGCATCACAGGAGGCCTGCAAACCAAATGCATGCCATTACCCGTGTCGATGGTATTGCCATTAATCTGTATCGCTGCTACAGACAGCAGGTGATTCTTCTTGGGGTTCAATCCTGTCATTTCGCAGTCAATCGCCACCCACTGCTCAGCCGAAGGTGTCGTAAACATTGAGGCCAACTCTGGACGCTGCAATTGTGTCTTTTGCCAAGCGCAAGATAACTGCTGTAACCAGCTCATATTAGTCATTCACTCATGTATGTTATTTTTTTATCTATAAACTTTCTCTATTCATGAAGCCTCTATATTAAGACGGCCACATTTATGCGATTTCTAGTTGATAGTGTTGACGCAATTGGTTTTTAAAGCTTTTGACCACGGCCAGACACTCTTTTAGTAAGTCACGCTCAAGCGCAGTCAAAGTCGTTGGATCTACTTGCCGTGCATGCTTATCGTCGGTTGAGAGGGCCACAGATAAGCGCTGCGCCATAAAAAACTCTAGCGCTTCTAGTAAAGTATCGGCGCGCTCTTGAGTCATAGCATCAACCTGTACCAAGCCCTTTAAACGCGCTTTGGTACTAGGCACGTCGAGCACATTGTTTTCTAATGCTAAAGTGCGGATACCATGAACTAAGGGAAAGATACCGGCTTTTTTTAGGTCGATATCGGACGATGCTGATTTGCCACCTAGTAAAGGTACAAACTTTTGCCACCATTGATTAACATCGCCAAACTGTAGCGCTGCCCGGGAAAATTGCCTGACAAACATAGGATCTGCCTGGCTATGAGCAAGCTTTAAATGCTGACGTACTTGAGTCAGCAGTGACTCATCGCCGCAGACGTATTCACCATCTAGTATCGCAGACAAGTAAATACCATGCATTGGGTCGGAGTTACTAAACCATAGGTTAATTTGTGCAGTGAATTGCTTGAGCGGTTGTCGCCACATAGGATTGGTCATCATAATATTGCCATCACACAGTGGGTAGCCAAGCGTTGCTAAATGGGTATTAAAAGTATCAGAAAACTGTGCCAAATCAGAGTGTCTATAGCCATCACGAATGATGAGCGCGTTGTCTTGATCGGTACGCATGATTTGCTCACCGCGCCCTTCTGAACCCATAACGATAAGGCAGGTATTGGCCATCACTTCATCAGGTACGATTAGCTGCCATAGCTTGGTAAATACCTGCGCATTTAGCGTCTGTACCATACGACTGATATTGCCGATTTTGACACCATTGTGATGCTGTGCTCGAATATAGCGCCCGATCAGCTCAACAGCGGTATCTAGGCTCGATAAGTCTTGTGCCTGTTCGATTTGAATACTAATCAGCTGTGAATGATGACCAATATGAGCGAGCATATCGCTTTGCCCAAGCACACCGACGACATTGCCACTCTTATCAATGACTGGCAGTCTATGAATCCGGTAGCGAGTCATGGTCAGCAGCGCATCGCCAATCTCATCACTGGCTTTGATCGTACGGAGATTAAAATTTGCATAGCGCTGGCAAGGGGTGATAGCTGGATCTTGTCTGTCACTCACCGCGCGGCAGATATCAGTATCGGTCAAAATCCCTAAAAGTAATCTTGTCTCATGTTGCGCTGTTTGTGAGCCACTTAAGCCATGTAACGGTCTGACCAGTACATGTTTTAATCCAGCTTTGGTCATGATGCGGGCAGCTTCGTACAAGCTATCATTGGCATCGACGATATGTACTGGTAACAGGTGAACATCTATCACTGGCTGCAGCATGATTTGCTGTACTTCTTGTTGGTTGGTATAGCTGGCAGGATCTAGCGTTTTATTATGACGTCGTTGGCGCAATGCTTTTAATCGTTCGGGCAGTTTGTCTGATAGCATTTGCCGTACCAAGTGATTTTGCGCGCTGATTTTATCAATAGCGGTGCCAGCGACTTGGAGCAGTAACGTCTCTTCATTAGCTCGGAATTGATAGGGCTGTATGGCCGTACTTTCAGGCTCTAGCTGATTATCCTTGGCAAGTGACTCAGGTAGGCGGCGACTATCAAACCAATCATTATTGTTCAGACCGTCAGCGTGATTGCTACCTACATAGGACGCGACAAACTCACCATTTAGTGATTGCTCGATTTGCCCTTTGATGACCACATATAGACATTGTAATTCTTCTGCAGGCAAGCTTTCATTTTTGGCAAGATAGCGTATCTGGGTGTTTTTTCTAATGCTTTGACGCTCGGCTAAGCTCAATACATCAAAGGGCGGTTGGCTAAAATCAAGATGGGGCATGGCATCATCCTTGATGGCATATTTTCGGCAGAGACTTTACTATAGCATTAATAAAACAAAAAGCCTCCAATAACCACAATATAAATAGGGTTATTGGAGGCTTTTTGCTACTGCGACATTTATTCCAGCTACATTAGATTTTTCTAATTAGCTTTAAGCACCTAACAATTGGCGGATACGACTGATTGCTTCTCGGCTCTCATCGACACTCGCGACCAGAGCGATACGCACATAACCTTGTCCAGGATTATGACCATCAACTTCACGTGACAAATAACGTCCTGCCAATGCATGAATATTGGCTTGCTCATACAGCGCTTTGACAAAGATTTCATCATCACCATCGAACTGCTCAGGCACTTTGACCCAAAAGTAAAACCCAGCATCAGGCCTACGTAACTCTAGCAATTCCCCAAGCTCAGACATCCATAGGGCAAACTTTTCTTGGTATAGCGCGCGATTATGAGCGACGTGTTTTTCGTCTTGCCACGCAGCGATAGAGGCCAGCTGATGTGGTATCGGCATCGCACAACCTTGGTAAGTACGATATTGCAAATAAGCCTGCAAAATTTTGGCATCACCAGCCACAAATCCAGAGCGCAAACCCGGTAAGTTTGAACGTTTGGATAGAGAGTGGAACACGATACAGTTTTTGAAATCACGGCGACCAAGGGCTGCACAGGCTTGGAGCAATCCAATCGGTGCTGTATCAAAATACAGCTCGCTATAGCACTCGTCACTGGCAATAATAAAACCGTACTGATCTGACAGACGAATAAGGTATTCCCAGTCATCCATTGTCATGACGGCGCCTGTTGGATTGTTTGGACTACAGACAAACAATAGCTGCGTACGCGTCCAAACGTCTTTTGGTACCGCGCGATAGTCACCTTTATAGCCATTAGCTGATGTACAAGGGACAAAGTAAGGCGTTGCCTGTGCCAATATCGTAGCGCCTTCGTATATCTGATAAAACGGGTTGGGCATGACGACTGTAGGCGATGTGTTAGACGCTAGAGAATCGCTCTCTTTGTCAGCTACATCATGATCAACGACCGCTTGTACAAAGCTAAAAATCGCTTCACGCGTACCCATCACGGGTAATACTTGAGTATTGGCATCGACATGATTTAGAAAAAACCGCTTCTCTAACCAGTGGGCGATGGTTTGGCGCAGCTCAAACATACCGTTTGTAGTCGGATAACGACTTATTTTGTCCAAGTTTTCGCGTAGGACGTCCAGCACAAATGCAGGGGGCTCATGTTTTGGCTCACCAATACCGAGCTTTATTTCACTGTAACCGTTGGCAGGCTTGCGATCGGCAAGCAATGTTGCCATCTTTGCGAATGGATAAGGATGTAGATGCTTTAAGTTGTGATTCATAAGTGTGATAACTATAATAGACAATTAATAATAAAGTTATAAAGAAAATTTACATTAGAGCAGTGTAGCACTTCTCTAATTTTTTGTCCTTTTCTTCTTATATCGTGAATAGGCATTTACCAAGCGTAAGCTATTCATTGTATGACTACCAAATAGGTAGTCGCTCAAAAGTCTTTTGAACCTTTCATAATCTATAACCTATAACAATATAAAAAATGACTACATCACAAAAGTGGTAGATCGTTTTAAGGATAGTTTGATATGTCTAGTGTGCTAAATAATGATGATCTCATCGCTAAAGATATCAATAATGAAAAACTTGATAACAGTTTGCAGCGTTCTAACCTGTATAAGCTGCTCAAAGAACGTGAACAGAGCTGGTGGCAAGCGCGCCAGCAACTGATCGAGCGTCAAGAAAAGAAAATGTTTTGGTATGGTGAAAACAGCCTAATTATGTGGCTGTTGTGGCAATTGGTCGGCTACGTGGTAGTGGCAATGGCCTTGATGCTGCTCAATAATATATTTGGTATCTCATTACCGCTATGGCAATACGTTTCTTTGTTTGTAATACAGACCATATTTTTTGTCAGCGCACTTGCTGCTAAAGGCCAGTTGGAAAACAAACTTCAGCGCAAAATAGACAACGACGAGCTGATGCGCGAAGAGGCGCTCAACGAGATGATTATTTTGGCAGAAGATAGCCTGTATCCTGATGTACATGCCAAATCGCCTATTTCTTTAGAAGCCTTAGATGATTATCTAGATGGACAGTTTCACCTAGCAAGCTTGCAGTGTTTGCTACAAAAAGAAGTCGATGCTGGACGATTAATCATGGAGCAGCAGCCACCTGAAGTAGGTGTTTTGCCGCCAGAGCTTGCTGACGATGAATTGAACGAACATGCCAGCGAGATAACCTATAGAAGTACGTTATAAAACGTACTTCTATGATGACTATCAGACTACTTTTGCTAGTTAATATTCAAAATAATGGCTAACCAAAACTATCTAGCCGTATCAAAAATATATTACGCTATTATGCTCTTTCTGAACGGTAAGACTGGCTAACAGAGCTGCCTTTAATGCTTCCAGTCTATCAGGTGAGAGTGGCTTATCGTTTTGATCACTGATATAAAACATATCCTCAGCACGCTCACCTAAAGTGGTAATACGCGCAGCATGTACTTCGATTTGCTCTTGCAAAAACACTTGCCCAACTCGCGCCAGTAGCCCTGGCTGATCAAGCGTTTCTAAGCTCAAGATGTGCTGATCTGATGCTTCATTGAACTCGAAGTTAATCACCGTTTTTACTTCAAAGTGTTTTAACTGACGTGGCATACGCTTGTTCGTCAGCTTAAGTACAGTAGGGTCTTTGAACGAGTCAATTAAGCGTTGTTTTAGCTCTTGTTGACTGTCTTCATCAACCAGCAATGTGCCACTAGGATCTAGCAATACATAAGAATCCAAAGCAAAGTCACGGGTTGCTGTGATAATGCGTGCATCTAAAACATCAAGATTCATCTGATCAAACACTGCCATAGTAACGGCAAACAGGTTCATCTGATCTTGGGTATAAACAAAGACCTGTACCGCATCAAGCGCCAATTCGCGATGTTCACGCAAAACGACCAACGGCGGACTGTCAGCATTAGAAGCAAGCCCAATCGGTGGGTGATTCAAAATAGCTTCGGTATGCCATAAGATATCTTCTGCAATCTCTCGCAAGAAATACTCATCGCCCAAGTCATCCCATAGACGCAATACTTCATCGCGGTTCATGTGTTGGTTATTGACATTATCTAGCATCGTCAACGCTTGCTTGCGTGTAGCGCTAATCATATCTTGACGATTGGTAGGCGCGTCGATATCAGCGCGCAAGATACGCCGAGTTTGTGAGTATAGCTGTTTCATGAGGGTCGCCCGCCAACTGTTCCAGAGCTGTGGGTTGGTCGCATTCATATCAGCTACCGTCAGTACATACAGATGGTTTAGATGAGTCACATTACCAATGAGGTCAGAGAAAATAGTCACCACTTCAGGGTCTGAGATATCTTTTTTCTGTGCAGTAATCGACATGAGAAGATGGTAGCGCGTGAGCCAACCAACCAAGTTTGCATCAGCCAAGCTCATACCATGCGATAAGCAAAACTCAATCGATTCAGTTTGACCAAGCTCACTATGATCGCCGCCACGGCCCTTAGCAATATCATGGAACATCGCTGCCAATACCAAAATCTCTTTACGCTCGATACGCTGAAAGATAGAGCTGACCAGTGGAAACTCTTCTTGAAAGGCTGGATCTGTAAATCGATGCAAGATTCTAATTAAAAATAAAGTATGCGCGTCTACCGTATAACGATGGAACAAGTCATATTGCATAAGGCCAGTAACTTGCGCAAACGCAGGAATATAGTTACCCAATACCCCATAGCGATTCATGGTACGTAGACGATGAAACAGGTAGTTTTGTTCTTTTAAATTCGATAAAAACAACGCTTTGTGAGTAGGGTTGTCTCTATATATCTGATCGATGCCTCGCGCGGCAATTTTGAGTGCGCGTAAGGTGTGGGTGCGAACTTTATCGATGCCATGCTGACCCATCAATAAAAACATCTCTAAGATAGACTCAGGGTGCTGTGCAAAGACTCGATGATGGGCGATGGCAATTTGGTTGCCAATACGGTTGAATCGCGCATTTATAGGCTGTTTTTTTGGACGTTCATCGTCAGGCAGCTGCGGCTCTATGATCGTTTCATAATAATGATTGGTCAGCATCTCAGACAGTGTTGATATTTGCATTGCACAGCGATAATAGTCGCGCATAAACCGTTCAACCGCAGCATTAGGCTGGTCATCGGGCTGAGTCTCGTAGCCCATTAGCTGAGCAATCTCACGCTGATAATCAAACAACAGCTTGTTTTCATTACGGCCAGTCAGTACATGTAAGTAATGACGAATTTGCCATAAATACCCTTCGGCAAAGCTCAACTCATCAAATTCTTTTTCAGTCAAAAAGTTCTGTTGCACTAAATCATATAGCTTGCTCACGCGAAAATAACGCTTAGTGACCCAGCCGATGATATGGATATCACGTAGCCCGCCCGGTGCTGTTTTGATATTGGGTTCAAGGTTGTACTCGGTGGCATTATGCTGCAAGTAACGCGCTTTGGATTCTTCCATTTTCACATCAAAAAATGCGCGAGGAGACCACTGTTTATTGACGATTTGGGCGGGCATGTCTTGCAATGTTTCATTGCCGATTAGGAGTCGAGCCTCTAGCTGAGCACTGGCAATCGTATGATCAAGCGCGGCCTCTAGCGCATCATTGACACTACGTACAGAGAGCGCAGGCTCTAGTCCTATATCCCATAGTAGAGCGACCAGTTTGTCAATTTTACTACTGGCATCAGCACCTATTTCACCAGGAGACAGTAGCAAAATATCGATGTCTGAATAAAGCGATAGCTCACCGCGCCCGTAACCACCAGTCGCAAAAAACGCCAAATCAGTCTTATCCAACTCAAACCATTTGAATAAGGCAATCAATAGGCTGTCGATAGCGCAAGCACGTGCTGCAACCAGTTGGCGAATATTGGTGCCGCGTTCTAGTGAGCGGCTGATATCGTCGTTGATCTGGGCCAACCATTCAGGAATGCCAAGTAGGTTCTTGTCTGTCACATTTTTGGCTGACAGTGGGGATGAGTCTGTCGCCACCTCACTTGGTAGTATCGGTAAAGGCGTCAAATCAACAGAGGCGATATCACAATTAAACATGAGTGTTATCCAGTTAAGAGTTTAGAAATAGAACGTTTAAGCTGAGCGCTATTGGGCAACTAATGTGCTAATGGCTAATAAAAGTCACGAATAGCAATTATCAATAAAGGTGCTGATAAATATATCAATAGAAGTTATCAGGTCATCTGAGTATAAAGACAAAGCGCCTATAAGCACAATACTCAATATGCCCTAATTAAAGACCAAAAAAAAGACCGCCTAAGCGATCTTTGATTGTACTACTGCGTCAAAAAACTTAAATCTTCTTCGGGGCGAGTGGTAAACACTTCACAACCATTGTCTGTTACGACCATGGTGTGCTCCCATTGAGCAGACAGTTTGCGATCTTTAGTAATCGCCGTCCACTCATCAGGCAAAATCTTAGTCTGCCACGTGCCTTGGTTAATCATAGGCTCGATGGTAAACGTCATACCTGTTTTTAGCTCAAAACCAGTGCCTTTTTTGCCATAGTGCATGACTTGTGGCTCGTGGTGGAATTCATCACTGATACCATGACCACAGAACTCGCGAACGATACTAAAACGCTCAGGCTCGACAACGGCCTGAATAGCCGCGCCGACATCACCTAGGCGAGCACCGTTTTTGACCACGCTCATACCCGCGTAAAGGGCGTCTTGTGCCACTTTGCAAATACGCTGTGCCATGATAGAGCCGTTGCCGACGATCCACATTTTTGAGGTATCGCCATAGTAACCGTCTTTGATAACAGTCACATCGATGTTGATAATATCCCCATCTTTTAGCAGCTTGCTTTCAGTTGGGATACCGTGACAGACAACATGGTTGACTGAGGTACAGATAGATTTTGGAAAACCATTATAGTTAAGTGGGGCAGGGATAGCCTGCTGCACATTAACAATGTAGTCATGGGCGATCTGATTGAGTGCTTCGGTACTGACGCCCACTTTGACATGCTCGTCGAGCATGACAAGGACATCACTAGCGAGTTTACCGGCCACACGCATTTTTTCTATGGCTTCTGGAGACTGGATAAGGGATTTTTTAGTCATCATCGTATATCTTATAATTATGGGTTCATTGTAGATAGATTATACCATAAACGTACTAGTGACACTTTTACGTTAAGTGATAGTGTACCTATCATTATCATTGAAAATAATTGCTTTACAGCTTGGTAAGGGCTTATATGACTCATTAGTCAGACTAATATATTCATATTTTGACAAATTAGTTGAATGTTGCAGGATATATAAGTAATGTAATTTTGCCTGCTAACGGAATTAGCAGCAATTTTTACTGTAGTTGTGCAGTAAAAATAACCAAATCAATGATAACAAGGATGTTGTTATGACGCTTTCTTTGTACATTCGTGCAGCTCTCACACCAAAGCCATTGTTACCAATACTGGGTTCAATCAGTGCGGGTGTGCTTCTAATGACCATGCAAACCACTTCTGCTCAAGCTGCAGGACAATACTATAATTGTGCCAATGCTAACGGTTGCAAGTTGGTGGACAGTAAATATTTCACTTCTAGTTACACTAAAACTCAATATCCGGTCGTCTTAGCACACGGGCTTGGCGGCTTCACAACGCTATTTGGAGTCATTGACTATTTTAACGGTATTCCAGAAGACTTGATGAAAGGTGGCTCAGAGGTATATACCACCAAAACGTCAGCGGTCAATAACAGCGAAGTTCGAGGTGAGCAACTGCTACAACAGGTCAAGACCATTGCCGCCATTTCAGGTGAGTCTAAAGTCAACTTATTTGGACACAGTCAGGGCGGTATAGATATTCGTTATGTCGCTGGCGTCGCGCCAAAGTACGTGGCCTCAGTAACTGCGGTATCAAGCCCAGAGCAAGGATCAAAAACCGCTGATTTTGTTAAAGATGTCCTTGAGCCAAATAATACTTCTGGACAGCCATCTAATGTCACCACCCAGCTAGTATCAGGCGTGTTTAATCTGATTGGTGGCTTTACAGATATTGGTTCTGGTATCAGTTTCAATCAAATTCAACAACAAGATGGCTGGCAAGCGCTCGTGGCTCTATCGACCGATGGTGCTGCTAAGTTCAATGCCAAATTTCCTGCAGCAATGCCAAAAAACTATTGTGGTCAACCGACTAGTACGGCGGTCAATGGCATCAAGTACTATTCGTTTAGCGGCGTCGGGCAAATAACGAGCGCACTTGATCCTAGCGATTACCTATTAGCCGCAACGGGCGTACCGTTTGCAGGTGAGTCTAACGATGGATTGGTATCTGCTTGCTCAAGTCGTCTTGGCTATGTGATTCGTGATAATTATAGAATGAACCATTTGGATTCCGCTGATCAAGTCTTGGGTCTGACGGCATGGGGAGAGTCTGAGCCAAAATCTATCTACCGTACTCAGGTAAACCGTCTGAAAAATGCCAACCTATAAGCTGAACTACAAAACAAAAATGCTCATTGATTGAGAAATATCGTTTATGTCAAATAGCCACCGTCCAGCCTATGTCACAGTTGCTATCATCGCCGTGGTTATCATTACCACAGCGGCGGTTATTTTGTGGTTCAAGCCTAGTAACGATATAAATTCAGCTTCAATCAAACCGTCCGTCTCTAATAATGAGACTAACGAATCAGTGACAACTGAGCTGGCTGCGGGACAAGTCGTGAAAGCTACAACGCCACCCAGCCAGTCTCACTTTGTCACAGGATTAGAAAATTTACCACGCTCATTAAAGGGCACCCAAATTGATGGTGAAATCATCATCGATGAAAATAAACAGTTGGTCGTTACTGAGGGTCTGCGGCGTTTGTTTGATTATTTTTTATCCGCCCTAGGTGAGGAAGAGGAAGCGGTTATATTTGCCCGTGTGGAGAGTTATATTCGCCATCACACACCAGAGCCTGCCGCTAGCCAAGCGGTCACTATTTTTAATCAATATGTTGCTTACCTTAAAGCACTTCCTGAGATAGAGAAGCGCTACGGCAATCTGCAATTACAGGCGACCAAAAGTGGCGAGCTGGATTTGAACGCAGTTGCCCAGCAAAAACAAGACATCGCTAATCTACGTCAGCAGTACTTTGATAAGCCAACCATCACAGCATTTTTTGGTGCAGAGGATGATTACGATAACTATAGTATAGAAATGGTCAGAATTGACCAAAATAAGCAGATGTCTGACGCACAGAAACAAGCTGCCCGTCAGGACTATATTAGTCGATTGCCAGAGAATGCTACTAAAGCCAATATCATGCAACAAGCCAATATTAGCGAGTTGATGACTCGCACTGAACAGATGAAAGATCGCGGTGCTACGCCCGAGGAATTATATAATATGCGCCGAGAGCTAGTGGGCGCACCGGCAGCAGAAAGACTGGCACAAGTAGATCAAGAAGACGCTAATTTTGACCAACGCTTCACCCAGTATGAAACTCAAAAGAATCGCTTATTAAGCCAAGATGTCGATGCCGCCCAAGCGCAGATTCAGATAAATCAGCTTGAACAGCAACTATTTAATGACACTGAGCGTAAGCGTTTAGATGGTTATGCGGCATTGCAACGACAGCAAGCTGTGAATAATCCATAATTACCGTCACTAGCTATCGTCAATAGTTACCGTCACTAGCTATCATCAATAACCATCAATAGTCATCGTTGATAGGGATGGGCAAAGTGAGCAAGATTATAGTTAGCAGCTCATTTAGGTACTGGCAAGAGCAAGTAGCTAGATACTTGCAAAGTAGTACAAAATGCATTCCGAATAACTACTCAGTTTATGATGACACCTCCCTGTGAGCCATGCACAATATTGTCATTGTTTAGAGCATTAAATAAAACAATAAATGAATCATAATAAGTCTGAGCTTTTACTATGTTTATTAGAGCTAATGGCTCAAGTAGATAGGATGTCTAGTAAAAGTATCGGATGCAATACAGCGAGGAGTTGATATGAAAAACATGAGTAAAGTAATGATGGCCGCGACATTGGCAGTTGGTACACTTGCTGCGGGTTGTCAGACGACGAATTTGCCTGCGCCAGTTAACCAACCAATCACTGCAGATGTCTTGCAAGCACACAACTGGCAGCTTGTTGATGCCAAACGTAGCAATGGTGATAAAGTAACGCAGCTATTTTTTGACCCAGCCAAGCCGTTAACGTTGAATTTTATGAATGATAACGGTAGAGATTACGTGGCATTTATGAATACCTGTAATAACATGGGCGCTGGATATAGCGTTGCAAATGGTGAAGTCGAGATTAAAAACGGCATCAGTACTATGATGGCATGTCCTGAACCGCAAGCTAGCTTTGATACTGCTGCCTTAGCTACTGTAAAAGGTAAATATAGCCTTAGTAAGAATGCCAACAATGTGCCTATTTTGACCATTAAAAATGATGCTCAAGTCGCTTATTTTAAAGCCGTTGCGAATTAGCTTAATAATTGAGTAAACAGTTTGACTGGTTCGTAAACTTAAACAATTGTAACTACTTTTCTAGAGTTGCTCGTCTGAAGTTACTTATTTAAAGTTACTTATTTAAAGCTACTCTTCTTGAAACGCAACATGCCTCGCTATCAAGTGGGGCATTTTTTTATCCAAAGTTTGACTCAGTTTAGGCTACACTAGAGCCATAACCCTATAATACCTTTGATATCGTAAGATATTATCTATGGCGTTGAGTCTGCAACAGTGACGATAGTTTTTTAATTATTCACAATACTTTTATCATTAGGATCTATTGGATACCGCGCTATGTTTGAAACCATAAAAGTCATTACTACGATAGCTATAGTTACCGTCCTCACTGGCTGTCAGACATTACCTAATACTTCAGTAAAAAAGCCAACCAGTACAGTCGAGACCAATCCGCTGACTGCACGTATGCCAGCGATTGATCGCCGAGGATACATTGCCTATGTAGAAGAGCAGGGCGCAGGTACGGCAAAAGTATCGACCCTCTATAGCATTCGTCCTGACGGTAGCGCTCGTCAGCTAATTGATCAGCTTAATGGCTATATCTATGCGCCAGCATGGTCGGCAGACGGACAACTGCTTGCCTATAGCAAACAAGCCCCGCGTGAGCATCCCAAAATTTATATTTATGATCGTAGTAGCAATACGCGCAATCTAGTGGTGAATGCTGAAGGCAGTAATATGTCAGCGTCATTTTCACCCGATGGTCAAGATTTGCTTTATAGCTCTACGGTCGGTGGTAATGCTGATATCTATAAAATGCGTCTGAGTGATGGCAGTACCCAGCAGTTAACGACCCTGCCGAGTACAGAGGTACAGCCAAGTTATGCTGCTGATGGCAAGAGCTTTGTCTATACCAGTGATAAAGTCCGTGCTGGACGACCGCAAATTTATCGTTATGACTTCGCTACGGGCAATGCGACAGCTGTATCAACAAATGGGTATGTGGCCAGTCCTCAGCTTAGCTTAGATGGTCAGCGTATGGCTTATCTAAATGGTCGCAAGGCGGCTGTCATGACCTTGACGACGGGACAGGTGGTCAACTTAGCAGAAACAGGGCTTGATGAACCCGCACGTCTATCTCCCTCTGGTAATTATGCTGTCTATCCAACTCGCCGCTTGAGTGTGGGCGGGCAAGTAGCAGGACAAAGTAATGGTAGTCTAGTCATCCATTCGCTGTCAGGCAATACCAGCTATGCCATTAGTGGACAAAATGGTGGAGTCGTGCGCTCACCGATGTGGAGTCGTTAACGTATTAAACGCATATTGAAATTCTAATACTTAATTCAAAAATAAGATAAATCTGAGGATAAAAAAGTATGGCGCACAAAAAGAAGAATGTCCGCAAAAAACTTTGCCCTGTCTGCGAGCGCGAATTTAGTTGGACTAAGAAGCTTGATAAAAACTGGGAGAGCATGGTCTATTGCTCAGACCAATGTCGCCGTGTTAAAAAGTACGAAGGACTGGATCATCAAAAGTAAGATGTCACCACAATACAAGTAGTTAGAAGTAGATGGGAGCAAATAATGGCACATAAAAAAGTAAACCTACCGCAAAAAACTTGCCCCGTCTGCCAGCGCCCATTTACGTGGCGTAAGAAGTGGGAGAAAGACTGGGAGCAGGTGATCTATTGTTCTGAGCGGTGTCGTCGGAGTAAATCAAAAAATGACTAGATCAACATAAAGTTCAGACTATCCATTGATAAGCTGAACTTTATTTTTGCACTTTTATTTTTGACAGTTACTGGCGATCAAAAATTACCGTTTCACCATCGTCATTTTGTACTTCCATCTGATCTTCATAGCCGTTGAAGGTGAGTGTGTCACCTGCGACTTTAACATTCATCTGATAAAAAAATGATAAATCATCACCACCAGTACTAGTATACAGTGACTGTCCAAGGGTAAATAGACCATTGTTACCTAGAGTATAGAGATTCCAGTCCATACCAGAGAGTGGTACAGTACCATCTTCAAAAGGTGGATTTTCATCTACTTCTATGTGAAAAAAGGTCTGATTGTCTAAGAATCCGACCAGTACAAGCTCGTCATTAACCTCACCAGCCCTTGCTTTCCAAATGCCTAACTCGTTTTCAGACTTGGCCTTAACAAACGTAAAGGACTCATCATCGTCTATGACCTTATTATCGTTATCGTCTACACCTAACGTCAGTGTATCACCAGAGACTTGCACCGTTCTTAGCACATCATCTGACAAACCAGAATCGTCGTTAGCGTCATAAATAATTTTATCAATGACCAATTCATCATTGGCTTTTAAAGAGTATTTACCCCACTCAATACCATTGTCTTCATTTCTTGATGAAGTAGGGCCAGTCACTTGGGTTTGTACATAAGTGCCATCGTCTAAAAAGGATAAGCTTACTAGCTCTTCGTTACCCTGCTTCATTTGCCACAGCCCTGAGAGCATTTTGGAGTCTACAACGGTACTAGACCCGTTTCTTGAGAACATAAACTTCTCGTTATCGTCTATTACCCCGTTTTGATTGTTATCAACCTCAATGGTAAGATCGGTGTCACCAGTCACACGCGCGTAACGGGTACGCGATTCTGATAATCCAACTCCATCATTGTCGTCATAAAACTGTGTGGTTGTTAACGCTTTAGTCGTAGTGTTGATAGCATAAATACCCCATTCCATGCCATTTTCGGGATTGCTGGTTAAACCAGTGTCATCCACTTGCACATAGATATAAGTATTGTTTTCTAAGAAAGCCACTCCGACTAGTTCATCTTCATCGGCATTATCAAAGCTCCAAGATCCTAAGATGCCTTCAGGTTTGACCTCTGAGAATCTGTAGATTTCATTACTATCAATGATACCATTGTCGTTTTCATCGACTTCGAGGATAAGCTTGCCATTCACTACTTTAGCAGAGGGATTGGGAGCGTCTGATAATCCAGCGTTACCGTTCTTGTCAAAAATAGGTGTAGCGGTGAGTTTACCTGTTTTACTATCAATGCTATACGTTCCTGACTCCATACCATTTTCAGGGTCACTCTTTGAGCGACTGGCATTGACTTGAGTCTGTACATAATTACCGTCATCTGTAAAGACAATCACTGATAAGTCGTTACCAGCATCGTCGCTACTCCACATTCCAACGATTTCGGTATCGATATCCGGCTGATCAGGTTGTGTGATATCTGGTTGATCAGGCGGCGATGTTGGTGATTCATCAGAATCAGAGTCTTCACCACATCCTTGTAAAATGAGTGCAGTTGTTATGGCTAATAGTGCTAGTTTAAATGATTTCATTTTTATCGCTCCTTGATTTAAAAGATAAAATCTTACTTAGCTCAAATATCAGTGCCCCACACCCCCTTATTATTATATTTTAAATAAAGAATATATAAATTGTTATTTACGAATATATCAAACATTTTTTGGTTAATCCAATCCAAAAAGTATTTTTTAAATGAGTGAAATAGGAAAGTTGGTTATCAAAGGAGTGGGACACGAAAGAAAAAGGGAATTATTAAAACTAAATTGGTTAGCGAAATCCTACAAGTAGGACTGATTGAGAGAGCTTTCTGTTTTGGATATTCATAGGTGTGAGATAGTGAGTGGTAATAATATATATTTAGAAGGTATAAAATATACACAATAAAATACCATCACTTTTTCTACTACATTTTTTATGGCATGAAATAGATAGAGGAGATGGTATATTTAAATTCTATAGCTACATGTATTTTTCAGAAAATCATTGCATAATAAATCATCTAGTTTTATAGATTCGAATTTAACCGCTTCTCAGCCGTTTTCATGTCCCAGTCTTTACGCGACATATAATTCTCTAACTGATCGCAGCTTGTCTTACCGACATTGAAATGTTTACTCTTTGAATGCAAATAAGAGAAACTATGGCTTACTTAGCATCTCTTTTAGCAAAAATATTCGCAACCAACGCGCCACTAAAGTTATGCCAGACACTAAATATCGCACTAGGTAAGGCCGCGACAGGATTGAAATAAGTTGCCGCAAGGGCAGCGCCCAGACCAGAGTTTTGCATGCCTACCTCTACCATAATGGCGCGGCGTTGTTTCTCCGTAAAGCCGGACAAACGAGCGATTACATATCCTAAGGTATAACCCATCATATTATGTAAGGCAACCACGATAAATACGATAGCACCGCTGTCTAGAATAGTCGCTTTAGATACTGCCACCACTGCCGCTATAATAATAGAGATACCCAATACCGACACCATCGGTAATACCTCGGTGACGAACTCGATCTTTTTACCCAGAAACTTATGAAAGATAACACCCAGTAATATGGGCAAGATAACGATTTTCGTAATGGTCATCATCATACTGGCTAGGTCGATGTCGATCAGCTGACCAGCAAACACATTTAATAGAATCGGGGTCAGAAAAGGCGCAAGCAGGGTAGAGATAGAGGTAATCGCCACACTCAATGCCACATCACCTTTGGCTAAGAACGTAATCACATTACTAGAAGTACCACCCGGGCAACAACCTACCAAGATAACACCGACTGCGATTAAAGGATCAAGGTTGAAGATGACCGTTAATAGGTAAGCGATCAAAGGCATGAGCGTGAACTGTGCTAATAGCCCTACCAGTACAGGCTTTGGTCGTTTGACAATTTCTAGGAAATCTTCCGTTTTGAGTGTCATGCCCATCCCAAACATAATGATGCCAAGTATGGGAACGATTAAAAAAGCCAACGAGGCAAAAAATTCAGGAAAAATAAATCCCAAAACAGCACTGACCAATGCCCAAATTGCAAAAGTTTTGCCAATCCAACTAGAAAGTAATGCAATCTGATTCATAGCCTGTCTCAAAATAATAAAGTAGACAATAATCTAGCATGGTTCTTGTCAGTAAATGATAAAAGTATTTTGCTATGAACGTAGCGATAAGTTTGCTGATAACAAATAAAGGATGCGCCATAAAAAATGGCTTACCCATATTAAATAAGTAAGCCAAAAAATAACTATCAGGTTTCTATAACTTTATTAGCCAATCGACTATAAATTTGGATTTAACCACTTCTCAGCTGTTTTCATATCCCAGCCTTTACGCTCAGCATAACTCTCTAACTGATCACGACTGATTTTTCCGACGTTGAAGTATTCACTGTCAGGATGCGAGTAATAGAATCCGCTGACCGATGACGCAGGCCACATCGCATAGCTTTCGGTTAGCGTTGTACCAATTGCATCTACCGTACCGAGCCAGTCAAACAATTTACCTTTTTCCGTATGCTCAGGGCAAGCAGGGTAGCCAGGTGCAGGGCGGATACCGACGTATTTTTCTTTAATCATCTCATCATTGGTAAGTGATTCGGTTGGTTGGTAGCCCCAGTACTCTTTACGTATTAGCTCATGTAAATGTTCGGCAAATGCTTCAGCTAAGCGGTCAGACAGCGCCTGTACCATAATGGCATTATAGTCATCGCCTGCTGCTTTGTATTGCTCAGCCAGTGCTTCTGTACCGACGATAGAAACAGTAAAGCCGCCCAAGTGATCAGTGTGGGTGTCTGATGGTGAGATAAAGTCTGCCAAGCTAAAGTTAGGCTTGCCGCTTGCCTTGTCGCTTTGCTGACGTAAGTGCTCAAACTGGTAGGTCGGTTTACCACCATTTTGTGGGTCATTGTCATATACAGTGACGGTATCTGCGCCAGTACGGCGCGCTGGCATCAGTTTAAACACACCTTTCGCTACGATTGATTTTTCATCAATCATTTTGTGTAGTAGCTCTTCTGCATTTTCAAATAGATCGCGAGCCGCTTCACCAACCACATCATCTTGCAATATTTTCGGGTATTTACCGGTCAGACCCCAAGAGATAAAGAATGGTGTCCAGTCAATATAAGGTAGCAGATTCGCGATTGGATAGTCATCCAATATCACTTGTCCTAGCTTATTTGGCACTGGTGGCACATAGGTTTCCCAATCATACTGAAAACCAATCTTGACCGATTCGGCATAGGTGACTTTGGCGGCTTTTGGTTGACGCTTAGCCAGACGCTCACGCACTTTAACATATTCTTCACGTGTCTCATCGATGAGTGCTTGACGATGCTCTTTTGATAGCAATTTGGTCACCACGCCGACTGAGCGCGAAGCGTCCGATACATAGATGACGCCGTCGTTTTGATATTGCGGCTCGACCTTGACAGCAGTATGCGCTTTCGACGTCGTTGCACCGCCAATCATTAATGGTAGTGTCATGCCGCGCTCTTGCATTTGCTTGGCGACATAGACCATCTCATCGAGACTTGGAGTAATCAGACCAGACAGACCGATGATATCAACTTTTTCTGCGATGGCAGTATCGAGGATTTTTTCACATGGCACCATGACACCGAGATCGACGATGTCGTAGCCGTTACAGCCCAGCACTACGCCGACGATGTTTTTACCGATATCATGCACATCGCCCTTGACGGTTGCCATCAGGATTTTACCTTTGACTTCGCCTTCGACTTTTTCCGCTTCGATATATGGGTTTAGCCATGCAACAGATTGCTTCATTACACGGGCAGATTTTACGACTTGCGGTAGGAACATTTTACCAGCACCGAATAGGTCACCGACGATATTCATACCGTCCATGAGTGGCCCTTCGATGACTTCTAGTGGTTTAGGATACTTCTCCCATGCTTCTTTGGTATCCGCTTCGATAAAGGTCGTCACGCCTTTGACCAGTGCGTGGGCGATACGTTCTTCTACCGTGCCTTCGCGCCAGCTCATATCGACAGTACTGTCTTTTTTCTTGCCGCCATCTTGGTAGTTTTCAGCGACGGTCATTAGACGTTCAGTGGCATCTTGACCAGTTTCACCTTGATTGCGGTTGAGCATGACGTCTTCGATAGCGTCACGAGCTTCCTTTGGAATATCATCGTACAGCTCAAGCATGGCTGGGTTGACGATACCCATGGTCAGACCGTTTTTGATCGCGTGGTATAAGAATACAGAGTTGATCGCTTCACGGATTGGGTTACCACGGAAACTAAACGAGACGTTGGATACGCCGCCCGAGACCATGGCATTTGGCAGGTTTTCCGTAATCCAGCGTGTGGCATTGATAAAGTCAGCGCCGTAGTTATTGTGCTCGGTGATACCCGTGGCAACGGCAAAGATGTTTGGGTCAAAGATAATGTCTTCTGACGGGAAGCCCACTTCATTGACCAGTACATCATAGCTGCGCTTAGATATCTCAATCTTGCGCTCATAAGTATCAGCCTGTCCGTCTTCATCGAATGCCATAACGATAATCGCGGCACCATAACGCATACATAATTTGGCACGTTCAACGAACTCAGCATGACCTTCTTTTAATGAGATGGAGTTGACGACAGATTTACCCTGTGTACGTTTAAGGCCTTCTTCGATAATGTCCCATTTAGACGAGTCAATCATCAGTGGCACACGGCTGATATCTGGTTCGCCTGAGACCAAGTTGACGAAATGAATCATCGCTTGCTTGGAGTCGAGCATGCCTTCGTCCATATTGATATCGACGATTTGCGCGCCGCCCTCGACCTGATCACGCGCGACATCGAGTGCTTCAGTATAGGCTTCGGTTTTAATCAAACGTAAGAATTTTTTAGAGCCTGTGACGTTGGTACGCTCACCGACATTGACGAACAAGCTATCAGAATTGATGGTAAATGGTTCGAGTCCTGACAAGCGGCAGGCAGGCGCTATCTCAGGGATGATACGCGGTGGATAGTTCGCCACGACTTTAGCGATTTGACGGATATGCTCAGGCGTCGTACCACAGCAGCCGCCCACGATATTTAGGATACCTGCTTTGGCAAAACCTTCGAGTAGGGCAGCCGTTTCTTCAGCGGTTTCATCATACTCACCAAACTCATTGGGCAGACCAGCGTTTGGATGCGCAGAGACAAAGGTATCAGCGATGTTTGACAATGTCTGAATATGTGGGCGCAGCGCATCAGCACCTAGCGCACAGTTAAAGCCAACAGACAATGGCTTGGCATGGCGGATAGAGTTATAAAACGCCTCGGCTGTTTGACCCGATAGCGTGCGACCTGACGCGTCGGTAATCGTACCCGAAATCATAATTGGCAATTCAAAGCCGATGTCATCGAACACACCAGTGATCGCAAATATCGCCGCTTTGGCATTTAGCGTATCGAAGATCGTCTCAATCAAAATAATATCGACGCCGCCTTCTATCAGACACAAGGTCGCTTCACGGTAGTTGAGTACCAACTCATCAAAGGTAATATTACGAAACGCAGGATCATTGACATCAGGTGATAGCGAACACGTACGCGAAGTCGGACCCACGACGCCTGCAACGAAGCGCGGTTTCTCAGGCGTTTTTGCGGTAAATTCATCCGCCGCTTCTCGAGCAATCTTGGCCGCTGTCCTATTTAATTCTGGCACTAGGTACTGCATGTCATAGTCAGCCATCGACAGACGCGTACCGTTAAAGGTATTGGTCTCGATGATATCAGCGCCCGCTAACAGATGATCATGATGAATGTCTTTAATCATGTGCGGCTGAGTCAGTACCAGTAGATCGTTGTTGCCGCGTACATCTTGGTCGATATCAGCAAAACGCTCACCACGATAATCTGCTTCTTCTAGCTTATAGGTCTGAATCTGCGTACCCATCGCACCGTCTAACATCAAAATGCGTGATGCCATCTGCTCAGTGATACGTGCACGGGCGGTTAGCTGCTGCTCCTTAAACGGAAATACAGCGGGTGGCGTTAATATAAAATCATTAGCGGATGAGGAACTAGAGGCGGTATCGGTATGAGAATCGGTTGGTGAGGTCGTCGTTGGAATCATAGGTGTGCTGCTTATGTCGTAATTATTAAAAAAAGAAGGAATAACAAACCAGTAGCGTGCAGAGTCTCACGAAGAGGACCGCAAATTTGCATTATTTTAGCATGAAAAGTTTGCTACATAGGGATACTGCATATTCCTCTTTGGCAATAGATAAATAAGAGGAGAGCTAAGTAACAAAGTAAGATATTAGAGTCTATTTCATAAAGCAGATACGCACAAATGAATATCATTTCGCTAAGGGCTTACATAAAGCTTTTCTTTTGCAAATGAAAGCCAACGGGAATGCTCAGAAATCAGACAGAATTTACACCCATACCACAAAAAATTGCGCAAAGGCAGGTTGATAAAGATTGCTTACATGTTAATTTAATTTCAGAAATACAAGGTCTTAGTAAGTCCTACTTATAAATATAAGCTCATTTATTAGCAATAACTGGCACTAAAAATATCGGTATTAGCAGTACGGTATGGTGAGCAAATGGCATTAGCAGGCAGGATGATCTGTAAGACTGTAATATCATAGTTGAAACAATACCAACGTCAAAGAAATTCAAATCATTAAGGAAAATGTTATGAAACTTACTAAAATTGCCACCATCGGTACATTGGCTATCTCGATCGCAGGTCTGAGTGCTTGTAATAATATGATGCCAGCAAAGACGGGTGATATGAAAGCACCAATGCACAGTCAGAGTATGGCTAAGATGAACGTTGTACAAATTGCGCAAAGCAATCCTGATTTTTCAGTATTGGTAGAAGCGGTACAAGCAGCAGGTCTAGTCGATATGTTGTCTGATCCTAATGCTCACTATACGGTATTTGCACCGACCAATGCTGCCTTTATGCAAGCATTGCAAGAAACAGGCATGACCAAAGCACAGTTATTTGCTAATAAGCCACTATTGACCAAAGTATTGGGTTATCACGTAGTCGCTGGTGATATGGCGATGTATGC
>TARA_R110000737_G_scaffold161270_1_pt1 | contig 35459 bp, 34 predicted proteins | sample TARA_R110000737 | Tara Oceans TARA_R110000737 (sample SAMEA4398027) | marine metagenome | biome: Polar Biome; feature: [SRF] surface water layer (ENVO:00010504); material: water (ENVO:00002006), including particulate matter (ENVO:01000060) such as... | depth 5 m | reverse complement strand
ACGTTAACCAAAACGAAACCTCTGCTGATATCAACCTTGGGGTAAGGATGAAGAAACTTCTTGTTAATTCAGAAAGTTACTTTAATCTGACAGGTGCACAAAACGAATTTTATTCAAAGAATTCTATAAAATGGGGTACCAGTAGCAAGTACATTTCAGGGGGTGTTAGTATTGAATCAATGTTACCTTCACTTGTGCAGCGATTTTATTATGGAAATAACCTTTTCTATAATTCTCCTCTCATAAAACAAAATCGCAACGACATTAATGTCACAGGAGCTTATTCGATTTGGAAAATAGATGCAGCTCTTACTCTAGGTACACTTTCTTGGAGAAATAATCTAATTTGGCAAAACTATTCATGGATGAATGGAAACGGTTCAAATCAAACTGTAAATTACATTAAAGCGAAACTGCACTTCGATTTAAATTGGTTTCACGCATATCCAGAATATCTATTTCAGACAGGAAGTGATTTCTTACCCAAATCAGTTCTATCTGGACGGTTACTCGTTAAGAAAAAAGTTTTTGCTGCCAAAAAACTTGAACTTTCATTTGCTGTTGACCCACAATTGACTTCTAAATACACTTTTATGAGCTACAATACGCTTTTGGATAATTGGTATTTTGATTCTAATAATAGGGCGGGAGGTCAAAGCTTTTCATTACACAGCACAATAACACTGCACATTGAAGAATTCAAATTCTTTATTCGAACAGAAAACTTACAAGCTTTTTGGACACCAAGAAATATTGAAATAGCGCAAGATTTTTACCGACCAACGTTCTTGTTGCGTTTGGGAATTTCATGGGATTTCTTCAATTAACAGGTTAATTGTTCGTATCGTTTATTATTCAATGGTCAACATTTTTGCATAAATGCTATCTTTACCTAGATTATTAAAATAGGCCAAATGAAATTATTACAAGACAAAGTAATACTAATAACAGGAGCATCAAGAGGGATTGGGAAGTCCATTGCCGAAGAATGCGCTAAACAAGGAGCTGCGGTAGCTTTTACTTACCTTTCTTCTGAAGAAAAAGCTAAAGCTTTGGAAGATGAATTATCTGCAAATGGAGTAAAAGCTAAAGGGTACAAATCTGATGCGGCAAAATTTGACGAAGCTCAGAGTCTAGTCGATCAGGTTATCGAAGATTTTGGAACTATTGATGCATTGGTTAACAACGCCGGAATTACTAGAGATACACTCTTAATGCGTATGACTGAAGAGCAATGGGATGAAGTAATTAACACCAATCTTAAATCTGCTTTTAATTTAACAAAAGCCGTTCAACGACCAATGTTAAAAGCTAGAAGTGGCAGTATAATCAATATGTCCTCAGTAGTTGGTGTAAGCGGAAACGCTGGCCAATCTAACTATGCCGCTTCCAAAGCGGGATTAATTGGATTTACCAAATCGATTGCTCAAGAGTTAGGATCTAGAAATATAAGATGTAACGCAATAGCTCCAGGTTTCATTGAAACTGAAATGACAGCCGCATTGGATGAAAAAGTTGTTCAAGATTGGAGAAACTCGATTCCATTGAAAAGAGGTGGCACTCCTGAGGATGTAGCGAACTTAACAGTATTCTTAGCTTCAGATATGTCAAAATATATTACTGGACAAACCATAAATGTTTGTGGAGGAATGCTGATGTAGAATTGGCGAAATTATTTTAGGGAACCGCTTCAACTTTCGTTAAGCGGTTTTTTTCGTATACATGGGTAGGTTTCTGATTGCAAAAAATCTGCTCAACATATCGAAATACAGTAAAAAATATAACAGAAGAGACATAATCCATATTACGAATAGATTCGCCCAAAAAGTGGGTAATTTAATGCCAAATAAATACTTGTATGGGGAATAAAGGGGAGAGGAAAAAATTCCATTAGAAGGTGAATCTTGGAATATTTGATCGACCTTTTGAATAAGTTCACCATTATACCTCATTATTTTGTTGTACTCCTCGCGATTGGTGAGCAAATTTCTTAAATTTTCATTTATATATTCATTTTCAATTTTAGCAAATTGAACATTTCCCGTTTCAGTCACAAATTTCTCAATTGATAAAACTGCTTGATCATATTGCCTCTTATACTGTTGCTGTAATTTTAATAAAAAGTAATTAGCTGATAGATAATCGTCATTGGAATTAATGTTTTCTTTACAATCCTCACATTCAAAATTGTTCCAAACCGTCTCTTCTTTTTCTATTTCATTTAACAAAATAGTCTTGGCAATTTTTTTCTGAATTTTCGATTTATTTGGGTTATTCAATTCCATAATTAATTCTTTCATTTCAGGAATCCAATAATCTCTTTTCCAAGCACTCTGGAATTTTTCAATTTTATAAGTCAATAATTTCGAATTTATGGGATTATTGACTTGTTGCTGAACCGCTATAGCCTCAAATGACCATCGGCAACTAATTAAATCTCCAATAAATGGAACTTCCTTTTGACTTGCCAAAGCAGGATTAAGCTTATCGAACTTTACGATTATACCTGTAAACAAGAGTTGCGGAATAATCAATAGAGGAACTAGAATATATATAACTTTAACACTATTGAAAGATGCTGAAATTATTAATCCAACAAGGTTCGATGTGCAAGAGATTGAAAATAAGACGAACCAATAATCCAACCACATACCTTTAATTTCCATAATACTATTTCCAACAATTACAAACGATAAGGTTTGAATAGCACTAATTAAAAATAACACACCAATCTTTGATAATAAGTAGCTTGATTTGGATAAATTGAGAAAACTCTCTCTTTCGAGAATCTGTTTATCCCTAAATATTTCTTCTGCTGCAACCGTTAAACCCATAAAAACAGCGACAATATTTGCGATAAAGATATATTGAGGAATATTCTCATTATGATAAAAGGAATAAATAAGTTCACCATTTTCATTTTCATTTCCAAAATAGCGCAAGACAAAAGCCAAAAGCAATGCTAAAAATGGTGCCTCCAAGAAATTTACGACTAGATACTGTTTGTTTGACAACTTGCTCAAAGCATCTCGTTTTAAAAACACTTTGAATTGCTCAAACTTATTTGGTTTTTTAGAACCTCCAATTAATTCTTTACGCTCCTCTGATTCAATTAATGGTCTAGCTACCTTCTTATATTTTTCATACCATTCTTGAGGCTCGGTCTTTCGCAGGTTTGTCATCAAACCTTCCTCGTTCACCACTTTAGATTCTACAATATTGAAAATTTGTTCAGGGTTTACGTTACCACATTGTGGACATTCGCGCTCCTCTGCTCCAGCATGGTTAACATGCAATTTAAAATATACTATTGAATCTGTCGGATTTCCATCAAAAATGGGATAGCCACCTTTATCCAATAAAAACAAGCGATCAAACATTTTAAAAATCTCAGAAGATGGCTGATGGATTACTACGAAAATCAATTTCCCTTGCAGAGTCAACTCCTTCATCAAATCCATAATGTTCTCTGAGTCCCTCGAAGAAAGACCGGATGTCGGCTCATCCACAAAAAGAATTGCAGGTTCACGGATCAACTCTAAAGCAATGTTTAAACGCTTTCTTTGTCCGCCAGAAATAACTTTTTCTGATGGACTTCCAACTTTAAGTTCTCTAACATCAAAAAGACCAACATCTAGTAAAATCTTGACTACCTTTTTTTGAATAGCCAATTTATCAAGATCTTTAAAGCACAATTGAGCGTTAAAGAATAAATTTTCATAAACTGTCAAATCTTCGAAAAGAACGTCGTCTTGGCTGATGAAACCAATAATTCCCTCTAATTTCTCCGATTCCGTGGTTAGATCAACACCATTAATTTTAATCGATCCTGTTGTTGGTTTTATTTTCCCATTTAGAATATTCAACAAAGTAGATTTTCCAGAACCAGATCCACCCATTATCCCTATCAATTTTCCATCTTGAGATTGAAAACTCAACTCATGAAGGCCATAGCTGCGATTTGGAAAGATGTAGCTTAGTTTATTAACGGAAAAATCCAATTCATTTTCAGCTCTATTATTTAAAAATTGTGAAATTATATCACTATAATACAACTGATTAGACTTAGACGTTTTCAAGCTTGAGCCTGTAGAAAAAGTTTGAATTCTTTTATTGGAAATAATTTGTCCATTCAGAAAAAGCTGATCATTTCCTAAATACCTAAAATACAAATTATTAGACTCGTCAATCTTCAAAATTCGAATCTCAGCATCTAAATTTGGTAAAAGAATGTTTTTTGACCGCTTAAGAAATATAGGCTTTCCAGTAATGAACAGTGTTTTTCCATCGTCAATATGCGTTTCAATGCTATTTTCAATAAATAACATAATCCGCTCGTAATCTGTTTTTTCAATGTTAAAACTATCTGCAACAGTTTCTACAAAGTCTATTTCTTGTTTGGAATGGCTTTGATTTAATAGAACAAACTCCATCACTCTGATAAGCACTAAAACCTTCTGTTTTTGAGTCAGCTCTTTATTAATCTGTGAACAGATTCTTAAGATTTTTACTGAATTTACGGAAGTTCTTTTACTCTTTCCATCCTTCTTAAAAGTGGATTGATGCAAAGTTTGAAGATCATTATCAAAAATTTGAAGGTAATGCTCAACCAGTGAGGTACTAAGTTCAGTTTGCAAGTAGTCTTCGACCAATTGCCTTCCAGTAGTGCTCTCAAACTTTATTTTGTTTAAGGTTTCTTCCGACTCATCTACTCTTGCAAGAATCGCAAAAAGTTGCATGAGCGCCCGAAGAATACGTTCACTCATAATTGCTTATTGCTTAAATCCGATTAACATCACTGCGCAACCTGTAACTTTCAAATCAAGATCAAGCTCCGTTGTGATTACAACTGGAATGGTTCTTGGAACTTTAAAATCCCAATATGGTGAATTTTTATAATTACGATTTGTAAACAGAATATTTCCATCTAGGTCCATTACCGAGAAGATAACAAAATCTTCCTTATTGCCAGCGCTTGCCGCAATTCGATATGTAGAACCACCGTATAAAGTCGTTTTAAACTCAGCCTTTTCTCTATCGAGAAAAGCTGTATAAACCTGACCGTCCGAAATAAAGCGAGTTTTACCTTTTTTTCCGTCCAAATAATCAGCACAATCTTTCGCTATTTGCTCACAATTTTGAGCAAATGCTCCAAAAGAAGCAGAAAAAATGATTAATGATACTATGAATAAATTTTTCATGGTTTTCCTTTAAGCGATGATTTTTTCACGAATTGACCGAATTTTCATACTGATTTGATTCAGAATATCTGTGTCAATTTTGATTTCCAAAGAATGTAACAACGTTGTTGTTTTATTCGCCTCATCCGTTTTTGGCTCCACATAAGTATATTTAAATTCGATTTTATCGAAGTAAAATTGTAGATCCTTAAGGTCTTGAATCAAACCATCATTCATTTTGCCAGTATTGTATTCCGACAAGATTTCTATGATACTTGTTAATGTCAATTGCTGTTCACCAATACGTTCCACAATTTTCACACTCGGCTTTTGAATGTTCAATTCACTAGCCAAATACATTGATTCAATCCAACCTCCAGTTAAAATTAAAGCTGAAGTTGCTTTTCTATCTGAGTTTTTTAAGAAATAATCTGACTTCTTAAAAGCATCTGAAACGACAATGAGCATCGAATCCTGATTTGCCAAGTTCTTCTCAAAACGAATCAAAAACTGTTTGTCAAATGCTGCACCCAATCCTAATTTCTCAGTTATTTTTTGAACCGCAGCCAAGTATCGAACTGAGTATGAATTCTGATTGTATAGTGATGCATAACCAAGGTCCGTTCCAAGAATTCCCAAATTTAAAGATTGCTGATATTCGGTTGTAAACGATTCCAAATCATCCACGGGACTCATCAGACTAGAATTAAATGGAAGGTCTAAACTCTTAATTAGTAAAGAGGTTTGAATAGGTGAGGGGATACTAAAGATTTTTCCATCAAAAGCGGTGTTTAATGAACTATTTGGGTCCAAAACATCGTCATCGATTTCTTTACCACCAGATTCACCTGAGCAAGAGAGAAGTAGAGGAATAATAAAGACGCCTAAGATTAAATAATTAAATAATTTATTCATTCCGGTTTTATTAAGTGCTCTAAAAATAGATAAAAATGACGTATTACCCTTATTCTAGCAAAAAAAAGATAGTTTTTCCTCACGGAAATTTAAGAATGAAGTAACTTTGAGAAAAAAAAGAATGTATAACAGACCTCGGCGAAATAGGAAAAATGTAATAATTAGAGACTTAATTCAAGAAACCCATCTTTCCACTAACCATTTAATATATCCAATTTTCTTAGTTGACGGCACGAATAAAAAAGAGAAAATTGACTCATTACCAAATATTTACCGATGGTCACTTGATCTTCTTTTAAAAGAAATTGAAGAATGTATTTCCTTAGGTATCCGCTTCTTTGATATTTTCCCTGCAGTTGATGATAGTTTGAAAAATAATACTGCTAGCTATAGTTATGCCGAGGACAATTTTTATTTAAAAGGAATAAGAAAAATTAAAGAAACGTTTCCTGATATTGTTTTAATGAGCGATGTAGCCATGGATCCATATAGTTCCGATGGTCATGATGGAATAGTTATCAACGGTGAAATTGACAACGACGAAACATTACCAATATTGGCAAAAATGTCCATAGCCCAAGCCCAAGCCGGAATCGACATTATCGGTCCTTCAGATATGATGGATGGTCGGGTTGGTTATATTCGAGAAGAACTTGATTTACATGGCTTTACAAATGTCAGTATAATGTCTTACTGCGCAAAATACGCAAGTGCTTATTACGGTCCATTTCGTGATGCTCTGAATTCTGCTCCAAAATTTGGAGATAAAAAGTCATATCAAATGAATCCTGCCAATAAACGTGAGGCCTTGATTGAAGCTGAATTAGACATTTCGGAAGGTGCAGACATGATTATGGTTAAACCTGCCACGCTATATTTGGATGTAATTCATATGCTAAAGGAAAACTTTGAAACTCCAGTGACAGCCTATAATGTTAGTGGTGAATATGCAATGATACATGCAGCCGCTCAGAAAGGTTGGTTGAATTATGATAATGCCATGTCTGAAATGCTTTTATCCATTAAAAGAGCGGGAGCAGATGGCATTCTGACATACTTCGCAAAAGATTATGCAAAATTGGCAAGAAATCTGTAGGTAATACTCAATAATATTTGTAAATTAACTTTATGAGCGAATACAATATATATCCTGAAAAACCAGAGCTTGAAGTGCGCAAGAAGAAACCAGGAGGGATAGGAATGACTATCTTTTCTATCATTCTTTTCATTTCTACAATGTTGCTTCTTTTTTCAGACAGTATCTTCTTTATTTTGATTCTTGTAGTCGTGCTCTTATTTCATGAGTTGGGTCACTATTCCTTCATGAAACTGTTTAAATACAAAGATGTCCGAATGTTATTTGTTCCTTTAATGGGTGCCTTTGTTCAGGGAATGAAAGACAGATATTCGCAAGTACAGAGTTTTTTAGTTGTAATGGCTGGACCGATTCCTGGACTCACTTTAGGAATAGCTTTATTCATTTTGGCTCAAAGTTATCAATCGGCATCAATGATGACCATTTCGCTGTTATTCATATTCTTAAATGGAATAAACCTATTACCGCTTGACCCGATGGATGGGGGTCAATTATTGAAATTATTAATTAAAAAAAATCAGGATATATTTCAATTATTCCTTAGCCTTACTACTTCATTATTGCTCATTATTTTAGGGCTTTATCTTGATAGTATTATTATGATTGCTTTTGGATTTCTTATGGCTATACGAGTGAGAAGTTTACAAAGAAACTACATCATACACAAAGACTTAATTAATGACAACATCGAATATGAATCTACATATGATGACCTCGACAATAAGCAATATGCTCAAATAAAGGAAGTTGTCTTAAGAAACACACCAGCACTTCAAAAATTCATGTCATTAAACTCTGGTGAAGACATTGAACCCGTAATCGCATCTCAGGTACGCAATATTCTAGTCGCTCCCTTAACACGAGATGCGTCAGCTTTACAACAGGCTCTTGTAATTCTGATTTGGATATTATCATTCGCCCTTCCGCTTTATCTTTATTCTGTTTCATCCTTTGACTGGTATATCAATGCAATTCAAAATTGGTGAGACAGTACGTTTCCTGCATGAAGTAGGCTCTGGTAAAATACTGGAAATCAAGTCAAATTCAGCAATTTTAGAAGATGAAAATGGATTTGAAATGGAATATCCATTTAGCCAACTTGTTCCTAGTATGCAAGCTTCTGAAGACGAACTCCTCGGAAAGGTTGAAAGTCAATCCAAAATCAATTTAACGATCAAAAAACCTCTTTTTACGCCAAAATACAAAGGCGAAAAAGAATGGAAGTTGGATTTGCACATGGAAAACTTGACGGATTCACATAAAAACATGACGAATCATGAAATTCTCACCGTCCAATTGAATCATTTCAAGAAATTTATTAAAACAGCTGAAGAAGCTAAGGTCGGTAGGATGGTAATTGTTCATGGAGTGGGCACGGGGAAACTAAAAAATGAAATACTTCAACTTGTTCGAGGTATAAATGGTGCTGAGTTATTTGACGCTGATTATTCTGAATACGGTCGTGGTGCAAGTATACTTGAGAGAAAATACAATATTCGTTAGTCTTTTCCGAAGGAATGAACGTCGTTGTGGCTTTCTTCGATAGAATCCTTTATTTTTTCAATTGCCTTCGTTAAAAGGAAGATATCGACCGTTACATATTGCCCCAGCCATTCCCAGCTTTCTTTTTCTCCATCGATTGCCAATGCCATGTGATACAATTGATCCATTTTATGAGCCTTTAACCAGTTTTGCGCTTGAACTTTACCTTCTGCGGCATTGATCATTGCCATTAAATGAGGATAGCCATTGTTCATAAGCCAGTCTCTTGCCTCGTTTTTTAGATGAATTGCTTGACCTGCCATAATCAACTCCTTGTAACCATTCTCCAATAACCACTTCGAAATATCGACATTCCCCTCCAAGGATTTTGTCCATGCCATAATGATTTTTGGAGTATAAGTAATATCCTTCATACTCTTGACTTCCAATGGCTTGTTGTTTCTATCTTTCTTTCGACCAAACATTAACTTACTGAATAAAATAAGTATGAAATAAAGATTGCAGCGATGATTCCTGCTAAATCAGCTATCAAACCTGCCCCAGCTGCATAACGCGTGTTTTTCACTCCAACTGAACCGAAATAAACTGCTAATACATAGAATGTTGTCTCTGTGCTTCCTTGAAAGGTTGCAGCCACTTTACCTGCAAATGAATCTACTCCATGTGTTTCGAAAACTTCGAGCATTAAACCCCTTGCTCCGGATCCGCTAAACGGTTTCATAAGTGCTACTGGTAATGCTTCAACGAATTCAGTTGCACTTATCCCCATGAAAACCAAAGTATATTCTATTCCTCTTAAAACTTCGTTCAAAGCACCAGAAGTTCGGAAGATAGCCAAAGCAGCCAACATGGCTACTAAATATGGAACGACGGTAATTGCTACTTCAAAACCGCCTTTTGCGCCTTCTATGAATTCTTCATAAACATTCACTTTCTTGCGCATTGCCATGATTAAAAAGGCTGCGATAATAAGAATCAGCAATAAATTTCCACCCACATTTGAAATGGTCGCCGTAGATTCAGGGTAATGCCAAACAAAATAAAGCAAACCAGCCACAAACGCAATTAAACCGCCCAAATAGCCCAAAATAACAGGGTGAAATAAATCAACTTTCTGACGGATACTAACGTATAGCATTCCGATTATGGTTGAACAAAAAGTCGCTAATAGAATTGGCAGAAACACTTCCGAAGGAGCAGTTGATCCAGCAACGCTGCGATATGCTAGAATAGAAACGGGAATCAGTGTAAGTCCAGATGTATTCAAAACCAAAAACATGATTTGAGCGTTCGTAGCTTTTTCAGGCTCAGGATTCAATTCTTGCAGTTCCTTCATCGCTTTTAAACCAAGTGGAGTAGCGGCATTGTCCAAACCAAGCATATTGGCGCTAAAATTCATCATCATGGAACCAACAGCTGGATGATCCGCAGGTACTTCAGGAAAAAGTTTTCTAAACAAGGGAGCAACCAAACGTGAAAGGATGTTCACCGCTCCGCCTTTTTCTCCCACACGCATGAATCCCATCCATAAACAGAGAGCACCTGTAAGAAACAAAGCCAATTCAAATCCTGTCTTAGCAGAATCAAAAAGAGCGTCGACCATGTCCTTAAAAATATTCACATCATGCCAAAAAAGCAGTTTGCCAGCAGCCATTGAGAAGCCGATAAGGAACATGGCAATGAAAATTCGATTTAAGAGCATAGGGGTAAATATCAGAATTAATCGAGAAATGTGCAGGGGGAATTGAAACTATCTTTCCACACTAGAATGTCCATTATGTTGACTTCTCGCAGATTCGTGTGAAATTCTCTATGAGGACGCTACCCATATTTCCAGATACTTCTGGATGAAATTGGACACCGTAAAGATTTTTTTCGTTGTGCTTCATTCCTTCGTTAACGCAAGCATCAGAAATTGCCATTAAGGTGAAATTTGGCGGAATAGAAATCGCTTCGCAATGATCTTCCATCATTTGAGTAACAGATGGCATTCGAGCAAAAAGGGGATCTTTATGAAGGAATTCTATTTCTTGTAAATCCCTATCTTCCCGCATCATACTTCCAAAAGCACCATACTGAAGTCCAATTATCTGATGGCCAAAGCAAATTCCAAGAACAGGTATTGAAACATCTAAAATCCACTTAGATTTCTCTAAAAAGGGTTTCATATTCATTTCTGTTATGAGCAGAGGTGCTCCAGAAATTATTATCCCAAGCAAGTCTGGGTAGTTTTTAGGATCGAAATCTAAAAAGGGAATCGTAATAAAATCCATGTATTCGTCAACCATATTTTCTATGGCCGGCACCTTTGAACTTCCGCAATCTAATATGGCTATCATATATCTATTTGCCCTAATCCCTGACGGACAATTTTAAATTCATCTTGTGTGCAATCCACAACTGTACTTGCTTCCAAACGTCCATGTCCTCCATCAATAATCATTTCAATTTGATTATTTCCTTCGAATCGTTCATAAATCTCATACGGATCTGTGAAGTAATCCAATAAAGTATCTTCTGCATCATGCAACGATGTGCTTGCTATTGGACGACCCAATTCTTCAATTATCGCAGAAATAATCGCGTTTGCTGGTATACGTATACCTATTTCTTTCTTTTTACTTTCAAATAGCTTAGGAACGTCGTTATTGGCATTTAAAATAAACGTGAAAGGTCCTGGAGTGTTTTGTTTTAACAACTTGAAAGTTGGTCTTCCTATCGGTTTTACGTAATCGGAAAGATGCTTCAAATCGTGGCATAAAATCGAAAAGTTCACTTTATTTAATTTCTCGCCCTTCATTGAAGCTAATTGATTGAGCGCTTTCTTATTGTACAAATCACAACCCATAGCGTACACAGTGTCTGTAGGAAAAATAACAATCCCTCCAGCTTGCAACACATCAGCAGCTTGGCGAATCAGGCGACTGTCAATATTATTTTCATTTATTTCAATTAGCATGGAGTAAAATTAAGGTTTATTTGACTGATTTTTGACTTATTGTGCACCATATAGCGCGGTGATCACTGACAACTGATTTTTGTATTTCAAAATCAAATGCCTCTAAATTATCACTATGAAAAATAAAATCAATCCTTCCCGCTGGGATTTTTCCAGCATACGTGGAACCGATTCCGTATGAAGCTTCCCGAAATGCATCAATAAAGACTTTATTGAATTGATTGTAGGTATATGAAAGTGGAGTGTCATTAAAGTCTCCACAAATAACTACAGGATATGGAGAGGTTTCCGCATGAGCAACAACCAATTTGGCCTGATCTGCGCGCCGTGGATAGGCAGACCCAATCTTAAATACTGTGTTTTCAATTGCCGTTGTTTGACTTTGAATAGGATTTCCTTGTTCATCAAACAGTTCATAATCATCTTTTTTTAACTTAATTGACTGTAGATGAACATTATAAACACGTATTGTGTCGTTATTTTTAACAATATCTGCGAAAATGCAGTAGTTATCACTTTTCTCTCCTTCTTCCAATTGTAGCGGAACTTCTCCTTTTGATATCATTGGATACTTGGACAACATAGCAATTCCAAAATGCTGCCTTCCTCTTGATTTGTAACTATATCTCTCGTGAAAATCAACAGTTTGCAATCTTTTGATTAAAGTGTCTCGAGTTGGGAAATTTGTGTTTTTGTCTTGTTGATAAAACTCCTGGAAACAAACAACATCCGGCGAATTCTCTTCTAAAAAGTCGAAAATCTTTATTCGGTTTTTATTACTTAAATCTACTGACCAGTTGTACAAATCAAACAATCGAACATTAAAGCTCATTACCTTAATTCCCTCAGTATTCTCCTCACTCGTTTTACTCGAACCAATTGGGAATTGTCGAAAATGTAGGTTTCCTCCGATAACAATAAAGAACAGAATGACCAACGACCATCGTGAACGAGCGACGGCATATATAACCAACAGAATTATAGCAATTAGTAAGAATATTGGGTAAAACAATCCGAAAAAGGGAAGAAAGGGAATTGTTTTAGGATGAACGTATGGCGTAAGATAGGCAAGTAAAAGGCAAAATATGGCTAAAATGGTTAACGCTTTGAAAACCCCAGCCGCTAATTTATACACCTTGCTTTTCTTCATCTACCGCTTTGTTTGAACAAGAAATCTTTCTCATGTTTGGAAAGCGAATCATAACCAGCACGACTTATTTTATCTAAAATAGCGTCAATTTTTTCTTGATTCTGTTTTTTCTCCATTGCATACTGCTCGTCTGATTTGAATTCAGGACGACGATCAGTTTTAACAACTTTCATTTTTTTAGGCCCAAATAGCCCTTTGAAAAAAGAAAAAATACGGTCAAGGAATTTCGAGAACATGGTAATAATATTTTTTGATGAATTTAAATTTCGAACAGATAAATAGCCCAAAAGCGCACCACCAAGATGCGCAAAATGCGCTGTTCCGTCATTTGAACCAATTGCAAATAAATCACTTAACAGGAAAAGTAGTGCTAAAACAAACAGCCGAACTGGTAAAACACCGAACAGCCGAATTTCTAGTTGTGGCCTATAAAATGCCAAAGCCATAAAAATCGCCATAATAGAACCTGATGCACCTACTATTACAGCCCCTTCAACGCCAATATTTGGAAACAATAAATGTGTCAAAATTTCAAGTAAACCTCCAAAAAGCCCACCTAATATATAAGTTGACAGCAATCGTTTTCCTGAAAAAAATTGAAGAAACATTTGCCCTGCGAAATATAGGAACATCATGTTCATCACAAAATGCCATAACCCAAAATGCGCAAACATACTTGTGATTATTCCCCAAGGGTGAGAAATAAAACCAATTAAATCTGTTTTCAAAGAGAAAATACCTGTAAGGATAAAGTGAATTGTTTCACCATCACCAAAAAGCCGTCCCAACAATCCTAAAAGTCCAATTCCAACGAAAACAATGGCATTTATGAACACCAAACGAATATTCATGCCACCTTGATGATATGTTCTTTTAATTTCGTCGATAAATGAATTTTGTGCCATTATTTTTTAATAGAAATTATTACTTTTTTTACGCCATATCAAAACTATAATTGTTCCAACTAAGGCACCACCCAAGTGGGCTAGATGATTAATGTTATCATTTGCAGCAAAACTATTATACAATTCAAATAGAACGTACGCTCCAATCATATATTTTGCTTTAATTGGAACGGGTATGAACATTAGGTATAACTCCGTATTTGGAAAGAGAATTGCAAATGCCGCGAGCAATCCAAAAATTGCCCCAGAAGCACCAACTCCAGACATCAAACTTAAATGCAAATACTTTGTTGCTGCTTCATGAGCATCAGCACCAGTAACGATTTGACCATATGCTTCATTGATTGCATTGTCAGACATTGAGCCAATGTTTACAATTAAATTGTTCAACGCTGACACATCTACATTAACCGCTTTTAATTCTTGAACGAGATCAAAGACTTGAATTCCATGAACAATATTGTCTAATGCAAATGCACCTAATCCAGCAGCGAAATAAAAAATGAAGAATCGTTTTGGTCCCCAAAGGCGTTCCAAATGAGCGCCAAACATTACCAACAATAACATATTAAAGATGATATGCATAAAATCCACCGGACTGTGCATAAACATATGTGAAATTACTTGATAGGGCTCAAACAGTGGAGTACCGATATAATGAGAAGCCAAATATCGACTTAAATCAATACCGCCAGATGCCAGGAAAAACTGCATTAACACAAACAAAAGAACGTTTAGAAGTAAAAAGTTCTTAGTAACCTGTGGAATATTATTCAAAAATGAGAACATAGTTTTTTTTTAGTTTTCTAATTGCTCAAAAGTTATCGTTTTCAATATTAACTTACCTGACGGTGAATAAACATGCTCCTTACAACCAAAGAGACTTTGCACCAAATCTGATGCATTTTCGTTTGAAAGAATCAATTTTTTCTTCATTGAAGCGGCTTTGGATAGACTTAAAACAAAATGATGAGCAATTTCACCTTTATCAATTTGCTCCATCATCATTTGTTCTAAAAGCATTTGAATAAAAGCTGGAATTCCATCTTCCGGTAAGATTGATGGAATAGATGAAAGCGTCATATTCTCCTTTTCAAACTCCCAAACCAAACCTAATTGCTTTAACAACAAAGCGTTTGACTCCCAAATTGTCTTCTCATCTTTTTTCATTTCCCATTCATAAGGGAAAAGCATTCCTTGAGAAGCAATAGGGGATGTGATAAACTGCCCCATCAACTCATCGTATACAATTCGCTCGTAAGCCCGACGATATTGAATACTCATCAAACCTGACTTCGCATTCGTAAGTAGAAAATTCCCTGCCACTAAAAAGTTTTTGTGTTCAACAGATTCGAATTCCAAATTTATGGTTTCAGTATCGACTTCTGTTTCGTCCTCAATCGAATAGAAATTCTCCCAGCTGGCTGCTTTTTCTTGATTAAAACCCGCATTCGATATAGCATTCGACTTCTCGAATTTAACTCCAGAACTCGGTTTAGGAATATTGGTATCAAACGGATTATAGTTTTTATTGATTTGAATCTCAGGCTGTCGAATCTCAGCTTTTTTGTGACTATATGGCAAGTCAAAGCTATGCTCTTGCTCAAAATCGATGGTAGGCATAATGTTGAATTTACCCAATGCCTGTTTTACAGCAGTACGAATGATGGAATAAATCAACCGCTCTTCTTCGAACTTAATTTCTGTTTTTGTGGGGTGAACATTAACATCAATACGCCCTGGATCAACAGTTAAGAATAGATAATAACTAGGAAATGTGCCAGGCTGCAATAACTGGTCGAAAGCTTTTTGAACTGCATTATTTAAGTAATTGTCTCGAAAATATCTATTGTTAACAAATAAAAATTGCTCACCTCTCGATTTTCTTGCTGCTTCTGGTTTTACAACAAAACCTTGAATGCCGACTATTTCAGTGGTTTCATCAACTGGCACCAACTTGTCATTGTAATTTCTGTTATTCAAATCAACAATCCGCTTTCGCAAATTCGAAGGATTTAGCTGATATATGGATTCTCCATTATGATGCAACGAAAGCTGAACTTCATGATGGGGGAGGGCTATTCGCTCGAATTCATGCAAAATATGTTTGAATTCAACTGAGTCTGACTTTAGAAAATTTCTACGAGCTGGGACGTTAAAGAATAAATTTTTAATTTCTAAAGATGTCCCTACCGGACAAACTTCAGGTTCGTTCTTTCGAATATCGCTTCCTTCAATCTCTATTCTTGTTCCCAGCTTATCGTCTTTCTGACAAGTTCTCAAAGTTACTTGAGAAATCGCGGCAATTGAAGCTAAGGCTTCGCCGCGAAATCCTTTGGTTGTTAATTTGAACAGATCTTGGGCATCTTTTAATTTACTTGTTGCATGACGTTCGAAGCACATTTCAGCGTCAAACATGCTCATGCCATTGCCGTTATCGATGATTTGAATTAACGTCCGACCAGCGTCTTTAATTATTATATCAATTTTGGTCGCCCCTGCATCTATAGAATTTTCTACCAATTCTTTTACAACTGAGCTAGGTCGTTGAATAACTTCCCCAGCAGCAATTTGATTTGCGATGTGATCGGGGAGTAGCTTAATGATTCCTCCCATTTACCAGAGTTTTTTTACAACGGTATCGACTTCGTTTACTCCGTTAAAAATAAAATAGCCCAATGCCAATAGTACTCCGATTAATATTAAAACTCTAAGGTTCGAGGAATGTTTTTGTTTTTGTGCTTGCTGAGAACGAACCCACGTCTGCTGCATATTGGACCGCAATATAGATTTACGCTCCTCTGAACTCAGACTTTCATCCGAAAGCTTATCAAATTCCTTTTTTTTTAATTCTAATCGCTCTTTCCGCTCATCATAATACATGGGCGAATAATCAAATCGCTTGTTTTTAAACGTTTTATTTAGAAATTGGAACTTCATATCTCAAAGCTAGAGAACAAAGATAAAAATATCAATGTTTTAGACGATTATTTGTCAAGAATCATTCCTGAAGGCGATTTGCTGACAAATGGTCAGTAAGATTCCGGTTTTGGTCAGATTATTGTTAATAATTATTCAGGTTCGATTCCACCTGCATGCGAATCAACCTTAATTTTGCAAACAATGAAATTAAGATCCGTCATCTGGACCTACATATTGCTCTCCATTTTGTATTTAAGCAAGACAGAAACCGATAATGGGAATAATTCTAATGCTTTTTTAAGTCTCCAAGACAAGAAAATCGCCAAAATAGATAGCGTTTATAGGAGTCTGACTTTAGAAAGTCGAATCAAGTTATTATCAATTAATTCACTGAGCGGAAAAGAAAACGATTCGATTTTATTTAATTCTAACGGCTTTATAACGCATTCTGACCAATCCGATATTTTCGTAAAGAAGATTCAAGATCAATCTGATGCAGGTTTTGAAAAAACCAAACTTCGGATTGGTCACTCTGGACTTTCTCAACAATTGGTTAACAATTTGGCCATCGGACAAACTAACGAGCTTAAATTGGCCCAGTACAAACAAGCCATTATTTCCGAAAAACTCAAAAGCGACGGCTATAATATTGTTTTAGGAAACTTTTTTCAAACCTATGACACCAAATTGGACAATGAAAGTGTGGCTTATACTCAATCCCCTCTGAGCTCTGAGAAATATTGGCAGGCCATGTTGGCAGGTGCCGAGGAGAATGGAGTGAAAATAGGCATTTCTGATCCATTTATGCTTGATATTGCAGTTGACTCGACAGATGCAATTGAATTTCAGGCAATTGGACTTTCAGGAAACAGGTATTATGCAAGAAGAGGACATGGAATTATTCAATTGAACGCTAATCAACATGACTTTGCTACACGAATTCGTTCGAAGGGCAAAAATAAACAGGCCTTTCTGAGAGAGAATTACAAGTTTGAAGGTTTGATAATCAGCCCGGACTTATCCAAATTCTCAAAGGACAATCAAGCAAAAGAAGCTTTAAAAAGCATCCAATCGGGAACCGATTTGGTTTGCGTTTCACTTGAGATTCAACAAGAACTAGACTCTTTATTGAAAATATACTTCAAAGCCAATGAAGTCCAACTTAAAGAAAGTTGCACTCGCGTATTAAAATTGAAGTACGATCTAAACGAAAACAGAGCGAAAGAAACTTCGGTAAATAAGTATTCAAAAGCCTTTGAATATCAAACTTTACAAGCATCATTAAGTTGTATTTTAAATAGTGATAACTTATTGCCAATCAAAAATTTAAACCAGTCAATTTACTACTTCACTTCAAACGATAGAATACCGTTTATTGAAGCTCAGTTAAATCATTACTCCAGCGTAAAAACAGCTGAAAATCTACAAAAAAAACAAACCGGGATTTGTATTGTTGATGGTTTTGGAGATAATTTAATTGATGCCTTGAAATGGTCGAAAAAACATGACGGGGATATAAAACTCATTTTGGTAACAGACCAAATTGCAGCTATAAAACATAGAACCAATAAACTTGATATGTTTGAGGCTATCCTTATTTCGGGTGATAGCACTATGTTAAGCCAAGAAATAGCAATACAAGCCTTATTCGGAGCTTATTCTAGTAAAGGAAAGCTTCCTTTTTACCTTTCTCCAAAATTCCCAATGAGCACTGGACTTGAGTTAGGTTCGCTTGCGCGATTAGCCTATGTCGCTCCAGAATATGTCGGAATCTCCCCTGAGAAAATGAACGAAATTGATATCATAGTCGAGGCAGGAATATCAGCAAAGGCTTTTCCTGGTTGCCAGGTACTCGTTGGTTTTGAAGGTAAAATCATCTATGAAAAAGCATTTGGATCTCAGGATTTTTCGCAAAATTCAAAAATCGATCAACAAACGATTTACGATATTGCTTCCATTACAAAAATCGCGGCTTCAACTACATCTTTAATGAAGCTTCAGGGTGATAGCTTGTTTTCTCTTAGCAAAACATTAGGCGATTATATTCCCGAAATTGTTGGAAACACTCCGTTTGCAAACATTCTAATAAAAGATATGATGGCTCATCAAGCAGGACTGCCGGCATGGATACCATTTTATTTAAAAACTCTAAAAGGAGGAAAACCGGATCCGTATTACTATTCTAAAACAAAAACTACTGAATATTCTGTTCCAGTTGCAAAGGATTTATGGATTAAAAGCCACTATCCCGACACACTTTACGACAGAATATTATCCAGCAACTTAAAATCGAAAAGTTATGTCTATTCAGATTTAGGATACTATTTCGTTAAAAAAATTATTGAGAAACTTTCCAAGAAGAAAATGGAAGATTATGTTCAAGATTCCATTTATAGTCAATTAGGATTGCAGACAATGACTTACAACCCATATTTGAAATTTGATTTATCGAGAATTGCACCTACGGAAGATGACAAAATTTTCAGGAAACAAGTCGTTAGAGGTTACGTTCATGATCCGGGATCAGCAATGATGGGTGGAGTTGGTGGACATGCAGGTATTTTCTCAACAGCTAATGACCTAGCCATATTGATGCAAATGATGTTAAACGGCGGTTATTACGGGGGTAAACAAATTTTAAAGAAGGATGTTTTGGATGAATACACTTCCGTTCAATTTCCAAATACAAATAGGAGAGGAGCTGGATTCGACAAACCAAATTTGAATGGAACGGAAGCGACAGCTTGTGCTATGGCTTCGCCAGTTAGTTATGGTCATTCAGGATTTACAGGCACTTTAGCTTGGGCTGATCCAAAGTACAAAATCAACTATGTTTTTCTATCAAACAGAGTTTACCCAGATGCAGAAAACTGGAAAATTGTTAGAATGGATATTCGAACTAAAATTCAGACAAAAATATATCAAGCGGTTCAAAGCGCTGACAATTTCAACTTTTTACAGTAAGGAATCAACATAATCATCGACAAATCGAACAAATGGACAAAATGAAAATAGGAATAGTATTGTACCCAACATTTGGTGGATCTGGTGTAGTTGCTACAGAATTAGGAAAAGCACTCGCTAAGAAGGGACATGAAATTCATTTTATTACCTATTCTCAACCCGTACGTTTAGGAAGTTTTCGTGAGAATATTTTCTACCATGAAGTTGCAGTAACCGATTATCCATTATTTGAATATCAACCATACGAAACTGAATTAGCTAGTAAAATGGTGGACGTTGTGAAATATGAGAAGTTAGATTTACTTCATGTGCATTATGCTATTCCTCACGCTTCTGCAGCATTTATGGCTAAACAAATTTTGCTTTCACAGGGAATCAAAATTCCTTATGTTACAACTTTGCATGGCACAGATATTACACTGGTTGGTAAAGACCCTTCATTTGAACCTGTGATTACTTTCTGTTTGAATCAATCGGATGCTGTCACAGCTGTATCTGAAAGTTTGAAAAGAGACACTCTTGAACATTTTCACCCGACTACTGAAGTTCATGTTGTTCCTAACTTCATTCAAGTTGAAGAGGAAGACGAGTCTCAAACCAAACTTATACGCCAGCGATATGCTCTAGATGAAGAACCAGTCCTTTGCCATATTTCCAACTTTAGAAAGGTCAAAAGAGTAGAAGATGTATTATTGGTTTTCAACGAAGTAAATAAAAAAATACCCTCAAAACTTTTGCTAGTTGGAGATGGTCCTGAAAGAGCAAACCTAGACATGCTTTGCCGTCAATTGGATCTATGCGATCGAGTAATCATGATAGGTAAAGTTAGAGATACTGCCCACGTCTTGGGTATTTCAGATCTTTTCATCCTGCCTTCTGAAACAGAAAGCTTCGGATTGGCAGCGCTAGAAGCAATGGCTTTATCTGTCCCTGTGATTTCTTCCAATACGGGTGGAATACCCGAAGTAAACGTTCAAGGAAAAACTGGATTCTTATCGAATGTGGGCGACGTGCATGACATGGCTGCAAATGCTATTAAATTATTAGAATCAAAAACATTAATGGCTGAATTTAAGATCAATGCTTTAAACAGAGCAAAGGAATTCAGTCTCGAAACCGTACTTCCGATGTACGAAAAAATTTATAGAGATGTTTTATCTAAATAATTGACAGACAAACTTTAAACTCACATCTTCATACCGGTTTCTTGTTGATTTACACACCATTCAAACAATAATGTCGAACTATTTTCGTTTTTAATGTAACGAATCGAGATTGTTTCGTTTTATTTCCGAAGAGTCCTAAAAATGCTCTTCAATTGCTTGAATAAAAACCCTATTAGTATGTCAGTGAACCCATTGTATCACCAGACTTCAGCCAAGTTAGAGGAGGAACTAGGCTGGATTCGGAGAGCACAGAAAGACCCGGAGAAGTTCGGTCCGCTGTACGAAAAGTACCATGAGCAAATTTTTCGGTATGTCTACCAAAGAATGGACGACCAAGAATTAGCTTTCGATGTTACTTCTCAAGTATTCATGAAAGCCTTGAAAAACATCAAGAAATATGAATACAGAGGAGTTCCCTTGTCATCATGGTTGTATCGTATTGCAAAAAGTGAGCTCTATCAAGCTTTTCGAGACAGAAAGGCAACAAGAACAGTCAATTTGGATACCATCCATTTAACGGATATGGTCGAAGAAATGGACGAGGAACAAAATGAGTTGAATCGAAAAAAACTCTTTGAAGTCCTTAAAAAACTGAACGAGAATGACTTGCAGTTGATTGAAATGCGCTTTTTTGAAAAAAGATCGTTTCGCGAAATTGGAGAGATTCTCGAGCTGACAGAAAACAACGCTAAAGTAAAGTGCTTTAGAGCGTTGGAGAAACTGAAGAAATTTTTTATTTGATAAACAGTGAGCATGAAGACAAAATTCAATCTCGATCGTGACAAACTTAACAGTGATTACATCAATTCCAAACAAGATTATAAACGGATCATGGATGGATTCGAAAAACTAAAACCTCCGATTTGGAAAAACCCATGGTTTTATGGTCCCGTCGGACTAGCAAGTTTAGCAGTAATCCTAGTAATAACATTTCAATCCCGCGTGAACGCATATGGTAATAACTCTACTTTAAATAATACATCAGAATCTACAATATCACTTCCAGAGGATACTCCATGTATCAAGGCACCAATATCTGACAAAGACATTGCCTATCAAGTGATAGACGTTTTACCAGAAAAAGGTCTAAATATCGAATTGGAAAGCGGCACAAGCATTTCCATTCCAGCAAATTCCCTTAAGAGCGAAAAAGGAGCACCCGTTCAGGTGAAAATTCGTGAATTCCATGACAAAGCAAGTGCATTCTTAGCTGGTATCCCTATGGATTACAGCGATAATTCTGCTTTTGAATCTGCAGGAATGATTGAAATCCGTGCGGAAAAAGATGGGAAATCAATCTCGTTGGACAAAACGAAGCCAATGAGTATAGATCTTGCTATGAACAAAACACCAGAAGGTTTTCAATTTTGGAAATTGGACGAAAGCAAAAAGGAATGGATTGAAACTCCTTGCGCAATGAAGCCATCTGCCAAAGCGTCACCAAAGGAAAAACTCATGTTGGTTGAATCGAAAATTAGTCAACAACAAGAGAAAATTGAAATTTGCGAAAATAAGATAGCTAACATCGCAAAAACAAGTAATACAAAGGTTAACAATAATTTAGTTCCAACGGCAAACGCAAGAAAACTGGTGATTGATTTTGAACAAAGTGATTTTCCTGAATTAGAAGGGTATAAGGATATAGAATTCGAATACTTATTGCCTAGCAATAGGAGTGAGGCAAATTTGCAAGAATATGGACAGCGAATTAAATATGCCCAAACTCAAATCTGGAATGATATGGATATCAAAAAACAAGGTGATCATTATTTGGCCACTTTTATCAATTCAAAAGAAAAATACACACTACCGATTAGACCCGTTCTTAAAGGTAAAAGTTTAGAAGAAATGCAAGCAAAAATGGCCAGTGCTTCTGTCGATAAATCCGTCGCTCTCAAAAAATTACGTGAAGAGAAAATGGCTTATGAGCAAGAACAAGCTAAGCTAAAACGAGACCAGGAATTGCTAAATGCTCAATTAATTGCCCAAATAAAACGTGGAAATGCGGAAAGCATGGAAAGTCGTGCAAGAGAAGCAAGAGATAGAGCCAAAGATAATCAGGCGATTATCCAACAAGGTACGGCTAGTTTTAGAACGACATCGTTCGGTGTGTTCAATTGTGACAAACCCATACCTTATCCTCCAGGATATTCAGAATTCTTAGCATTTGAAACTCAAGAAGGCGTTCAAATTCAAATGGAAAATGCTTTTGTATTTGACACTAAAAAAGATACAAGATATTCTTTTGGGCCTTATTATATGCATAAATCGAATGATTTGGGATGGTTCAATCATGAAAGCACATTAATTATTCTTGATCCAAAAGGAGATGTTTACTATCGTAAAAATGTAAATGACTTATCGAAAAGTAGCAATAAGGTTGTCGTTAAACATTTGGATAAAAAAGCCTTAAATTTGGATGACATTCAAAAAATTATCAGTGAAACTACTGTTACTGTTTAGTCTTGTTCATTTCTCGATTTTAGCGCAAAACGATACCATCCGTGTTAAGAAGATACACAATTATTATCCAAGTATCTCTGGCATCCAATTTGGTAACATTCCGTATTGGAAGCTTTGTGCTTCTGAAGGAATACAAACTAAAGCAGAAAGTCACATTATGTCGTTTGATTTGCAGTATTGGGGTCGATATGGATTAATTCAACAGCACATTGCTGGAAATCGCATTCCAGATTCAGTATGTACCCAAATTTCGGTTTATGGATTAAACAACATGATTTTCTTTACAAATATTCGCTCTATTCTTCCTGACTCTGGAAAAGTAATTCATTTGAGCCCAATGAATTTAATGCCTATTAAAGAATATGATTAGATTTTTTATCTTGTATTTTTTTATGCTGGGTTTTACTGCATTTGCACAGAATGATACAATCCATATACAAAAGGTTCGAAGCGACATCTATAAATGTCAAACCAAACCTGCCCTTTCATGGTATATCCACGTTACGAATGAGCGAATAATATTGGTTGATTTGAAAATTCAACCATTTGAAATTGAAGGTTGGTTTGAAAGGTTCGGCAATAGCCAAAACCTATATAAATCTCTATTTCCCGAAAATCCTTCAAAAACATTATTCTTTCAAAAAACCAATGAACCTCTAGATACGTTAATCTTTGAAATAATAGAGTTCACCAATAATCGAATAATTCTGGAAATTCAACCTTCAAAAGAAAAATTTGAATTTAGTATTTTTAGGATGTAAACAAAGCAGTATTAATTACGTTTACAGATAGTTTTGAATTTGATATAAACTTTAGTTATTTTTGCCTTTAGATTATACTATGAGAACAAAATTTTCTATTCTTGTATCCATTCTTTTTTTAGCCTATACGGTTGTTATAGCCCAACATACCAATTTTAATAGTCAACGCAATTGGTCGTTAAATAAAAAGGAAATCATTTTTGGAGTAGGAGCCATGAACTTTTTGGGCGACTTAGGTGGTCGAAATCGAATTGGTACAGATTATAGTCCTGTGGATTTAGATATCGGCGCAACGTCGATTGGCGGGCTGTTTGGCTATCGTTATAGATTTGCTCCAAGATTTGCCACAACAACTCAATTAAGTGGTGGACTAGTAAGAGGAAGTGATAATCTGACGGATGAAGTCATTCGCAAAAGCCGAAACTTAAGTTTTCGTTCCCCAATAGTAGCAATTTCTCAACGATTGGAATGGATATTCTATAGCTACGAGCAATTTGGTGGTCGTTACAATATTCCCGGAATTAGAGCTCATAAAGATAAAAACAATCAAGCGTATTTATTTGGCGGAATTGGCGCTACATACTTTAACCCACAAGCGAAATTAAATGGAGCTTGGGTTAGTTTACGTCAGTTGCACACAGAAGGTCAAGGTTTGGTTGGCGGTCCAAAACAATATGGATTTGTTACAGCAATTGTTCCGATGGGAATTGGGTTTAGAACAGGTATTGATAAAGTTTGGCGTGTAGGAATAGAAATTTCTTACACTAAAACCTTCTCTGATTACATTGATGATGTTTCAACAGTTTATTACAGTCAAAGTGAATTGGCAGCAGCTTATGGTCCTGATGCAGCTTATTTATCCAATCCTTCTTATCAAAACCAATATTGGTTCTCTGAAGGCCAACAAAGAGGTGATGAGCAAAAAGATAGCTACGCAAACATCAACATCGTTTTCTACAAAAACTTAACCTACAAACCGGTTAATTATAAATTTGGTCGACCTCCTAAATTCAGAGGTGGAGGACGTTACAAGTTTTAAAATCTTTATAACTTTTCTTGGTATTACGCCTTTCCTTTCGGGATGTGTATTAATTTTACAGAAAAAACATGTACGGTCTTCTTCGCTCTATTTTATTTCGCTTTGATCCCGAAAAAGTTCATTATTTCACTGTTCGACTTTTAAAAACTACACTGTCTATTCCTGGTGGCAAGTGGTTATTCAAAAAGCTTTTCTTCGTTGAAGACAAAAGATTGGAAACTACTGTTGCTGGTTTAACTTTTAAAAATCCTGTTGGGTTAGCAGCTGGCTTCGACAAAAATGCCACAATGTTCAACGAGATGTATTACTGTGGATTTGGTTTTATTGAAATTGGAACGATTACACCCAAAGGACAAGCTGGCAATGATAAACCTCGACTTTTCAGAGTAAAAGACGATAGCGGAATCATAAACAGAATGGGATTCAATAACGATGGGGTAGAAATTGCTATTGAGAATTTAAAGAAGAAAAATATTGACCTAATTATCGGAGGAAATATTGGAAAAAATAAAGTAACTCCTAACGAAGAAGCAAACTCAGACTATAAAAAGTGTTTTGAAGCACTATTTCCTTACGTAGAATACTTTGTTGTTAATGTTTCTTCGCCAAACACGCCCAACCTGCGGGATTTACAAGAAAAAGAACCTCTGACAAAATTGTTACAAGAATTGATGGTTTTAAATAATGCTAAAAGTCGTCCAAAACCTATTTTCTTGAAGATTGCGCCAGATTTGACCGATTCGCAATTGGACGATATCGTTGAAATTGTTCTGACGACAAAGATTAATGGTTTAATTGCAACGAATACAACAATTAGCCGCGAAAACTTAACTACTAAACAAGCAGAATTGGATGCTATAGGTGCTGGCGGATTATCAGGGAAACCACTTAAAAGCCGATCAACCGAAGTAATTCGTTATTTGGCGACTAAGTCAAATAAAGCTTTTCCAATTATTGGAGTAGGGGGCATTCATTCTGAAATCGACGCTATAGAAAAACTTGATGCCGGTGCGGATTTAATTCAACTTTATTCTGGTTTCATCTATGAAGGTCCAGGCTTGGTAAAACGAATAAACAAAGCTATTTTAGCAAAGAGATAAAATGGAAAAAGCATTAAAAATAATTGAATGTCCTCGTGATGCCATGCAAGGTTGGCATGACTTCATCCCGACTTCTAAAAAAATAGAATATCAAAATCTATTGCTGCAATGTGGTTTCGATGTGTTAGATTTTGGGAGTTTTGTTTCTCCTAAAGTTATTCCGCAAATGCGAGACACAGCAGAGGTACTTGCAGGATTGAACTTGAGTAGCACGCAAACAAAGCTGCTGGCTATCATAGCAAATGCCAGAGGAGCTAATGATGCAGTGCAATTCGAAGAAATTGATTTTTTAGGCTATCCATTTTCTATTTCAGAAGAATTTCAGAAAAGAAATACAAATGCAACTATAGAAGAATCGTTAATTCGATTAGAAGAAATTCAAAATCTATGTACAAAGAACAAGAAAGACCTTGTTGTTTATTTGTCTATGGGATTTGGAAATCCATATGGTGAAAAATGGCACCCTGATTTAGTTTCTTATTGGTCAGACCGTTTATACAATGAATTAGATATAAATATTCTAGCGCTTTCGGATACTATTGGTTGTGCGAATCCAAAGTTGGTAACTGATTTATTCGACCAAATTATTCAGGATTTACCTGACGTTGAGTTTGGTGCGCATTTACATACGCTTCCAGAAAATGCAATAAGTCTTGTTGAAGCTGCATACGAAAGCGGTTGTAGACGTTTTGATGGCGCTATTAAGGGTTTTGGTGGTTGTCCTATGGCAAAAGACGACTTAACCGGCAATATGCCAACAGAGAGGATTCTAGAATATGCTTATAGCAATGGCGTGCGTAACGAAATCGTAAAAGAGCGTTTTATAGAGGCAGAAGCCATGACAGCATCAATATTTATTTAATATGAAAAAAAGTGTAATCCTGTTATCAATACTTTTCACCGCACTTGTCGGCTGTAAAAACGAAGCTGAAGATTTAGAGAACCTGAAAACTGAGAAAATTGAGGAAACCGATGGTTTTCAAAACATTGAAATACTTTTCGATGAGTCTGAATTTACGGATCCAGTGATGAAAGAATTGCTTCTAGAATTGAAGATTTGCAGTGAAGATGAAAATCTAATACAAACTTCTGAGGTTCCACCTTGTACAGCTGAAAAATTCAAATTTCTTCCTTTACAAGATAAATTGTCATTAAAAAATGGCTTTATCTTATTAATCAAAGCAAAAACAGCCGGTTTTCCGCTCCGTCGAATTCTAATATTCCAAAGGGAAAGAGGAAATCTTGTGAAAACGAATGGATTTGTAGCTAACATCATCGGCCGAACGAAAAGTCAATCTGGATATGATGACTTATTACTTAGATTTAATGATAAAGACCAGGGCGAAGATATGTTCTACAATTGCTTGTTTAGTTGGGAAGATGGGAAATATCAGTACAAGCAGGTTGAAGTAATACAAGGCGCTAACTGGGGCGGACCCGTGAAAGCGATGTACAAAGATTCGATATCGAAAGAAATCTATCAAAACATCATGAACAACGAAATGATCTTCTAAATGGTAATCCGTTTGTTTCTTTTTATTTTACTTTTCTATTCTTGCAGTTCTGACTATTCAGACATTAAGAAAATTAACCGAGAATCCTTATTTCACGGTAATTCCAGCAAGATATGGGTAATTAACAAGGTGAAGAAAAAGGGTGTAAATTATGCCGCGTTGAAATTAAAGGATAAAGACGTTGCGATATTCTATGAATCAAAGAAAATATTGATTCAACCTATGAAAACATTAGGAACGTTTCCTTCAAAGACAGGCACTTTGGAACTTTCTGATGATAATAAGCGATGTGAGTTTCACTTTCCAAATGAAGTTTGGCGATTTACGACTGTAGAAATAAGCTCAAAAAAAATCTCCTTGAAACCTATGAAAAATAGTGCTTTCTTTTATGAAATGGAATTAATCCCTTATCCAGAAAGCGAGGCTATTAAAAATTAACCAACTTCCTGTAAATCAATCCTTTGTTTGTTTTCACCTGAAGAAAGTAAATTCCTTTTTTCTCTTTGCTAATATCAATATTTAACTCCTTCGTATTTTGGATCAATTGACCAGTAGAATTGTATATTCTAGAATCTAAAACTTCTATGTCACCTGTTAAATTGAACAATCCTGGATTTATAGTTTTAACCAACAATCCATCAATTTGATTTTCTTCAATTCCGACTGGGTCGTCCTTTCTAACCTTTACATCATCTATGTACAATTTAAACCCATCTTCTGTTTGAATGATAAAAGCTAAGTAAACTGTTTGATTATCTAATCCAAGAGCACTTAAATCAGACGTTCTTTCTGTCCATGTTGCATATTCCTGAATAATGTAACCTACTGTATCAGTAAAGCTGGCAATAGCGGTATCTGTTTTAGAAACTAAAACCAAATAGTTGTCTGGATAAGATGGATCATGTGATCGAGCTCTCCAAGAAACAAAGTTGCCATAAGCTCCAAGATTAATTCCTGGTGAAATTAACCAGCGATTGGCTGTTCCTATTGGCGAAAAGAATGAAGTAGAACTAGCAGTGAGGTTTGCTGCGCTGTCAATATCAACTTTGCTTATCCATGCAGATGTGTACTCAGAAACAGCCGCAGCAGGAGCGTTTCCATCAAAATTGCGTATCCCCCATGTTGCAGGTATACCACTTTGAAAATCTTCTGTGAAAATATTTACTTGAGAAACTCCTGTAAAAGTGATTAGACTAAAGAATAGTCCGACTAAGAGTAAATTTAGATTTTTTGACATAGGGAACAAAAATAGGGAATGTGCTTTCTTAATGAACAAGATTGATGACTATTTCTTTATATTCTTGATAAAATTCGTCAAATTTAATGAGTGTATGTTCTAAAAAAGCATAAATCTCCTCATGTTGGTTTGAATCAAAATAGGAGCAAGGCTCTTTTTTCCATTGTATTCTGCAATAGCGTTGACCGTTTGGCAGCATCAAATCATCAAACCATTGAGCTTCCATTTCCATAGTATTCTCCATGATTTTTCTCATTTCGTGAAGCTGTTCCCAAACTAAATCAAGAATTTCCTCGTCTTTGAATTGAACATCAAAATTTACAGAAGCTTCTTTCTTATTAACGTCCAAGCGGATAAAAATTGATTTTACATCCGATGGATAATTAAGCCAATTCATCCGTCGTCCACTGGATGAGTGGTGCTTTCGCATTCTTTTTCGGAATTCCTCCCAAAACGATTTATTATACTCTTTTAATTCCTCTTTGCTTAACACGATTCAAAAGTAACCACAATTCAACGATTTTGATGATTGACATGAGTAGATTGAGAAGATTCATTTTTAAATTTTACCTTTAATTGGATGTTTTGAAATTATGGAACATTATTTGCTAAATATCAATTGTAACGTTTGTTGCACAAAGAGTGCTTTAAAAACAATATTTTTGAACTTATAATTAAATAATAAAGTAACTAAATATGAAAAACTTCTTTCTTTTAAATATTCTTTTTGCATTCCTTTTTTTATCAGGATGTGCTAACAGTCAAACTATTAAAGTGAAAACTATGACGCAAAAGGAATTCAAATCCTCTTACGACAAACAAAAGAAAGCACAAATTCTTGATGTTCGTACTGCAAAAGAAGTTGCTCAAGGAAAAATTACTAGTGCTGCTGAATTGGATTATTTCGATCCGGAATTTAAAGCTAAAGTTGAGAAAATGAACTTCGACAAAAGCAAACCAATGATTGTATATTGCGCAGTTGGCGGGCGTTCCGCTAAAGCAGCCGATATCCTTGTGGAGCTTGGATTTAAAAATGTATATAATCTTGAAGGCGGATATAACGCTTACAAATAATGAATTTCGAAAGTCGTCTTTGAAAACTCAAAGGCGACTTTTCTATTTACTTTAACAACTATTTACTATTTCCAAATCTGTTTTCGAGAAGTATAATTGTACTTTTGCTACGTACTTTTAATAAATTCTCATGGATCCGTATCTTGTTCAGATTGTTGAATCTTTATCCGTTTTAGCTATTGTTTTTCTGTTACGGTATTTATTTCAAAAATCTACACGGAAAATGGCGCTAACTCTGCATCTTAATCCAGATAGAAAAAGATTAATGGCCCAAACTGTCAATACATTTTTAAGCATTTTGGGGATAATTGCCCTAATTGCCATTTGGAGCATAGATACGAAAGAACTAATATTTTTTATTTCTTCCTTAATAACGGCTTTAGGTATCGCATTTTTGGCTCAATGGTCCGTACTTTCAAATATTACGGCAAGTATGGTTTTGTTTTTCAAACATCCATTGCGCATCGGTGAACCGATAAAAATTCTTGACAAAGACTATCCAATTTCTGGAAAACTACTCAAAATCTCTTTGTTTTTCATGCATATTGAACTGGAAAATGGTGAACACATTACCATTCCTAATAATATTGTTTTGAATAAAATAATTAGTGTGAAAATGGATTAGCAGAACCCATTGCTGAACCAGCTTCTTTACCCATCCTGCAATCCGTCATTCGCAATCCGCGTTCCGCATTAATTTGAGAATATTCGGTTAAAATTATAATTCCAATGTAACTTTATTCGTTCCTGTAACACCTAACTATCATAAGGCAGGAAAAAACCATGAGTAAAGTCAAACAAACAGAATTTTTAAAGCTATACGAGCCAGTGCATGCGCGGTTTGAGCGATTCTGTAGGGCGAGAGTTTATGGTGACATGGATTTCAAAGATCTGATGAATGAAACTTTGCTGACTGCTTTTCAGAAATTTGAAGATTTGCGAGCTAAAGAAGCATTTCTATCCTTTTTGTTCAGCATTGCTGTGCGAATATTGGCCAACGATAATAGGAAGAAGAAAGAAAATTCAGATGCTTTTGAAAAACAAAGTGCATTTCATTTCGATGTAAATACAAATACCGAAGCCAATGCGGAAGTTTATTTGTTGCACAAAGCGTTAAAATTGATTCCTTATGAGCAAAGAGAAAGTATAATTCTTTTCGAAATATCTGGAATGAGTATCAAAGAAATAGCAGTAATTCAGGATACGTCTGAATCGAATGTGAAACAACGCCTGAAACGAGGACGTGAAAAATTGAGAAAAGTACTCAGTTTTGAATCCAAATTTAAGAGAGGAGATATTGCAATATGAAAAACGAAATGATAAACGATAGCAACTTGGATAAGCTATTCCATAGCGCTAGAAACCAAGCTCCAGCGTATTTATTTTCGGAAACACAAGCTGTTTTTGCTTCCGCAGCATCTGTAGGTGCTGGTTCAGCCGCAGGGCTTAAGATACTGGGAAGTTCACTATTTAAAACTAAATTCTTCATTATGACAGTAACTGTAATCACCATTCTAACAAGTGCCGTATTAGTATTAAATTCTGCCAATACTCAAGCAAAAGAATCTATTTTGGCTAAAAGCGAACAAACTCTTTTATCAAAACAACAGAGCTCAATCAAGTTAAAAGTTGTATCTCTAAATTCAGCGATTGATAACTCTCTCGAATTAAACAGCTTAGTGCCTCATTCAACTATAATAAACGCTTTAAACCCTAAACCATTCCCAACGTATAGTTTGAATACGATAATCAATACCTTGCCGGCTGTCCATTCAAAAAAAGAAACAAATGGTGATACCATCAGCGTTTCATACATTATAACTCAAAACACGACAAATTCCGAGCTAAATGATATCAAAAGTCAAGCAAAAACGGCAGGTATAGACTTTGTATTTGTAGCCAAAATAAAAAATAACCGAATTAAAAAACTCGATTATAGCTTGAGAGCAGTAAATGGAGCACGAGGTTTTAAAAAAGCAAAAATAAACATCAGTTCGCCAAATTTTCAACACGAAATGCGCTGGAGAACAAACGGAGCAGGGGAGTTTGTAGATTTTAACGATAATAGCAGAACTATAACTTATGATGGTAAAAAGCCGCTCACAATTGAGAAAGTAGATAAACTAATGGCTAAAGCTGTAAAGGATGAGCTTAAAAATGCTGAATCTGCCGAAGGATATGATGATAAAACCCGTCAAGAAATTATTATGTTAAATAGTAATTCGGGCAAAAATCTATCGACAGTCAGTCAATTCATCAATAATTTAAGTACCGAGGAAAGCCTGCAGGATTTGCAATTAGCAGCCACAGAAGCTGGTGTAATACTGAAATACGATGTAATTTTCAGAAGAAACAGTATTCGTAAATTAGACATCAAAATGACTATAATTGACGATGCTGGGGATAAAATGCATTCGTATTATTATATAAGCAAATCTAAAAGAGAATCCTTCAGCTATCCAATCATCTGGCGAATTGATGAGTCTGGTAAAGCCGTGGATTTCGGAGATCCAAAACAGATTAAATTTAAATAATTAAGTATTAAAATCTTTAACCTCATGAGAAAGGAGTAGAAGGTTTGTATAGTTCAACATATCCAAGGAGGCGCTGTAATGGCGCTTTTCTTATATCAAGTCAAATATTCTATTTAACATAATATTAATTATAAGACAATATAATGATCTAAAATAATCTTCTCAAGTCTAATCATACATTGGTATGTCACTAATAATTCCAATAAGCGTAAAAACAACCATTTGCATTCACCATCTTCCTCTAGAATCTGACAATTAATATTATAGCTTATAAAATTAATTTCGTTGTCCTTTAAAACTTAACGCAAAGTATAAAACCACTAATACAGATGCCAAACCAGTAATTAGGAAAGTAAAAGAAGCTCCAAATTGGAACCACAGAATTCCGGCCAAAACACTTGCTATCATTGTAAAAATACTTTCTATTCCTGTATAAAAACCAATTGCAGTTGCAACCTCATCCTTTTTAGAAATACTACTTATCCATGCTTTGGCAATTCCTTGTGTCGCCGCAGCATATATTCCATAAAGTAAGAACAAAAACGAAATTGAAATCCAATCCGTGACTGCACTCATTCCAAAATAAACGAGCGCAAAGACAAAAATTCCTGAAACGAACATTTTTCTAAACCCAATTTTATCAGAAAGAATACCCAATGGCAATGCAAAAAGTGCATATATCAAGTTGTAGAAGATAAAAATACCTATGACCATAGTGTCAGAAAGGCCTGCATCTTTTGCTTTTAGTAGCAGAAATATGTCCGAACTATTGAATAATGCGAAAGCGAAAAGTCCAATCATCAACTTGCGGTACTCCTTGGTACTCGATTTCCAATAAGATAGGAATGAGAAAAAATTAACCTTCTCTCGTCCCCCGTTCGTTTTGGCTGATTTGTCTTTCAAATAGAAACTAGCAATAATGGCCAACAAGCCAGGCAAAAAAGCAATATAAAATAATGTGATATAATTTTCAGGATAGAAATAAAGATAGATTAGCGCCAATGTTGGACCCAAAACTGCTCCCAAAGTATCCAAAGAGCGGTGAAATCCAAAAATTCTTCCCTTGTTTTCGGCATTTGATTCGCTCGCAAGCATTGCATCCCTCGCCCCTGTTCTTATTCCTTTACCAAATCGGTCCATTGTTCGACAGAAAAACACCCAAATTGGTAAAATAGAAAACGCAATCAACGGTTTCGCAAACGCACTCATAGTATAGCCAAGTTGTACAAATGGCAAACGCTTACCTGTTTTATCGGAAAGTTTTCCAAAATAACCTTTACTCAATCCAGCAGTAGCTTCAGCAATACCCTCAAGAACACCTATTAGAACAATCGAAAACCCAATACTTTCCAAATAAATTGGCATTATAGGGTAAAGCATTTCACTAGCTGTATCCGTGAAAAGACTAATTAGCGATAAAACCCAAACTGTTCTAGAAATTTGTTTCATTTAATTTGAAAATTAAATACTTTTTGTAAAATAACTCATTTCTTTTTTAATACCTGCCTATGCGGTGACAACCTTGGCCAGAGCTTATGCGCAGGGGTTATCCTGAATTAAACGGCAATTACAAATTTTTCATACTCTCAAAAATTTACTATTTTGTGGAACGCAAACGCTTTATATGTTTTTTGATTAAATAAAAATTCATTTAAAGTCTTTGTTTTATTACATATTACATAATTAAAACAAATTCTATGAGATTTAAATTTACATTTTCGAATGCAGCAATTCTCTGCGCCTTCCTTTTTACTGCGGGATCAGCATGGTCGCAGATAGTTTACAACTTTACTTCATGCGGAGTTACTGGCAGTATTGGTCCAACCCAAGCTCAAGCCAATGCGGCTTATTCTAGCACAAATTTAGCTGGTAACGTTACAGTTACTGGAGGAATTCAATACTGGACTGTTCCTGCATCAGGCGCGTATCGTATTGAAGCATTTGGTGGACAAGGATATGGATCTTTCGGAGGTCGTGGAGCTCACATTTCCGGCGAATTCACACTTGTAGCTGGCCAACAACTTAAAATTCTAGTTGGTCAAAAAGCAGGAGACTATTATTTGTATCCTGGAACAGGCTATAACGCACAATTCGGCGGTGGCGGTGGGACTTTTGTCACAACTTCGACAAATAACCCTATAGTTGTTGCTGGCGGAGGCGGCGGAAATCACGGTACTTCATGGAACACATCTTGTGATGGTCAAATCACGAATAATGGATCTGCGGGTGTTGCAGGGTCAACAACTGGAACTGGTGGAACTGCTGGCGGCGGCGGCGGAGAAGCTTCATCCGCTCACGGTGGTGGTGGACTTCTTGGAAACGGACTTGGTGCTGCAGGAGGAGGGAAATCCTTTGTAAATGGCGGTGAAGGCGGTTTTTTATACGGTTTCGGTGGTTTCGGCGGAGGCGGCGGAACTACAAGCTGGAATAATTTCCGTGCTGGCGGCGGAGGCGGCTATAGCGGTGGTGGTGCTGGAAACAACGGCTCTACTTGCTGCTCAACAGGTGGCGGAGGTGGATCCTTCAACAGTGGAACAATGCCCGCAAATATTGCTGGGGTTCAAATTGGAGATGGAATGGTAATTATTACTCCTTTAACTTCTGTTCCAAACGATGCAGGTATTTCAAGTATTCTTGGATTTAGTCCAGCTTGTACTGGCACATACCCGGTGCAAGCCGTAGCAAACAACTTCGGTAACAATGCTATTTCTGGATTAGTAGTTGGCTGGTCTATAAATGGTGTGGTTCAAACTCCATTTACCTTGACAACTTCTTTAGACACAGTTAACGGAGTTGGCCCAAATTCACAAATAGTTACATTAGGAAATGTATTGATTGATGGTTCAACGCTCGTTAAAGCTTGGACATATTTACCGAACAACGTTAATGACACTGTAAATGGTAACGATACAACCTCAATGAATATTATCCCAATGCAGGTAGTTCCTAATTTCTTAAGCGGAATTAACTGTAATGG
>TARA_R110000737_G_scaffold61221_1_pt1 | contig 35544 bp, 21 predicted proteins | sample TARA_R110000737 | Tara Oceans TARA_R110000737 (sample SAMEA4398027) | marine metagenome | biome: Polar Biome; feature: [SRF] surface water layer (ENVO:00010504); material: water (ENVO:00002006), including particulate matter (ENVO:01000060) such as... | depth 5 m | reverse complement strand
GGTGGAAACAAATACACTGTGATGTTATTGCAAGATAACGTTAACGGACCTCAAACTGCTGGTGCAACTTACAATCCTACATATGTGAATGCAGATGGTTCTTACCGTCACATGCACATGTTACGTGATGTTTTGAATCCAACTTCTTTAGGTGATGCAGTCACAGGAGGTAACGCAATGGGTACTACTTGGTCTAACCAAATTACGTACACAGTCCCAGCTGATTATACTGGTGTTGTTGCTGAATTAGCTGATTTAAGTTTGATTATCTTCATTACTGAAGGAAATACAAATATCGTAACAGCTGCTGAATTGCCACTTACATTCACAGGATTTACAACGTCTCTAAACGCTTCATTGAACAACTTGAGCCCACTTCCAGAAACATGTTCAAATTCAATTGCTCCATCATTTAATATGAAAAATGAAGGTTCAACTACATTGACTTCTGCAACTGTTACTTACACAATTAACGGTGGTGCTCCTCAAACATACCCTTGGACTGGATCTCTTTCTCCATTACAAACTACATTGGTTCAATTGCCAGCTACAACTTTCACACTTGCTCCAACAAACAACTTTGTAGTTGCAATTTCTGCTGTAAATGGTGCTCCTGACGAAGATGTTTCTAACAATGGTGCATCAACTTCATTTAACGAAACTACTGCATTTGGAAACACTGTTAACTTGACATTTGACTTCACACAAGACCGTTATGGAACTGAGTCTACATGGTCAATCAAAAATGCTGCAGGAACTGTAGTTGGAAGTGGTGGACCTTATACTACTTTGTCAGCAAACGGTGTTTTGTTACACACAAACAGTATTGTTGTTCCTGCTGCAGGATGCTACAGTGTAGAGATTCTTGATTCTTATGGTGATGGTATCAACTCTGGTTATGGAGTTGGTGGAGCTGTATTGAAAGACGGTCAAGGTCTTGTTATCTGGAGTACTAATGGTATTTTCACAAGTAGCTTAAGAAAAGAATTCAAAATCACTTCTAGCAACAACTCTGCTGGAATCGAAGAATTGGCTTCTGAAGGATTTGTAATTTACCCAAATCCAGCTACAGACAATATCAACGTTGCTTTTGAAGCTCAAAACGGAACATATGAAATTTCTATCATTGATTTAACTGGTCGTGTTATAGCTTCTAGCTCATTGACAAATGTTAGTGGTGCTCAAGTTGTTGAGATGCCAGTTAGTGAAATTGCTAACGGTAACTACTTAGTTTCTATCGTAAAAGACGGTATGAAATTCACACAAAAAGTTACAGTTCAATAAGACGAACATTTCTTAAAATAATAAAAGGGGGTCAAGCAATTGACTCCCTTTTTTCTTGTCCTATTTTCTTAAGATTTTCTTATCTTTACCCCTCCAAAAATCGGACATGTCAAATAGAAAAAAACAAGAAGCACTGGATTACCATTCATCTGGCAAACCAGGTAAAATTGAAGTAATACCAACGAAACCTTATTCGACGCAGCGTGATTTGTCGTTAGCGTATTCGCCAGGTGTTGCAGAACCTTGTTTAAAAATTGCTGAAAATCCAGATGATGCTTACAAATACACCTCAAAAGGGAACCTTGTAGCGGTTATTTCTAACGGAACAGCTGTTCTCGGTTTAGGGAATATCGGTCCAGAAGCATCAAAGCCCGTAATGGAAGGAAAGGGTCTTTTGTTCAAAATTTTCGCCGACATTGATGTCTTTGATATTGAAGTCGATGCGTCAGATCCGGAATTGTTTATCCAAACGGTAAAAGCTATTGCTCCAACATTTGGAGGAATCAACTTGGAAGATATCAAGGCTCCTGAAGCTTTTGAAATTGAAGAAAGGCTAAAAGCAGAATTAAACATTCCTATCATGCACGATGATCAGCATGGAACGGCAATTATTTCTGCTGCTGCGCTTCTAAATGCTCTGGAACTTGCAAAAAAGAAAATTGAAAAAGTAAAGATTGTTTTTTCTGGTGCCGGCGCTGCCGCAATGTCTTGTGCGAAGTTATATATCGCTCTTGGTGCAAAAACTGAGAATATATTTATGTACGATTCCAAAGGTTTAATTTGGAGTGGACGTAGCGATTTAGATGGCAGCAAATTGCCATACGCAAAACATAAAAAAGACATCGATTTTAAAGATGTGTTCAAAAAAACGGATGTTTTCGTTGGACTCTCAAAAGGAGGAATCGTTTCGAAAGAAATGGTAAAAGGAATGTCGAAAGACCCAATAGTATTTGCCCTTGCGAACCCTGAGCCCGAGATTTCATACAAAGAGGCAACATCCGTTCGAAAAGATATTATCATGGCAACTGGACGTTCTGACCATCCTAATCAGGTGAATAACGTGCTTGGTTTCCCGTATATATTCCGTGGAGCACTTGATGTGCGCGCAACTTGTATCAATGAAGAAATGAAATTGGCCGCTGTAAAAGCGCTTGCTTCCTTGGCCAAGGAAACCATTCCTGAGGAAGTTATTGAAGCTTACGGTGAAAAGAACATTCTTTTTGGGCGTGATCAAATCATCCCAAAACCATTAGATCCAAGACTTATCTATTATATCGCGCCAGCAGTGGCAAAAGCAGCTATTGATTCTGGCGTAGCGAAACAACCAATTACCGATTGGGAAGAATACGAGGGCATTTTGAAAAAGAGATTGGGTCTCGACAATAAAATTGTAAGAAATATTACTGAAAAAGCACAAAGCAACCCAAAACGCGTTGTTTTTGCTGAGGCGGACAATATTAAAACACTCAAAGCCGCTCAAACATCTCAAGAAGAAGGCGTTGCAATACCGATACTTTTAGGAAAACGTGCAATTATTGAAAAATTGATTGCTGAATATTCCTTGGACTTTGCGGATGTAGAAATCGTAGATCCAAAATCAGAAGAAGAAGAGGAACGAAGAACAAAATTCGGGAATGCCTTTTTTGAAAAACGAAATCGCAAAGGAATCACACAATACGAAGCCATTCAATTGATGCGTGAAAGAAATCACTTTGGCGCAATGATGGTTGAGCAAGGCGATGCAGATGCCGTAATCTCCGGTTTGACAAGAAATTACCGTGAGGTTGTGCGACCATTTATTCAAACTATTGGTTTGCAAAAAGATGTAACAACCATTTCTGGAATGTACATTCTTGTTACAAAACGTGGCCCGTTGTTCTTAGCAGATACGACCATAAATGTTGATCCTACGGCTGAACAAATTGCAGAAATAACAAACAACGTTGCCCGTATGGTTCGGAAATTTAAAGTTTCACCACGTATTGCTTTGTTGAGTTATTCCAATTTTGGTTCTTCTCCAGGTATTGACTCTGAAAAAATGAGTCAAGCTGTAAATATTTTACATGAGAAATATCCTACCTTGATTGTAGATGGTGAGTTACAAGCCAATTTTGCTTTGAACAATGAATTAATGATGGAGAAATTTTCCTTCTCTCAATTGGCCAATAAAACTGTAAATACGCTCATTTTCCCCAACCTATCTTCTGGAAACATTTCCTATAAATTGTTGCAGGAAATTACTGATGGCGATGCCATAGGTCCAATATTAGTTGGGTTGAAAAAGTCGGCCCATGTTCTGCAACTGGGAGCTAGTGTAAGAGAAATTATTAACATGGTAAAAGTTGCGGTAGTAGACGCCCAAAACAAGTAAAACATGATTGCTCAATTATCTGGAAGACTTATAGAAAAAAACCCAACAAGCATCATTATTGATTGCGGTGGTGTTGGCTATGAAGTAAAGATTAGTCTTTACTCCTATTCTCTGATTTCAGATGAAAACATTCGAATTTATACAAAACTAATCGTTCGTGAAGATGCCCAATTGCTTTATGGTTTTATGGAGCAGGAAGAACGTGAGATGTTCAATCATTTGATAAGCGTTTCAGGAATTGGTCCAAATACGGCAATGATCATGTTGTCCTCACTTCAAACCGGAGAAATTGCTCAAGCCATTCAAACGGATGATGTACGAACAATCCAAGCAATTAAAGGGATAGGCGCAAAAACGGCGCAACGAGTCATCATAGATTTGAAGGACAAAATGTTAAAAATGAACTTTTCTACTGAAAATGTTGGCTCTTCAAACAATACAACGCGGTTTGAGGCGTTAGGTGCATTGGTTTCGCTTGGTTTTGACAAAAAATCAGCTGAAAAAGCATTGGACAAAATTGTCGATACAGATGCTACAGTTGAACAATTGATCAAAGGAGCTCTGAAAATATTATAACTAGTGATTTTAAATAATTTGTTGAAATATAATACGTTACGTTTTTTATTGCTTTGTATAGCAATCATTTTGCAGGGCAATTCTGTTTTTGCGCAAGATGATTCTACAATGCATTTTCCTATTGTAAACGTTAACGATCCAACTTTAACCCAACCACAAAGTTTTGACCTTGGTGATCCAAGTTCTGTTCAACAAACCATCATTTACGATCCTATTACTGGAAAATATGTTTTTCAAGAGCAATTAGGGAAAAGTGGTGTAAACTTTAGAAATCCTTCCATGATGACCTTGGACGAATATCTAGAGTATGAGCGCAAAAAAGCCTTAGCCGACAATTGGAAAGAAAAAATTGATGAACAAACTGAGGAAGGTCAGCCTTTAGAGTACCCAATAAAAATCAACTCAAAAGTCTTTGAGAATTTCTTCGGCTCAGATGAAATAACCATAAGGCCTCAAGGATCCGTGGAGCTCTCGTTTGGAGTCAATTCATCTCGTTATGACAACCCAATTCTCCCTGTAAAACAAAGAAGAGTTACTCGTTTCGATTTTCAGCAACAAATTCAATTGAACTTGGTGGGGCAAATCGGAACCAAACTTAAAATCGGAGCTAGCTATAATACGCAAGCTGCTTTCGATTTCGACAATATTACGAAGCTTGAGTATACTGGTAAAGAAGATCAAATCATGCAGAAAATTGCCTTAGGGAATGTTTCCATGCCATTGCCAACATCTTTAATACAAGGTTCTCAAACACTATTCGGTGCTTATACTCAAATGAAATTTGGTCGTGCAACGGTTGATTTAATTGCTGCATCATCAAAAGGGAAAAGACAAGAAATAAATATCGAAGGAAAAGCACAAATCCAACCTTTTGCTTTAAGCGCAGATAATTACGAGGTCAATCGCCACTACTTCCTGAACATGTATCACCATGATCATTACGATGAAGCAATGGCGACTGCACCTATCGTTTCTTCTACAATAAACATTACGCGTATTGAAGTTTGGTTAACCAACCGAACGAATAATATTGAAAACACGCGAAACATCGTTGCTTTCTCCGATATAGGTGAAGGAAAACAAGTGAATTTGGAGGGTAACCCTGGAAATGTTACAGGAAATGACATTCCTGATAATTCAGCGAATGGTCTTTATGACTGGGCATCGAATCAACCTTTGATCAGAGGATTCAACAATGCTGTATCTGTGCTTGCTGCTCAAACAAATTCTCCCGGCCCATTCAAACAAGCTGTTCACTATGAAAAAGTGGAAAATGCAAAAAAATTGACGGAACAGGAATATAGCTACAATGCACAGTTGGGTTATATCTCCTTAAATATTCCTTTGAACAACGATGAAGTTTTAGGAGTCGCATATGAATATACGTACCGAGGTCAAACATACCAAGTAGGTGAACTTTCCACAGATGGTATCGACGGACAAAATGCCTTAATCGTTAAATTGTTGAAACCGACAATTACAAGTCCACAAAATAAAATTTGGGACTTGATGATGAAAAACGTTTATTCCATTGGTGCTTATCAAGTAGATCAAACAGGATTTAGACTAAACATACTATACAACAATCCAGAGACTTCGCTATTGGTTCCGTTTTTCCCTTATCCTGGTTTGGATGAAGTTCAGCTCATCACCATGTTGGAAATGGACCGTATTAACTTGAATCAACAACCGTTTCAAGATGGTGTTTTCGATTTTGTTCCTATCACCTTCAATGGAAATAGGCAGGAAAATGGAGGAACCATTAACACTAGAAATGGACGAGTTTATTTCTCCACAGTCGAACCTTTTGGGAAAACCTTGAAGAAAAAATTGCAAGATGCCAATATGCCCGGTGTTTTTATAGACCGAATCGCTTTCACTGAACTTTACGACTCCACGAAAACCGCGGCTCAGCAAATTCCGAGTAAAAATCGTTTCATGATTCAGGGAGAATTCCAATCTTCCGTAACATCAGACATTCCATTAAATGCACTTAACGTTCCAGAAGGAGCCGTAAGTGTTACTGCCGGTGGAATAAAGCTGACCGAAGGTGTCGACTATACCGTTGATTACAATCTTGGACGAGTAAAAATATTAAATTCAGGTATCCTTGAATCCAACACACCGATTAAGGTATCCATAGAAAGTAATTCTGTTTTCGGTTTCCAAGCCAGATCTCTGATCGGAGGTCGATACAACTATCGTTTCAATGAAAATTTCAACGTTGGTGGAACGTGGATGCGTATGCTTGAACGCCCTGTCACCCAAAAAGTGGATATTGGAAGTGAGCCTTTCAAAAACAACATCATTGGTGTTGACGTTGCCTTTAAAACTGAAGTTCCTTTCTTAACGAAACTTGTCGATTTTTTACCTGTGATTTCCACTAGAGAAAAATCATACTTCTCATTTACAGGTGAATTTGCACACCTTATTCCAGGAACGCCAAGAGCCATTAACAAAACCGGAATTTCCTATGTCGATGATTTCGAAGGTTCTCAATCTACCATCGACTTAAAAAGCTTTTCGGCTTGGCACATTGCATCTGTTCCCCAAGGACAGCCAGATTTATTCCCTGAAGCAGACCTGACAACCTTAAAGCCTGGTTTTAATCGCGCCAAATTGGCTTGGTATAGTATCGATCCAGTTTTCTTCCAAAACAACCAGTTCACTCCTCAACATATTCAGGATGATCAGGTAATGAAGGATGATAGTAGAATGCGTCTTGTTCAACAAACAGATATTTTCCCTAACCTTCAACAGCAATACGGAAGTGTTACCAATATTTCTGTGTTGGATTTAGCCTATTACCCGAAAGAACGTGGTATGTACAATTACGACACTACCAATACCGTTGATGCTGATGGCCTTTTCACAAATCCACAAGCAAGATGGGGCGGAATAACAAGGGCGCTGACAACAAACGATTTCGAACAAGCTAATATTGAATTCATCCAATTTTGGATGTTAGATCCTTTCAATGCTGACGCTGAAAATGCCGATCCAACAACTTCACATAGTGGAGGTGATTTGTATTTCAACCTTGGAAATGTTTCAGAAGACGTTTTGAAGGATTCAAGAAAAAGTTTTGAAAATGGTTTGCCTCCAACTGGTTCTTCGCTAAATGACAATTTAGATACAACGAATTGGGCAAAGGTTTCAACGCAGCAAGTAGTTGTGAATGCATTCGATCAAAACTCTGATTCAAGAGCAAATCAAGATGTTGGTTTGGATGGATGGAAAAGTTCTGAAGAACAAATTGCGTTTGCGAATTACGTAGCTTGGGTGCAAAGTAATTCTACTCTTTCTGCAGCAGCTAAAGCAAGAATGGTTGCCGATGCATCTAGCGATGATTATACCTATTATCTTGACGATCGATACGATAGTAATCTGAAAAACATACTCGAACGATACAAGAAATTTAACGGGACAGAGGGAAATTCACCGACCACCGAAATGTCTGCCCAGATTAATCAAAACGCTTACACCACAATGTCCACTGTTACTCCTGATAACGAGGACATCAACCAAGATAACAATTTGGGTGAAGCAGAAGCCTACTTCCAATACAAAGTTAGTTTGCGTAAAAACGATCTTGTTGAAGGGAAAAACTTTGTAACCAACATTCAAGAGTATCAAAACGGAACAAAAACGGAACGTTGGATTCAGTTCAAAGTTCCCGTTCAAGAATTCCAAAAACGTGTAAATGGGATAAACGATTTTCGTTCCATCCGATTCATGAGAATGTTCATGAAAGATTTCGATGAAGAGGTTGTTCTTCGATTTGCAAGATTAGAATTTGTACGTGGTGAGTGGAGAAAGTATTTGTTGGATTTAACAGAACCAGGGGAAACTCAACAAAGTGATCCTAACCTGACATTGTTCAATATCGCTGCAGTAAACATTGAGGAAAACAACGAAAGAGTTCCTGTAGCTTACGTTATTCCTCCTGGTATTACTCGTGAGATTGACCCATCTCAGCAAAACCAACGTCAGTTAAACGAGCAATCGTTGTCATTAGAAGTTTGTAACTTGAAAGATGGTGACGCTCGTGGCGCCTACCGTAATGTTCAATTTGACGTTCGAACTTACAAGAAATTAAAAATGTTTGTCCACGCTGAACAAGCTTCAAATGCCCAACCCTTAAAGGATGATGATTTGACATTATTCATTCGTTTAGGAACCGACTTCGTCGACAACTATTATGAATACGAAATACCTTTAAAGAAAACAGCTCCTGGCGCAACAGTTGATACAGAGGTCTGGCCTGAACTCAATAACGTCGAGATTATTTTTGATAATTTATTAGATCTTAAAAAAGAAAGGAACAGGGCAATTGAAACTGGCAACGCGACGATTTCGTATACGGTTGAATATGCAGCCATTGATCCAGAAAACTCACAGAGAAGAATAAAAGTTAAGGGTAGTCCAAACCTTCAAGGAATTCGTACCATGATGATAGGTATCCGAAATCCGGATAGAGATCAAAACATCACATGGCAAGATGATGGACAAAGCAAATGTGCCACTGTTTGGGTAAATGAGTTGCGTTTGACGGACTTTATTTCTGAAGGCGGGTCTGCAGCTGTTGCACAAGCTCAAGTTCAACTTGCCGATTTTGCAAACGTTGCAATGTCAGGAAACTACAGTGGAACCAACTGGGGAAGTGTAGAAAGTAGAGTTCAAGAAAGACAACGAAACCAAAAATTTGGTGTGGATATCAACACCAATATTCAATTGGGACAGTTTTTCGGGAAACGAGCACGCGTTAGTCTTCCTTTCTTTTATGGCTATTCTAGAGGGGTGATCAATCCTGAATATGATCCTTTCAATCCTGATGTGAGACTTAAGGACTACGATTTAACTGAGCGAAAAGAGAAAGCGAGATTGGGTCAAGACTTTACGGAAAGAAAATCGTATAATTTCACGAACGTACGCAAGGAATTAAAAGCTGGAGCAAAACCAACCATCTTTAGTATTTCAAATTGGTCAGCAGGATATTCTTACAGTGAATTACTGCAACGTGATTTTAATATTACTTACGACAGAACGAAAACTTGGAGTGGTAATTTAAATTACGCCTACTCTTTCAATTCAAAACCGATTGAACCTTTTAAAAAGGTGAAATTCATGTCGAAATCAAAATATTGGCGAATCGTTCGGGAAATGAATTTATTCCTTTTACCTAAAAATATTTCGTTCAGTAATGATGCAACTCGTATGTACAATGAACGACAAATTAGAAACAACTTGGTTCCTGATTTTGAATTTGCACCCGTTTACGCAAAACAGTTCTTCTGGAACCGCCGATATGGTTTAGGATATGACATTACGAAAAATTTAAAAGCAACTTTTGATGCTACCAACAAGGCCTTATTCTCTGAAGCCAATGGACGTGTAGATAGAAAAGAAGATCCTGAAGGTTATCAGCAATTCAAAGATTCTATTCGGACACAAATGCGAACGTTTGGTAAAACAACGGATTATTCACACAACTATAATCTAACGTACAACATACCATTCGACAAAATTCCAGTTCTCGACATGGTTTCTGGTAATATTAAATACGGTGGTTCATACAATTGGCAACGTGCTCCTTTGGGTCAAAACCAATTCGGAAATGTTATGCAAAATAACCGTACAGTTAATGTTACTGGGCAAGTTAACATGACGAATCTGTACAACAAAATTCCTTACTTGAAAAGAGTAAATGGTGCAGGGCGAGGAAATACGCGCGGAAGAATTGAACAATCAGGTGATTCGAGAGGAAATACAAGAGCCACTCCACCACCAAAACCTTCTACTATTGAGAAGGATACAGTAGGAATGTCCAAGCGTGAAAAACGAAAGTACTTCCGAAAAATCCGTCGTGACGAAAGAAAAGCTCGCCAAGAAAAAAATAAAAATAAAGAAGTCAACCCTATTGCAGGCTTTGGATTGAGAATGGTTATGTCTCTGCGAAATGTTTCTGCAACTTATGGTCAGAATGATGGTACATTATTGCCAGGTTATAGAAACACAGCAAATGTTCTCGGATTTGACGATGGCTATAACAATACCCTCGGCGGCTTTATCTTCGGTAGGCAGAGCTATTCCATTTTCGGCAAAGAGAATGGTTATGACATAGCAAACGCCAGTGCAGAGCGTGGTTGGCTGGTGAAAAATCAAGATTTAAATAAGCAACATACCATTGCGCACAGTACGAATTTCTCTGGTAGGGCGAGTTTAGAACCGTTCAAAGATTTCACTATCGAACTTACCATGAATCGAACTTATAACATAAATTCTAATGACTTCTTCCGTTGGGACGAAACGAGCCAACAATACGAAGCACAAAGTAGAGTTGAAGTTTCTACCTTGACGTACACGAATATCACGATAGGTTCAGCATTTACGAAGTATGACAGAAAAACCTACTCTTCTGCAACTTTCGACCAAATGTTGACGAATTTATCACAGGTTTCTGAAATCGTTGGTTCTCGAAACGCTAACTCGTCACTATTATCTACGGGTTATTACGACGGATACGGCAAATCACAACAAGAAGTAGTCTTAGGAGCATTCTTAACGGCATACGGCAACAAATCTGCGAGTAGTAAGACTATTAATCCATTGTCAAATGTTCCTTTGCCAAACTGGACAGTAAACTACAACGGATTATCGAAATTTAAATTCATGAAGAAATTTGTGCGGAACTTTGTTCTTCGTCACGGATATTCTTCTACGACGAGTGTTTCAGGAATTCAAACAAATTTAAATGCAACATTTGATCAAAATGATTTGCCAACAGCTCGAGATTTGAACAATAACTATATTGCACAAAATCAAATCCAAAATGTGACGATGACTGAACGGTTCTCTCCATTGTTTGGATTGGATGCGACTTGGATCGTTAAAAGCAAAGGAAAAGAGCAAGGTTTGTTGACCAAATTTGAGATTAAAAAAGACAGAAGTGTTACGCTTTCATTAAACAATAATCAAGTTACCGAAATTGTTGGGAACGAAATTGTTGTTGGATCTGGTTATAAATTCACACAAGTGAAATTGCCAATCAAGCAAGTGAAAGCGAGTGATGTGAATTTGAGATTCGATTTCTCTTTCCGTGATAATTTGACTGTAATTCGCAAGATTGTAGAAAATACAGATCAAGCTACAGCAGGTCAGCGAGTTGTTTCAATTAAATTCTCTGCAGATTATAACGTAGGTAAAAACTTAACGATTATGTATTATTACGACCAAGTAATCAATACACCAAAAATCGCTAGTTCTTATCCGACAGGAAACTTGAGTACAGGTATTCGTTTACGATTCAACCTAGGAGGAATTCAATGATAAGTGTTAAAAAAGCCGAGGACAAACATGTTGAAGCCATTTATGCTTTAATCAAAGAATTGGCTCTTTATGAAAAAGCCCCGGAACAAGTTACCAATACAGCTGAACAACTTCGTTATGATTTATTTGTCGATCCTATTTGCGAAGCAATAGTAGCTGAAGAGAATGATGTTGTCTTGGGCTTTGCTTTATGTTATACATCTTACTCAACTTGGAAAGGTCGATCACTTTATCTCGAAGATTTCTACGTTAGCGAACAACACAGAAAACGAGGCATTGGTCAAATGCTTTTTGATGAAGTTATAAATATGGCCAAGGAAAAAAAAGTTGCTCGAATGGATTGGCAAGTTTTAGAATGGAATCAACTGGCTATCGACTTCTATAAGAAAAACAATTCTATCTTGGACCCAGAATGGGTAAATGGTCGAATGTTCTTCGAGGTGTAAACAAATAGTTTTCTCAATCGTTAAGTTTCTATGGCAAAAATTGTGATTGCTGGCGGTACAGGAATGATCGGTCAGCGTATTGAAAAATTGTTACTCGCAAAAAATCATGAGGTTTTTATTCTAACTAGGAGCCCAAAAAAGGCCAACCATATTGCTTGGGATTTAGAAAATAAAACCATCGATACCTTAAAAATTGAGGGAACAAATTACCTCATCAATCTGTGTGGTGAAAACATTGGTAGTAAACGCTGGACCAAAAAAAGGAAAGTAGAACTGCACGATTCTAGAATTGGAACTAATACTTTTCTCTATGAAAAATTCAAGGGATTAAAGTCACTCAATCAATTTCTTTCAGCTTCAGGTATCAATTGTTATCCGCTGGATTCAATTGACACACCTCAGCTTGAAAAAGATGCATATGGCAGTGATTATCTGTCGCAACTTGTTAGAGCCTGGGAAGAATCTGCTGATCTTTTTTCAGACGATGCTCTCGTTGCAAAAATTCGCATTTCCATGGTTTTAGATAAAGAGGATGGCGCTCTTCAAAAACTACTTCCTTTAGCAAAATGGGGAGTGCTTTCTCCAATGGGAAATGGCAAACAGTGGATGAACTGGGTGCATATTGAAGATGTTTCGAGCGCTTATGTATTCGCAATTGAAAACAATTTGGACGGAGCTTTTAATCTTACAGGTCAGCCAGAAAAAAACACCGACTTTACCAAGGCTTTATTAAAAAGCCAGGGAAGACGATTGATTTTTCCTAAAATACCCTCTTTCGTCCTAAAAATGATACTTGGAGAGCAAGCAACCATTGTTTTGGATGGTGTGAAAGGCGATAATTCCAAATTGAAAAATCTAGGATTCACATACAAGTTCGAAACTATCGAAAGCGCCTTTACTGATCTTTTTGGATAGAAATTACAATAGGTCGTTAGCCAAATTCGCTAATTCCGAACGCTCTCCTTTTTCCAATTTGATATGAGCGAACAATTGTTGCCCTTTCAATCGGTCAATCAGGTAAGATAATCCATTACTGTTTTCATCCAAATAAGGTGTGTCAATTTGATGACAGTCACCGGTGAAAATTATCTTTGTTCCTTCACCAGCACGTGTAATGATGGTTTTAATTTCATGTGGTGTTAAATTCTGTGCTTCATCAATAATAAACATGATGTTTGACAAACTTCTACCACGGATAAAGGCAAGTGGTGTAATAATAATTTTGCCTTGTTGCTCCATTTCCAAAATGGCTTTGTGCTTCTTCTCATTCTCACCAAATTGAGCTTTAATGAATTTAAGGTTATCCCAAAGTGGCTCCATGTAAGGACTAATTTTATCATTGGCATCGCCTGGTAAAAAGCCTATTTCTTTATTCGATAGCGGAACAATTGGTCGAGCCAAAATAACCTGATGAAACGATTTTGATTGTTCTAAAGCAGACGCTAAAGCCAATAAAGTTTTTCCAGTTCCTGCAACTCCTTGCAAGGCAACTAGTTTGATGTTTGGATTCAACAGTGCATTCAAAGCAAATGCTTGTTCGGCATTTTTTGGTTTTACTCCGTACACAAATTCCTTTTCAATTCGCTCTATTTGATCCATCCACGGATTGTAAACAGCCAGAGAAGATGACTTTCCATTTTTCAAAATGTAATATCCATTTGGCGCTTTTCGATCACCTAGAATTCCGTCTTCATCAATTCTTCCTCTTGTAAATATTTCTCGTATTACTTCAGAATCGATGTTTTCAATCGTCATCGTTGACGCATCTTCCAACTCATTTATAGATACTTTACCTGTCTCATAATCCTCGGCCATAATGCCTAAGGCTTTCGCCTTAATCCTAAGGTTGATATCTTTTGTTATAAGAATGACATCCTTCGTTTTTTCCTGTTCCTTCAAAAACAACGCAGAGTTGATAATTTTATGGTCATTTTTTCCATGAGCATAAATGTCTTCGGCATTTAAACCTTCAGGTGTTGTTTCTAAAATCACTTTGAAATCACCTTTGTTTTTACCAAGACTTATCCATTCTTGCAAGCTAGTCGTGATAGACATTTTATCGATGAAACGTATAACCTCTCGAGCGGAGAAATTCTTAGAATCATTTCCCACTTTAAATTTATCCAGCTCTTCCAAAACTGTAATTGGAATTGCAACGTGGTTGTTTTCGAAATTTGTTATTGCTTGGTGATCATGAATAAGAACGGATGTATCGAGTACATAAATCTTTTCCTTTTTTTTCGGCATAGAAGAGGGTGTATTTTTTTCAAAAGATATAGCTTCTTTATCGATTAGTAGTAAATAATCTCAAAAGGTTTTCTACACAATTTTGTTGATAGTTTTTTATCATTCCACCCAATAAGCAAGGTAAAAAAAAGCCCCGCAAAATGCGAGGCTTTGTAACTTATGAAATCACAGTTCTTTATTTAACCACGAATTGTATTGTCTTTTTAGAATTACCTTGAGTGATATTCATGAAATACATTCCAGATGCCAAATCAGAAGTATTCATCATCACCAAGTTTTTACCTGTAGTGGCTTTTATCAATTCAGTACGAATCGATTTTCCAGTGATATCTTGAACAACTAAATAAACATCTGAATTGTCATTTACTGAAAATTGAATGTTCAACTCATCCTCTGCTGGATTTGGGAACAAAACTAGATTTTCCAAATTATCCAATTCTTGAATATTCGCTGTTCCTGGTCCACCTTGGTATAAATTGATTTCGTCAATATAAAGGTTGTTTCCGTTATCACTCTCGAAGCTAAATTTCATTTGCAGTTTATCTACAAAATAAATAGAACCAATGTTTGTCACGTGCACTTGAACCCAATCACTTTGAGCTGGTGTCCATTCATTTCCTGCTGATTGTGTTGATAAGGATGTAGAAAGTATTGTCTTTCTCAAGTCCCATGTTTCTCCACAATCCTTTGATGCATGAATCCTAAATACTTCAAAATCCGATGCGTTTCTTCTTCTATGGGCAAACTTAAAGCTGAAGGTTACTTGGGTAGAGGTTGGTATTCCTGACAAATCTAAAGGTTTTGAATACAATTCGCTCTGATCACCTTCTGAAAGGAAGTAATTTCTTAATCTTACAGATTTTGTTCCTGCCGAACCTGCTCCATTGAAAACCTCAAAACTTGAAGCTGCATTACCTTCTGCTCTCCAAAACGAACTTGCATCATTCAAACTAGTATAGCTTTCAAAACTTTCAGAATACGGTAAGGTTACCCCGTTAGGTAAAACAGTAATGAAATTTGATTTCGTTGTAGTGAGATTGTTAACGCTATCCGTTGCAACTAACGTTACAGTATATGTTCCTGGCGTTGAATAAACCACACTTGGGTTTTGAGCTGTTGAACTTGACGGTGTAGCACCTGGGAAAGTCCAACTCCAACCTTTAACATTGTTAAATGATTGGTCTACGAAATCTACTGTATTACCAGCACAAACATACTTAGTCGCAACACTAAAGTCTGCTGAACATATGTAAAGATTACTATCCGCTCCAGTAGCTATTAAATTCGCAGGTGTACTAATGTTATTTCTACCACCAACCGAAGAAAGTAGCGCTGTACGCATTTTTAATGCTTGTCCTGGAGTAAACATTTTGCTGCAATATGAATAATTCATATAGTTTTCAACTGGATCAACTTGATCAAATCCCCAATAAGCAAAATCAAGATTACATGTATTTGCAGAAATTTGACAAATTGTATTTCCTATCGTTTCGGGAGTGTCATCTACACCATCATCAGAATTATTAGCGCAATTAGTGGCTAAACCTGGATTATTGGTTCCTCCCCACACGTGTGGTAAATTTAGCCAGTGACCAACTTCATGTGTCAATGTGCGACTTGTATAAACTGTACTTGTTCCTATAGACCCAACGTAATGTGACAATACCCAAATTCCATTTTTCATACTCGTTCCTGTAAAATTGCTTGGAAGTCTAGTATAACCCGCTGCTCCACCAATATCCTTACATATGAATATGTTTAAATATTTATTTCCTGGCCATTGACCATTGTAAACATCATTACCAGCAACAATTGCATCTGCTTGACCGCTTCCATCATCACCTTGGGTTGTCATCCAACTTTGCGTTCTTGTTATTCCATTGAAACATTGACCATTTGGAGCTTTTGTAGCATAAACAAACTCAATCTCAATGTCCGCTGGATTACTTTGAAAAGGAGTGTAAACATTATTTGCATCAGCATTTAATCTTCTATAATCTCTATTCATAATAAACAAAGCATCATCAATCTGAGCTTTTGAAATGTTTTCAGGACCTCCATTGTGTAAAACATGGAAAACAACAGGTATTCTATATACTATACCTTTCGGTGTGATGTCGAGTTTTCCTTTCGCGAAAATTTCTTCAGACTTCAATTGAGCTTGATCTTTATCCCATTGTTTTTTAAACTCATTATTATTCAATTCCTTCGCTAAATGCGTGTGTTGATGGCAGTACTCGATGGACTCACCTTCTCTACAATTCTGCTTATCAATCACTCTTTGAGCTGAAACGAATGTGGTGGACATTAAAGAAACCACCATCAATAAATATATTTTTCTAATCATTTTTATAATTCTATTACTATTAAACAGCTTGTTACAGCCTTTGTTTATTTTTAAGCTAGACTTGCTCTCTTAAACGACGAATTTACTACATAAGTTGGTTGCGACTTTAATTCATTTCTTTAATTAAAGAGAATAAAAACTAACATTAGTGGAAACCTAACGTTAAATATTCGTCAAAAAATATACCATGTAAAGTAACTCTAGTCACATTCGACTAGAAAGCCTACTAAAGCTCATTAATATCCATAAATCGCTGGACGTTTTTAGAGGTGCCGAAAACCACTAATGTGTCATCTTCTTCGATTTGAGTATCGCTTGAGGGAACACCCAATACGTGCTGCTCTTTCAACTCTTCTCCATTTTTTGTGACACAATATGCTCGTTTGATAGTGACAAGTGTTAACTCGTATTGGTTTCGGAATTCGATATGATCTATGCTTCGGCCTAGTACACCTTTAGGTGCTACAATCTCCGCAATTTCATAATCATCAGGTAATTGTAAGAAAGAAAGTATACTTGGGTTGATTAATTTTTCACGGACAACAAAGGCTACCTCATCTTCTGGGGTAAGAATTTCGTTTATTCCAATTTTTTCTAAAATCAATTTTTGATGCACACCGCTTGCACGCGCAATTATTCTGCTTACTCCTAAATCCATTAAGTGGACGCATGTTAAAATTGTTGCTTCGAAATTTTCACCAATAGCAACAACAACAGCATCCATATCGTTCAACTTTTGCGATTTGAGTGCCTTTTTATCCGTCGCGTCTAGCGTAACAGCATAAGCTACTTCGTCTTTTATCGACTCAATTTTCTCTTCGTCTGGGTCAAACGCAAATACTTGAGCCCCTTTTTCCGCAAGTCGTTTAGCGATATTAATTCCATATCGTCCAACACCTATAACCGCAAATTTGTTATGTTTCATAATTCTATAATTAACCCAATGCTTGTTTTAAATCGGCAACCAAATCGTCTGCATCTTCAACTCCAACGCTTAAACGAATCAAGGAATCTACAATACCTGTTTTCTCTCTTTCTTCTTTCGGTATCGAACCATGTGTCATCGTTGCTGGATGTCCAATTAACGACTCCACACCTCCCAAGGATTCCGCCAAAGCGAATATTTCAACTTTACTTACCACCGAATGTGCATCTTCCATTTTATTCCCTTTAAGCGTAAAAGACATCATTCCTCCGTATCCGCGCATCTGCTTTTTAGCAATGTCATGATTTGGATGAGAGGCTAAACCTGGCCAATAAACCTTGTCTACTTTTGGGTGCGAAATCAAGAAATTAGCAACTTTTTCAGCATTTTCACAATGACGTTGAACACGCAAATGCAAGGTTTTTATTCCTCGAAGCACTAAAAAGGAATCCATCGGCGCAGTTACTGCTCCGGATGAATTTTGAATTCTATAAATTTCGTTTGCTATTTTATCGTCTGATGTCACCAATGCTCCCATTACAACATCCGAGTGCCCACCTAAAAACTTCGTTACAGAATGCATTACGACGTCTGCTCCCAAATCCAAAGGGTTCTGTAAATAAGGGGTAGCAAAAGTATTGTCCACACAAAGCATGGCATTCGCTTCTTTTGCTAGTGAAGCCATTGCCACAATATCAATAACATTCAACATTGGGTTTGTTGGTGTTTCTACCCAAATTAATTTCGTGTTTTTGTTGATGTGTTTTTTTACTTCGGCTGGGTCGCCCATACCTACAAAATGAAATTTTATTCCATATTTCGCAAAAATCGTGGTAAAAAGGCGATATGTCCCACCGTATAAATCATTTGTTGAAACAACCTCGTCACCAGGATTTAGTATTTTTATCATACAGTCGATGGCTGCTAATCCTGAACCAAAACAAGCGCCATATTTTCCATTCTCAATCGCTGCAATGTTCTTTTCCAATGCATGACGTGTTGGGTTCTGTGTTCGCGAGTATTGATATCCTTTGTGATTTCCAATTCCATCCTGAACATAAGTTGAGGTTTGGTAAATAGGGGTCATAATTGCTCCCGTTGCTGGGTCCGGCTGAACACCTGCATGAATGGCTTTAGTGCCAAATTTCATTTTACTCTCTTCCACAAAACAAAATTAACAGAATTAACTTATTACAAGGAGTTCATTTACATCTATTCTTATTAACCTGAGTTCGACTTCCCGAGACTTTATGTAAATTCGCTGGAGGGATTTATTTTGGAGAAAACGATAGAACATACGATAACAGATTTGGCAAATGAGTTGAAGGTTTTCAACCGCAACGACGTGTTGGTGAATTTAGCCCAATCTCAAAAACTTGATCTAGAATATGATGAAAAATCTACTACTCTACACCAAAGTCTTGAGCTGAATAAAATCTATAAAACTGCTCGCCAACATTTCAAAGAAAGTGGTGCTCACGTTTTCTGTGTTTCATCTGGAATACTAGTCTGGGACTGGAAAGGCAAAACATGCGAAAGTCCAATTATACTCTGCCCCGCTGAAATTACATTCAATAAAATAAAGCAAGAATATAAAATCACTTTTGACGAAACGGAAGCTTTTTTAAATCCATTCTTAGCCGTTGAATTTCAAAATTTATACGATTTCTCTTGGCCAAAAATCGACAATTTAATCGTTGATTGGAAAGCAATAGAAACCGAATTGAAAGTAGCTGGTTTTGAAATTGCCATAAGAAGTGAATCTCATATTGGAAATTTTCATCATCACCGATATACCATTCTGCGAGATGTTGAATTCATTGAAATATGTGATTCATATAGTCAGCCTTTGAATGAACTTTTACTCGTTCCTGTTGAATCTAAAACGAAAAACCTACCATTAACAAAATATCTTCTTTTTTCCGCCGATAATGACCAACTAGAGGTGTTTATAGAAAGTGAAAACAAAAATTTGGTTGTACAAGGTCCGCCGGGAACAGGCAAATCACAGGTTCTGACCAATTTCTTAGGCAAAACCTTGTACGACCAACATTCAACTTTGGTTGTTTCTGAAAAACGTGTTGCATTGGAAGTATTGCATAAGAAATTGAGCAATTTTAAATTGGATCGATTTTGTTTTTTACCCAACGATGATAAAAATTCTCTTTCCCTTCTTCAGCAACTAAAAGAAACTTGGTTATTCTTGGAAAGCTGTGATTTTAAGTCGCCTTTTCAACTGAATTTATCGAAGCAAAAAAAGGATGCACTGCAATTTAAACTGGACTTGCTTTCTAGAAAAGATGTTGTTGGTGGGATTGGGTTTACCGACTACCAAACCTTGGCACATCAATATGATTTAAAGAACGTTTCTTACAACAGTAAATCTGCCTCTATTTCAACTTTCTTAAATTTTAAAGACGAGATACGTTCTATTTATAATTCGCGATTAAATGAGTTTTTAAGGTACATACCTTTTCGCTTGTTGTCCGAAGATATCATATCGAGTTTCGATCAAAATTTAAAATCTGTCGAAAAGAAATACAACGCTCTTGCCAAAAGATTCACTTTAGAGACAAAAGCGGACCTTTTCAACTTGATGAAAAAAGCAAGTTTTGCCCAATTGGTATCTAACGAAAATCAAAAAGTATATTTTGGGATTCTAAAACCAAATTCATCTGAGAGAAAAAAATTCAACCGTCTAAGCAAGAAGTTTTATTCGCTTCGCAAGGAATTGGAAACAATCGCTTCAGAAAAGAAGAATTGGAAAATTCAACCAACGAAGGCTGAAACTGAAATGCTTTTGGAAGCGACTTCTAATCCATCCTTTTTTAAGAAAATTCGACTTTCAAGAAGAATGAAAACTTTGTTGGAAAGTTCGTTTATTCCTACAAAAACTGCTTTAGAAAATTGGTTGTATTATTTGGATAAAAAAGAAAAGTTTCAGGAAATAGAAAAGCAATTGCTCGAGATTGGTGTTGCAAACGAAACTGAAATTGATTGGATAAAGAATATTTCACAAGAGATAAATGAAGAAGATTGGGAAGAATACTCCTATATAAATTCGAAAGAAAACAAAGAATTAGCAGATGCCAATGCAGAAATAAATTCCCTTTTCAACGATTTGAAAATGTATTTGAAAATGGACGACGAAGATTCATTTCAAACATTGTTTGCATTGTCAAAAACGCATTTTCAGACTGTAATTTCTAAACGCGGAATCTTATCGGCTTTGTCGGAATCACTCTTTGTTCAAATTGGTCGAAAAACTTCACTGGAAGAGTTGGAAAAGGGAATTTTGAAAAGTTCTTGGATTAATTTCACAGGACAATATCCTGCCTTTGAAAGTTTCAAATGGGCAAACTTATCGGAGGATTTGAATGAGATAATTCGTCTCCAAAATCAAGAATCTAAAGATTTTGCAACCGAGATAATCCTTAAAATAAAATCGGATTTTGATGACCTATTCGCTCTTCTAAATACATCTGGAAGGAAATTATCGGATGATGAAAAAGTCAGAAAAACTAGATTAAAAAAAGGCCGTTCGCTTTTAGTGAAAGAGTTTTCAAAAACGCGCAGTCATCCGACTATTCGTGAATTATTGAGTTCAGATGCCGCCGAATGGATACAAACTTTATTGCCCGTTTGGATGGCAAATCCATCGCAAGTTGCCGATTTTTTTCCTTTGCAAAAAGAGCTCTTTGAATTTGTTTTATTCGACGAAGCCACTCAAATTCCTTTGGTCAATTCACTAGGAGCACTTTATAGAGCGAAGCGAGCAATCGTTGTCGGTGATGAACAGCAAATGACACCGACCAACTTCTTCAAAACAGGAGAATCCGAACCTTTGGATTTGCTCCATCAAGCTCGATTTACTTGGGATAAGGTTATGCTGAAACATCATTACAGAAGTCAAAATCCAGAGTTAATCGCTTTCTCAAATAAACATTTTTACAACGATGAATTGATCGCTTATCCGAGTGCAAATTCATCCGTAAATCCGCTTCAATTGCATTTCGTTGAGGATGGAAAATTCATCGATCGGGAGAATGTTATCGAAGCAAAGCAGGTTGCTGACTCTCTTGAAACTTTATTAAAACAAAAAGAAACCATAGGCATTGTTGCTTTTAGCGAAACTCAATTGGCTTGCATATATAAACATTTGTCACCCGATTCTCAGCAAATTTTGGATGAGCGTATAGAGCAAAATACCTGTTTTTTCAGAGCCTTAGAAAATATCCAAGGTGATGAATGCGATCAATTGATCATTAGCTTAGGTTATGGTCCAAACGAAGAAGGGAAGTTGTTGTTGAATTTTGGTCCATTGAACCGGAAAAGTGGTCGCCGCAGATTAAATGTTCTTTTCTCCAGAGCCAAAAAGAAAATTGATTTCTATTCATCCATCCGATCTAGTGATTTAGTTTTAAGTTCAAATGATTCTCTAAACTTACTTCGACAGTTTTTACAAGGTGTTGAAAAAGAGACTAAAAGCGCTGAACTCGTTTTTCCATATCAACTCCAAACAAGCATTTCCGAATCAAAAGTCAAGAATAAACAATTGGTGAAAATTGACCATCTGATTGAAAAAATTACTGATACAAACGAGTTTATCACATTACATCAAGTGCTTTCTGAACGAAATTGGGAAATTCAATACTCCTAAAAAATGACCTTTTTATGGTATAGGCTTTCCCTCAGAACCGCTTACCTTTGTACGTAGAAAGATGAATACATTAACGAACTTACAAATTGGTGAAACAGCAATTATTGCTGGACTTCAATCAGGTGATTGTCAAAATGCACTTTTGGCACTTGGTTTTCTGAAAGGAAAAACTGTTGAAGTTACACTGCGTGCTCCATTTCATGGTCCAATTGCTGTTCGAATAGGTCAAACATTAATATCTTTGCGCTTAGAAGAAGCTTTGCAAGTTTTGATTGATACACCCAGTCGTTAATGAAAAAAATCGCCCTCTTTGGCAATCCAAATACCGGAAAAAGTACGCTATTTAACCTATTAACTGGGCTTAACCAGAAGGTTGGGAATTTTAGTGGTGTTACGGTTGAAGTAAAAACGGGTCAAATAAAAGGCGCTCTCAGCAAACATCAGGTCATCGATTTTCCAGGAACTTATAGCATTTTTCCTAGAAGTTCAGAGGAGAAAATGGTATTTGACGTTTTGTCCAATCCCAACTCTGAAAGCTTCCCTGATGTATGTGTAATTGTAGTTGATGCCTCAAATTTGGAGCGGAACCTTTTGCTTTTCGATCAAATTTATGAATTAAAAATTCCAACCATTCTTGTTCTTAACATGTCTGATGTTTCAACACGAGCAGGATTGACTACAGATGTTGCCAAGCTACAAGAAAAATACTTGGATGCTCAAATAGTTGAAATGAACGCGCGTGTTGGTTTGGGAAAAAACAGACTGATTGGCGCTATTGAAACTGAGATCAACAAAATCAAAAAAGTAGATATCAATTTCCCATTTGCTGAAAAAGATTTTGACGAACAAAAAGACACTATTGAACGACGTGAAAAAATTCAAACACTCGTTTCTGAAGTTCAAATACTCGAAAAAGATAACAAACAACGATTCTTTTTAGACAAATGGTTGGCGCATCCAATTTTGGGTTATGTTGTCTTTGTGCTGGTGTTGGGAATTATTTTTCAATCTATTTTTTCGCTTGCTGCATATCCTATGGATTGGATAGAGATTGCGATTTCATATGTTAGTTCGTCTCTTGAAAATGCACTTCCAGCCGGCATAGCAACCGATTTATTGGTGGAAGGAATTATTCCTGGAATTGGAGGCGTTTTGGTTTTCATTCCCCAAATTGCGCTGCTCTTTTTCTTCTTGGGAATACTGGAAGAAACGGGCTATTTATCGAGAGTAATATTCCTGATGGACAGACTCATGCGACCTTTGGGTTTAAATGGGCGAAGCGTCGTTCCTCTGATTTCTAGTTTAGCTTGTGCCATTCCCGGAATTTTGGCAGCTCGAACAATTTCCAATTGGAAAGAGCGAATGATTACCATATTCGTTGCTCCGTTGATGAGTTGCAGCGCGCGAATTCCTGTTTATACTATATTAATTGCATTAGTTATTCCAAACACAAAAATCTTCGGATTTATCAACGTGCAAGGACTTGTTTTACTTGCTTTGTATTTACTCGGTTTATTCTCTGCTTTAGTCATTGCTTTTGTGATGAAATTGATGATCAAAAGAAACGAAAAAAGCTTTTTGATGCTGGAATTACCACCTTATCGTGGCCCTCGTTGGTTGAACGTTTTAACCATGATGTGGGAAAAAACCAAACGTTTTGTTTTCGACGCTGGTAAAATCATTGTTGCACTATCCATTCTTTTGTGGTTGGGCGCTTCCTACGGACCAAAAGGTCATGTTTCTGATCTTGCCGCCACAGAATTTGGAGTTTCAGACCCAATAACAGCGAATGAATTAGGCGCTTTACGTTTGGAGAATTCCTATGTCGGAATTATGGGTCAGAAAATCGAACCTGCCATAAGACCACTTGGTTACGACTGGAAAATTGGAATTGCTTTAATTACATCATTCGCCGCGAGAGAAGTCTTTGTGGGAACACTAGCAACTATCTATTCCGTGAACGATGCCGAACAAAACGAAGTCAAACTTTTGGATAGAATGCGCATGCAAACTTTCCGCGATGGAACACCCGTTTTCACAATGGCTTCAGGAATTTCGCTTATGGTCTTCTACGTTTACGCTTTGCAATGCATGGCAACCGTTGCTGTTGTGAAACGCGAGACAGGTTCTTGGAAATGGCCGATACTTCAATTAGTTGTTATGGGAATAATCGCCTACCTTGGAGCTTTGATTGCTTATAATATCGTTGCCTAATGCAAGAATTAATCGTCATATTAGCTGTACTTGGAGCACTTGTCTATTTCTTTTTCCGATTGAGAAACAAGAAGAAGAAAAAGGGGTGTGAGGATTGTCACTAGTTTTTAGAGCAGAGAATCCAGAATAGAGAGCAGAGAAGTTTTTTGACAAAGTCGAAGTTAGAATTTCTATTGAACTCGTTTGTAGCTTTTGCTTCTTTGCGTTTATAAATTTTTAACCTGTCTACTGACATGCAGGCGCCAAGACGCTCATAATCAAAAGGTTTTGTGTGAATCATGAGATGAAAAACATCTTTCCCATATTCATTTTTCAAGGACCCAAAAATTGTTGAACTTCAAATTAATCAGCAGCAGATATCTTTGCGCCTCAGCGTCTTTGCGTTTATAATTTTTCAACCTCCGCCGACATGAGTTTATTCCTACTCAAAAGCCAAACCTTGTCTTTTCAAGATCCCTTTTACTTGGAAAGCAAACCATGCTAGGAATGCAAAACAAGCTACAGATACCATGTACGATTCTTGAATACCTATTAAATCAGATAGTTTCCCTTGAATAGGCGGAATAATTGCTCCTCCTAAAATCATCATTACCAAGAAAGCTGAACCTTGCGCTTGGTATTTTCCTAATCCACCTAACGATAGAGAGAAGATACAAGGCCACATGATGGAACAACATAATCCTGCCGCCAAAATTCCGTAAATTGCTAAATCTCCTGTGCTAACAACACCTATTGATGTTGAAATGACGCCGAGCACACCAAATACCAATAATGTTTTGGCTGGTTTATCATTGGTTAAGAAAAATGCGCCAATTTGGATGAAAACGCAGATGATGTACCAATACAAATTGTCTATGTTGTATCCTGACAATTTCGTTAATAGAAGTATAATAGCAAATGCAGCTAACGGAACTATAAATCGAAGAATATTTTTCGTGTTTTGTTTCAGCTCAAAAGCATTGATGGCTCCCGTCCAACGACCTATCATTAAACTTCCCCAGAACATGGAGACATAAGGTGCAATTTCGGATGTTGTCATAGCGCCGAAGGCATCTTGTTTGAGCAATTCTCCTAGATTACTGGCAAGCGCAACCTCTACTCCAACATAAATGAAAATGGCCAACATTCCCAAAGTCAATTGCGGATATTGCATTGCTCCCCAACCCACTTTTTGTTTACTCCCTTTAATTGAAGCATAAGCTATTCCGCCAACAATGACCAACAATCCTCCTGTCAACCAACCCATACGCTGATTTTCAAGTGGTGTTTTTATCTCTGAAATTTTTGCTTCAATTGAAAGTTTAGTGTTCAATTGATCGTTATCAAGTTGTGTGATTTTTTGTTCATTTTCATCGATTTGCAATTGTTCTAAAGCGCCATTTAATTCAACCAACTGTTTCGCTTCATCGCTTCTATAAGAATTGAAAACAGGTGCAAAACAAGCCAAAAGCAAACCTGTTATTACCAGCAATGTTCCCATAGCTTTACTTGCTTTCTCTGTTTTGTCAGAAGTTGGAATACTAATCCCAGAAGGTACTTTTTTTGAAAAACCAAACATTAAAGCAATGCCCAAAAATAAAGCGCCAACGCAAGAATATAGAATTATAACTTTGTCTAATTCCAAATTTTTAATCGCGTCATCGGTTAACGCTCCAGCCGAACCAAACAAGGCAAGAGATACGATTAAAGGTCCGACTGTCGTGCCCAAACTATTCACTCCACCGCCAAGGTTTATTCGACTACTTCCAGTCGATTCATCTCCGAGAGAAATCATAAAAGGATTGGCAGAAGTTTGTTGTAAAGAGAATCCTAGAGCAACTATAAACAGTCCGAAAAGCATGCCGACAAAGGTTCCGCCTTCAACACTTAAAATCATTACTCCTGCACCAAGAGCCGAGAAAACTAAACCGTAAACTATGCTTTTCTTGTAACCCCAAGAGCCAACCAAATCTTTGCCTGATTGACTACTAATGATAAACAATGACAGAGCGCCAAGGTAATAGGCTAGGTAAAATGCAAAATCAATTAACTGACTTTGAAATTGATCTAACCCAAAAAAGTTTTTGCAAAAGGGAATGAAAACACTGTTTCCTGCAGCAATGAATCCCCAAAAGAAAAACACAGAAGTTAATGTTATTACCCCTCCGTAGTTGGTTGCTTTTATTGGTTCATTAGAATTTTCCTTTGATTGGGCAGTCTGGCCTCCTGAAATGTCCATAGTTTGTTTTATAGTTGAAACGAAAATAGGATTTTTTTTTGATTCACAACTATTTTCGAAAATTACTTTTGGTAAATTGTACAATAATGTATTATCCGGCGCTGTGCTAATTTGATTTTTGTCGGATGCTAAATAAATTCGCATTGAATCCCACTAGAATAAGGCGTTTGAGTTTGTCCCAGTAAATTCTTTTTCAGATAATTGTAACTTTTTCTTGACTACTATGTCTTACCTACAAACAAAGTAATTAAACGCTCCGATCGGCGAACTTTAAGAAAAACAGATTTCCAAAAGCTTAAAAATATGCAGCTTGGTGAAATCAAAGAAATAATTGTTGAACCAAAAAACAAACAAAGATGAAAAATGTAGCATTAATACTAGCAATGGGTTTTCTTATGATAAGCACTGCTTTTGCAGGTAACAACCCAAGTTTAAAAAAATTGTTGAACCGAAAAATTAAAATTGATCTTTCGCATATCGAATTAGACAAGTATACACCTGATTATGTAAACGTGAGTTTCAAAATTGTGAATGGCGAAATTGAAATCACAGAAATTCATGGATCACAGCCTGAGCTTAAAAAAGAAATTACAAAAGCGCTCGAAAAATTAGATATAACATGTGAATATGAAGAAGGCGAAACCTACCAATACAAATTCACATTTGAAAAGATATAGAAGAAGCAAGAAGGTTAGGTAAGGTTTAAAAAGCATCGTGTGGTAGCATCACGGTGCTTTTTTTAATTTGCATTAATTTATCCGACCTTCTCTTTAGACTCTTTCACTTCAGAATAGTCAAGCATTTCTTTCGCTTTCGCAACTATAGCTGCCTTGTCGAAACCACACTCTGCCCACAATTCTTTTTGAGTGCCATGGTGCACATATTTGTCTGGAATCCCCAAACGAACGACTTGCGCTGAATAATTATGGTCGGCCATGAATTCAACAACTGCTGAACCAAATCCTCCCATTAAACAACCGTCTTCGATTGTGATTACTTTCTTGAATTTTGAGAATACCTCGTGAAGCATTACTTCATCGATAGGTTTTACGAAACGCATATCGTAATGCGCAACGGACAATCCTTTTTCTTTCAATTCAGTAATCGCTTCTACAGCAAAATTTCCTGGATGACCTATGGTCAATATCGCTAAATCTTCACCGTTTGTCAATTTTCGACCGGTTCCAACTTTTATTTCTTTCATTGGTGTTTTCCACTCCAACATAACGCCGTTTCCTCTTGGGTAACGAATGCTAAAAGGTCCTTTGTTTTCCAATTGCGATGTATACATCAAATTACGCAATTCTGACTCATTCATTGGTGCTGAAACAATCATGTTTGGAATACAACGCATATAAGCCAAATCATATGCACCATGATGGGTTGCTCCATCCGCTCCAACAAATCCTCCTCTGTCTAAACAGAAAACAACATTCAAATTTTGAATCGCAACATCGTGTAATACTTGATCATATGCACGTTGCATAAACGAAGAATAGATGTTGCAAAAAGGAACCATTCCTTGTGTTGCCAAACCTGCAGAAAATGTCACTGCGTGTTGTTCTGCGATTCCTACATCAAATGCTCGTTTTGGCATAGCAGCCATCATGATATTTAATGAACACCCTGAAGGCATGGCTGGGGTAACCCCCATAATTTTATCGTTTTTCTCTGCTAATTCAACTATCGTGTGACCAAAAACATCTTGGTATTTAGGTGGTTGTGGTTGTTTTGGAACAATCTTTACAATTTCTCCTGTTTCTTTGTTGAACACACCTGGAGCATGCCATTTAGTAGGATTTCCCTCTTCGGAAAACTTATAACCTGCACCTTTTCGAGTAATACAATGCAACAATTTTGGACCAGGAATATCTTTCAAATCTTCCATGATTTTTGCCAAACCAATTACATCATGACCGTCAACTGGACCGAAATAACGGAAATTCAATGATTCAAACAAGTTGCTATTTTTCAATAGAGAACCTTTCATTGCTTGAGAAATCTTGGAAGCAATGGATTGTGCATCTGGTCCAAACTTGGAAATTTTTCCTAGTAATTTCCAAACGTCGTCTTTTACTTTATTGTAGGTATGAGATGTTGTTATATCAGTCAAATACTGGTTTAAAGCACCAACATTTGGGTCAATGGACATGCAATTGTCGTTCAAAATCACCAACAAATTGGCATCTTTTTCAAAACCTGCATGATTCATTCCTTCGAAAGCCAAACCAGCTGTCATGGCGCCGTCACCAATAACTGCAATATGCTGACGTTCTTTTTCTCCTTTGTAATTATTGGCAACAGCCATTCCCAAAGCTGCCGAAATAGACGTAGAACTATGACCTACACCAAAAGTATCGTACTCACTTTCAGAACGTTTCGGGAATCCTGAAATTCCGCCTTTGATTCTGTTCGTATGGAAAACTTCACGTCTTCCCGTTAATATTTTGTGACCATAAGCTTGGTGACCGACGTCCCAAACCAATTGATCAAAAGGTGTATTGAAAACATAATGCAACGCCACTGTCATTTCGACTACCCCCAAACTTGCTCCAAAATGAGAATTCCCAATTTCCGAAATTACATCAATAATATATTGACGTAATTCTTCCGAAACTTGCGGTAAATCTTCAACGGTGAAGTTATTCCGTAAGTCCTCTGGAAGCTTAATTTTTTCGAGAAAAGGTCCTGCTTGGTATGTCATGGCATTTGTATTACTTGCAAATTTATCGCTAAACGGTCTATAAACCAACAAGTGAGTAGTTTATTTTGTTCGAAGTGTTAATTTATGGGAAATATACGGGGTAATATAGGTGGCGGATGGCGGATTTAAAAATTGTGCTCACTAGATTTTGGTATTGGTCAGAAAAAAGTCCGTGTCATCTGACTCCGTGCCTGAGTCAGACAGATCCGCGTTCCGCCATCACTCGCATACTTTCTATAATTCTACCCAAATCCTGATCCATCATACACTTAAAGTGCTTTTTCGGACAAGTTTGAAAACCAATTTTGGAACATGGTCGGCAAGAGAGGTTTTTGACTTCGTGAATGGAATACAAATCCGGTTTTTGAGGATAATAAGGAAACATGCCCAATTCTGGAACAGTATTTCCCCAAACGGAAACCACGGGCACTTCAAAACAAGATGCGATGTGCATCAAACCTGTGTCGTGAGTTAATAAAACTTTGCATTGTTTTACTACAGACGCGCTTTGTTGCAAATTCAATTTCCCACACAAATTCTGTATCTCTTTTCGAGGCAAACCAATGACAATATCTTTTGCTTTTTGTTCATCCTCAGGACCGCCGAGAAGCACAATCGGTTCATTAATTTTAGATAAAATCTTTATCAATTGCTCCGTTGGTAAGGTTTTCGTAGCAAACTGAGCGCCAATTGCTGCGCCAACAAACTGGTTCTGCTCCAAATCAAATTGTGCTTTTACATCAACTTCATTTTCTGAAGAAATATAAAATTCACAAGGTAAATTGTCGTTTTTTACACCCAAATCTTGCACCGTTTCGATATACCTATCTACGATGTGAACATCAGGCATTTTGTTCATTTTCAGATTGACCAATAACCATTTTTGAACATTCAATTTTTTGAAAGAGGCATTCGGTCTCCCTAGCTTTCGTTTCAAGGATAAGGTCCGAATATTATTGTGCAAATCAATTACATGATCATAGTTTTCCCTTTTCAATTCCGGTAAAACTTCTTCAATAGAATTCTCTATCGTTATTACTTTGGAAATGTTCGGGTTGTTTTCGACTAACGATTTGAACTTTGTTTTGGTCAAATAATGAATTTCCACATCTTCCAATTGGTTCTTCAGGCAGCGCAAAACCGGTGTTGTGAGCACAATGTCGCCTATGGAACTAAAACGAATGACTAGAATTTTCATTAAGCAAAAGTAAAAATTAGTCAGGAGGAAAAATTTTTCCTCCTGACTAATTTTCAATTAAACTACTTTTCATTCATTCAATTCAACTAAAATTAATTGAATTCTCATTAAATTTGCCTTTCAAAAAAAACTAGAAATGGGAAGAGCGTTTGAATACCGAAGAGCAACAAAAGAGAAACGTTGGGACAAAATGTCGAAATTATTTCCTCGATTAGGGAAAGCGATAACGATGGCAGCCAAAGAAGGAGGTGAAGATCCAGCGATGAATGGAAAACTGCGTTCGGCAATTCAAAATGCGAAGTCACAAAACATGCCGAAAGATAATATTGAAGCGGCAATAAAACGTGCTTCAGCTAAAGACGTTGAGTCTTTCCATGAAATTATTTACGAAGGAAAAGGTCCTCATGGAGTTTTGGTTTTCATGGAATGTGCAACGGATAATCCAACTAGAACAGTTGCCAATGTTAAAGCCTACTTCAACAAAGCAAATGGACAGATAGTTCCTACTGGCTCTTTGGAATTCATGTTCGACAGAAAGTGTATTTTCGAAATTGATAAAACAGACGAACTAGACCCAGAAGAATTGGAATTCGAGTTGATCGATGCTGGATTAGAAGAAATTGAAATATTAGAGGATAAATTGGTTCTTTATGGCGATTATACTTCGTTTGGAACATTGTCTACAGCTCTTGAAGAAAAAGGAATTGAAGCTACAAAATCAAACTTGGAGCGTATCCCAACATCGCCAGTTGAATACAGCGATGAGCAGTTAGTCGACATTGAGAAATTATTGGATAAAATTGAAGATGATGATGATATCCAGCAGGTTTTCACAAATATCGCCTAGAAATATCAAAGCGAATTCTTAAATTTAGCCCTCCAAATACAATATACACGCTATTTTGCGTTCTATAGGAAACGAGTAATTACGAATGAAATATATATTTAGTGTTGGTCTGGGGGCAATAGCCCTCCTTTTTTTCCTTTGGGGGTGTAACCCAGCGAAAAATACCGCCATCAATCGCTTCTACCATTCCACTACCGCACAATACAACGGCCATTTCAATGCAAACTTATTGTTAGATCAAGCTATTACAGGTTATCGTAAGAATTTGAAAGAAGATTATTACAGTCAAATTCCTCTTGAGCTATATCCCAACGAAGAAGACGTAAAAAATTTATACCCGGCAATTGATACGGCAATCGTCAAATGTACGAAGGTAATATCTGACCATTCCATGCCGGGTGCGGCTCGACCTTCTGCAAAAAAAGAAGAAAACAATTCTTTCATAGATGAAAACTGGACAACCATTGGTAAAGCCAGCTACATGCGCCGCGACTACAATGCTGCGATGAAGAATTTCATGTTCATCAAAAAATTCTATTCAAATGATCCATCGAATTACATAGGTGAACTTTGGATGGCAAAAACGAATATAGCGCTTAAAAAATATACTGAAGCAGGATTCAATTTAGACATTTTGGAAAAGGCTTTGGAAGCTGAAGCCGAAAGAGGTAAAAAGAAAAATGGCATCAAGAAATTCCTTGCTAAAATGAAACAAAGCAAGAGAAAAAGAAAGAAAGCCAAAGAGGAAGAGGTTGCTAAGTTTCCTAAAAAGATTTTATTCGATTATTACAAAACTAGAGCGGAACTTGCCTTAATTAAAGAAGACAAGGATCTGGCAATAGAAAATTTAGAAAAATCGCTTAAAGAAACGCGCAAAAAACCTGAAAAAGCTAGAGTATACTTTATCCTCGGACAACTGCATCAAGGGATGGGAAACACCATGAAGGCAAAAGAAAACTATAGTAAGGTTCTTAAAAACAATGCTCCTTTTGAAATGGAATTTAGTGCTCGAATGAAAAGAGCTTTTCTCGGGGCTGATGCGAAATTGGTTAAAGAATTAAAAAAAATGCTTCGCGATGCGAAAAACGCAGAATTTAAAGATCAGATTTATTATGCTCTAGCGCAAATCGATGTGCAAAAAGGGGATGAGCCTGCCGCTTTTAAAAATTTAACTTCCTCAGCGTTCTATTCTACAAGCAATAATCGCCAAAAAGCGATGTCATATGAGCAAATGGGTGATATGAAATTCGTGAAACGAGATTATGTACCCGCTCAAAAATATTACGACTCTTGCGCAACGGTTATGCCTGACACTTACCCAAATTTTGAAGCCATTAAAAACAAGGCAAGTAAATTACGTGACTTAGTAAAAGCTGTTGAAATTGCAACTTTTGAAGATAGCGTTCAAAGAATTGCCAACATGGATGAATCAGACCGTTTTTCATATTTAGAAAAAGTAAGTCAGCAGTTGAAGGATAGAGAGGCTGAAAGAAAAAAGAAAGAAGCTGAAAAATTATTGGCTTTGCAAAAAAATGAAAATGCATTCAATCAAAATCAATCGGGTAACAAATGGTATTTCCGAAATGCCAAAACGCGAGCTGAAGGTCTAAACGAGTTTAAAAAACAATGGGGGACTCGTGAAAATGAAGATGACTGGCGAAGAGCTGACAAAATAGTTTTTGTTGAGTTTTCTGACAATGATAGCATAATTGGTGACTCAGCCAGTGTCGCTCCAGAAATAGCGAAAACCGATCCTTACAGTCAAGAGACTTTAATGTCAGATATTCCGTTGACGGATTCTGCCATGGATGCTTCAAAAGGAAGATTGGTAAAAGCACTTTACACCGTTGGTTTGATATATAAAGACCAGTTGAAGGAACCAGAGTTGGCGACAACACAGTTTTTAGATGTACTAGATGTTGTTTATGAAACAGATTATAAATTAATGTCGGCATTTCAATTATATAAAATGAATGAAACGTCAAATCCAACGGAAGCTGCCATTCATAAAAATTATATATTAAACTATTTCCCGAATTCAGATTACGCCAATTATTTGCGCGATCCTGATTATTTCATCAAAAAGAAAGAATTGGATGCCAGAGCAGAAAAAGATTATGTCAGAGCGTTAGATCGTTATCGCAGCGGACTATATTACCCAGCCCTTAGTGCCGCAGAAGCCGTTCTTAGAGATGAACCCACGAATGACTTTAGACCGAAATATTTGTTGTTGAAAGCAATGTGTCAAGGTAAATTAAATGAGGATAAAAAAACTCTTTTACCAACTCTTACCCAACTAACAAAAGAATTTCCAACCACAGATGAAGCTGCAAAAGCACAACAAATGATCGACATCATCAACAACGGGTATTCTAAAAATGAAATTGTTGATTTCAGTTCAAAATCTATTTACACCTACGATGATAAAGCTCGACTGTACGTTTTAATATTCTTAGATTCTAATAGTAATCCAGGTTTGGACAAAACCAGAATAGTTGATTTTCATAGAGAATATTTCTCCCGAGACAAATTAAAAGTAACGTCGAAAATATACAGCGACAATCAAAGTATTGCTCTTGTAGATGATTTTGACACAGAAATGAAGGCTCTAAATTATCTGCGAGTTTACAAGAGTACCCGAAAACATTTATTAGATTTACAGAACGCCAAGACCCTAATCATCTCGCAGGAAAACTTAAAAATTCTTTTTCAGACTCAAAAATTGCAAGAGTATGAAAACTTTTATGAAGATTATTATTAATCCTTAATTCCTAAAAAAAATATGATTGGTAAAAAAAACAGTGCAAATTTTGAAGCTCCAGATCGATTAAATCGATTCGTTGAAGGAACTAAATTAATTGGTGAATTAATTACCGAGACAAGCATTCGAATTGATGGCGAAATTCAAGGTAATGTTAACTGTGCTGGTAAAGTACTAATTGGCGAAAATGCCGTCATTAAAGGAAATCTGATTTGTAGCGAGGCTGATGTAGAAGGAACGATTAACGGTGATATTAAAGTTGATGGTTTATTGGTACTAAGAGAAAAAGCTCGTGTTAAAGGCAACATTGATACATCAAAAATTGAAATTCATCAAGGGGCAATATTCATAGGAAACTGCGTGATGGCTGGTGTCAAATCAAATAATAAGTCAGCTCCTATAAAATCTTCGACTGAACATCCTGAAGACATCGTGTACTAATGAGTAAAAAGGAAAGCGGTTACTCCAAGTATGCCAAATACTCAGGTTTAGGTATTCAAATGGGCATTATTATCGCTGGCCTAACATGGCTAGGGACTTTCTTGGACGAAAAGTATTTAACCCGACCCCTTTGGACTGTGCTATTATCACTTGGCGGTGTAGCAATTTCCCTCTATATTGTTATAAAAGAAGTCATAAATATGAGTAAAGATAAAGATGAAGAATAGCGGACTCATTTGCCTAATTAGTATTTTAATCATTCATATTGTTGCCTATTTCCTTGCACAAAACTCATATCCAGAGTTGAATGCCGACTTTTTAATCAAAGAAATTGGTTATAGTGCTGTGATTTTGAGTTTAGGAACTCTTATTATGTATCTAAAATTCAGGGAAGGTCAATTTGTTAGCCGATTTATGATAATCACTGTTTTTCAAATGTTAGCTATACTCTCTTTTATATTAGCACTCGTTTACCTTAAAGTTAAACCCCTTCAAACCCACGGCATCCTATTCATTCTGACCTATTTGTCAGGAATGGCAGTGCAAACTATTTTCTTTCTTACTTTTTCAAAAAAGACCTCTTAATCGTTTTTCGTGAACAATTTTAGTTGAATGTTTGTTGATTAGAAAATAAACATTACATTTGATTAAAATTTCGTCAAAACATGAAGCATCTTAAAATCGGAGACAACGCTCCAAGTTGGTCAGGGAAAAATGAAACGGGTGAAACCATTGGTTCCAAAGACTTTAAAGGAAAGAAACTGGCAGTGTATTTTTATCCAAAGGATAATACGCCAGGTTGTACAACCCAAGCTTGTAACATTCGTGACAACTATTCTTTACTTCAAAAGGAAGGCATTAACATTATTGGTGTAAGTGCGGATAGTGAAAAAATGCACCAAAAATTTATTGATAAACAGAACTTGCCTTTTCCATTGATTGCGGATGAAGATAAATCTGTTATAGAAAGTTTTGG